>Ga0315902_10005604_pt1 | contig 17623 bp, 11 predicted proteins | sample LakEriMetagenome_9_FD_203523 | JGI IMG/M metagenome (GOLD analysis project Ga0315902, IMG submission 203523) | Freshwater fungal communities from buoy surface, Lake Erie, Ohio, United States - Buoy 12 MA117 | ecosystem: Environmental > Aquatic > Freshwater > Lake > Lake biofilm | place: USA...
CGGTATTTGATTCAATATAATCTGATAGTGCGGGGTTTGAAACAAACGATGCACGTTGCATGGTTAGCGCATTAATTTCAGCTATTTGCAGAAAGGAAATTTGGTCTTTCAAAAAAGCATCTACGGTAACTTCATTGGCAGCATTGAGTATACATGCCATGTTTCCTCCTTGTCTAAGGGCATCATAAGCCAGGCCAAGATTTTGAAACGTTTCTGTGTCGGGTTTTTCGAATGTAAGTTGCGGATATGCGCTGAAGTTCATGCGTGGAAACGAGGAATGAACCCTTTCAGGGAAAAAGAATGCGTAGTGAATGGGCAGTTTCATATCTGGCAATCCCATTTGAGCTTTAATGCTGCCATCTGAAAACTGAACCATGCTGTGAATAATGCTTTGCGGATGGACGATAACATCAATATCATTTGGTTGTATACCGAATAACCAACGCGCCTCAATCACCTCCAGTCCTTTGTTCATGAGGGTAGCCGAATCAATCGTGATTTTTGCACCCATACTCCAGTTGGGATGTTTCAGCGCCTGCTCCTTTTTAACAGCAGCTAAGTCATTTCTTTTTTTACCTCTGAAGGGGCCACCGCTGGCTGTGAGTATTAACTTTTCTACTGCTTTGTACGATTCGCCTGTGAGGCATTGAAAAATGGCTGAATGTTCAGAATCAACCGGAATAATTTCAACCCGATGCTTTGCACACAAATCCGTAACGAGTTCACCGGCAACCACCAAAGTTTCTTTATTGGCCAATGCAATACGTTTGTTGTTTTCAATGGCTTTAATGGTGGGTAGTAGTCCGCTGTAGCCCACCATTGCTGTAAGTACGGTATCGGCTGTTGTAATCTCCATTAACTCAGCTATTGATTTGCTACCGGCAAAAACCTTTGTATCGGAATGGCTAAGTGCATCTTTTACGTAGGCATATTTTGATTCGTCAGCTATGACCACATAATTGGGGCAAAATTCTTTGGCTTGTTTTATGAGCAAATCGGCATTTGAATGAGCAGTCAGAACTTCTACTTCAATGAGCTCGGGTTGCTCACGCGCTATTTCCAATGCCTGGGTACCTATAGACCCGGTGCTGCCCAGTATGGCTATTTTTTTCTTCATTCTGCTGCTGTTCATGTGTTAAGGGTTTTGCACCATAAATTGTTTTAGTTTATCTGCAATCACGCGGTTATTGCTCAGTCGGGGAACTTTATTTTGTCCGCCCAACTTGCCTTCGCTTTTCATGTATTCGATAAATGCACTCTTTTTAAGTATGCGTATTTTCAGGTTTTGTAAAATATTCCCTTTTCGGAGGTCGGAGTAGTAAATATTTTTTTGTTGCAACGCCAAATCCACTTCTGTAGCAAATACTTCTGTGTTTTCGGGCAATTTTCCGAACTCAATCCACCACTCGTGGTAGGGCAATTCATTATCAGCTGGCGAAACCTGAGGGGCAACTGTAAATTCAGTAATATCAGCATTGCACCTGGCTGCAGCATGCAACACTGCGTGCTCTACTTCCTCACCAATTACGTGTTCGCCAAAAGCCGATATAAAATGTTTTATTCTGCCGGTAACCAATAACCTGTATGGATTTTTAGAAACAAACTTTACTGTATCACCTATATTGTATCCAAATAATCCGGCATTGGTATTTAAAATGACAGCATAGTTTTTATTTAATTCTACATCCTCCAGTGCTACACGGGTGGGATTTTCTGAATAAAATTCATCTGCAGCTATAAACTCATAAAAAATACCGTTGTTGGTTAGAAGCAACAGCGCATTTGTTTCTTGTGAATCCTGATACGCAATGAAGCCTTCGCTGGCCGGGTAGGTTTCAATACTGTCAATCTGTTTGCCGATGCTGCGCTCAATTTTTGCTCTGTAAGGTTCATAGTTCACTCCACCGTATACAAAAACAGAAAAATCCGGGAATATGTCCTTTACCGGTTTTCCTGCTGATGCCAGCATTAGTTTATCAAAGTACATTTGAACCCACGGAGGTATTCCGCTAATCAGTGTCATGTTTTCATGCAATGTTTCTTTTACAATGGCATCTACCTTTTGTTCCCAGTCATCTATGCAATTGGTATCGTAACTTGGCATTTGATTACTTCTTAAATATGCGGGCACGTGGTGGTTAACAATGCCACTTAAGCGTCCGGTTAGTATTCCGTTTTTACGTTCAAGGCCAGGACTTCCCGATAAAAAGATGAGTTTGCCATCAACAAAGCGTGAGTTGCCCGTTTCGGCTATGTAGCAAAGCAATGCATTACGTGCGGAGTTTATATGGTAACCGATAGACTCGTTTGTGATGGGGATATATTTGACGCCCGATGTAGTGCCCGAGGTTTTGCTCCAGTAAAGGGGTTTGCCAGGCCACAACACATTCATCTCGCCATCTATAGCTCTGCTAATGTAAGGATAAAGTGCTTCGTAATCACGAACAGGGACATGATTTTTAAACTCTGTATACGAATGAATTTTATCAAATTGATGATCTTTCCCGAACGCAGTTTGGCTACCTCGTGAAAGCAAACGATTAAGCCATTTTTGCTGATTTTGTATTGCCTTCAAAGATTCTTTTCTGACGTGTGAAGCGATGTAGGCTGCAAACGGTTTTGCCAGTACTGACTTTAATCCCATTTGGTTTGGTTTAATAGGGAGTGATGGGCTTTTCCTTCGGATACTTTACTTCAAAACTGAACCGAACAGAGTGAGATTTTTCCGCATCAATATTCAGTACCCACTTTAACTTACCGGTAGCTTCGTCATAGCTTGCTCCACCGGCCTGTACTAGTTTAACTTCAATTTCTTTCTCGGTAGTTACAGGAATAAGATCCTCCACTACAATTTGTATGGGCTCTTTACGTGTATTGCGTATTGTAATTTCCCAGGTAGTTTGCTCTTTTCTGGATGAACCAGAAAGTGTTTTGCTGCTGAAATCTTTTAATAATGTGCGTTGTATGTGTATACGTTTATCGCGGCCAAGTGATAACAAAACAGTATCTCCGGTGCTGCTGCTTAAATAAGATTCACCCATGTAGCTTCCGTCAAAATAAATTTTTGCAGGCCCGCTTACCTGATTAGGCATGTCGTTGTTTAGTACCTGTGCAGTAACAAATGCATCTTTGGTTAGGCGTGGCACCGCAGCATACGCATATATGGCATTCAATGTTGAAATGGTCAAATCAACCTGATGTTCATTGTTATCGCTGGGTATAGTGTATGCAGATGTAACATTAAACTCGAGATTAACATCTGTTTGAGTAGTTATCGCATTTTGAGGAATATTACCTGTTGCCTGCACGGCAGCGCCCTCTTCGTAAGAAGGCATAGCTTCTGTACGGTCTGCTCTCGATTTGCGTATGTCGGAAGTTGCTCGTTTGTATTGCAGTTGGTCAAGAGTTCGGAAACCTAAATAGTTGGTTTGTAATTCGGGTTTAGTGCCGCTTTCATTTGGGTTTGAGGTGGAAAGTTTTAGAACTACATTTTTCCATTCCTCGCCTGTTGATTGTCTAATTACGGCCTTATTTACTAATTGTAGTGGGTTTTTAGTGTCTTTCACACGAATGTCATACAGTGGCGACCAGCTGGCATTATTAACCAGGTAACTCCATTCAATTTTCGCATTTGTTACAGCTTGGAGCGACTTTAAAGTTACTATAACTTCTACTGTGCTATTGGCATTTCCCAAGTATTCATCAAGTTGTGCTTGTAGTTTGGTACGAATTGCCTGAAGTTTTAATTCTGTGGCAGATAATTTTAGAAGTTCTTCGCCAATTTCAATGGTGCGTTTTCGGTATAAAGTGAGTGCATCTTCCAGGTCGTCTATTTTTACACCTGAATTTGCCCCGCCCAAACTTTTATTGGTTAACAGCAAATCTTTTTCAACCGTGTAGGCCTCTTTTCTAATTTGCAGTTGCTGCAAAGCAAGATTAGTTTTCTGCAGTGTATCTTCTAACTCTACTATAAATCTGGGTTTCTCGTCATTTTGTAAAAAGTTGTTGCGCTGAGACACCGACAGCAATGTGATGTTGCTTTCTGTTTTAACCTGAATGCTGTTTAAATTTACGAACGGTGATACACGGTCGAAAACAAGCCGTGTTGTACCGGCCTGTAGATTAACTTTTGCCACTCGGGTAATTTGAGCCTGATTTAAAAAGACCGTTACGTTTGTAATGGTCGATGTGGCCCTAATTTCGGTTTCTATGGATTGAGCAGAAACAGCGGACCAAGCCATCAATGCAGCCATAAGTAGGTTATAGCGGAATGTTTCCATGTTTTTTACGGGGTAAATTGGCAACTTTATTTTCAAGCATAGCAAATGCTTTTATTAACTTAATACGTGTTTCTTCGGGAAAAATAACCTCATCAATGAAACCGCGTTCGGCTGCACGATACGGGTTAGCAAATAAGTCAGCATATTGCTTCTCCTTCTTGGCCAATTCGGCTGACTGGTCGCTGGCACTGTCAATTTCTTTTTTAAAGATTATTTCAGCAGCGCCTTTAGCTCCCATAACAGCTATTTCGGCAGTAGGCCATGCAAAATTCATGTCTGCTCCAATGTGCTTGCTGTTCATCACATCATAGGCACCGCCATACGCTTTGCGTGTAATTACTGTAACGCGAGGTACAGTAGCTTCCGAAAATGCATACAGCAATTTAGCTCCGTTGGTTATGATGGCATTCCATTCCTGGTCGGTGCCCGGTAAAAATCCCGGCACGTCTTCAAATACCAATAATGGGATGTTAAAACAATCGCAGAAGCGAACAAAACGAGCTGCCTTTTGAGAAGCATGAATATCCAGACAACCGGCCAACTGTGCAGGCTGATTGCCCACTATACCGATGCTTCGGCCACCTAGTCGGGCAAATCCTACAACAATGTTTTCAGCAAAATTTTTATGTACTTCAAAAAAGGTTCCTTCATCTGCGACCGCGTCAATAACATCGCGCATATCGTAAGGTTGATTAGGATTTTCAGGTACAATGGTTTTAAGCACATCACGTGTTTCGTTTCCACCCCTATAAGGGATACGCGGAGGTTGTTCTTCGCAATTTTGTGGCATGTAGCTCAGTAATTGCTTCAATTGCCGGATGCAGTCTACTTCATTGGCTGCAGTAAAATGCGCCACACCGCTTTTGCTGCTGTGAACAGAAGCACCTCCCAGTTCTTCGGACGATACCTCTTCGTGCGTTACTGTTTTTACAACATTGGGTCCGGTTACAAACATGTAACTGGAATTTTCTACCATCATAATAAAGTCTGTAATGGCCGGACTATATACAGCTCCACCGGCACATGGGCCCATGATGGCTGACAGTTGTGGAACAACACCACTGGCCAGTGTGTTGCGGTAAAAAATATCGGCATAGCCGCCTAACGATACTACGCCTTCCTGAATGCGAGCTCCACCCGAATCGTTTAATCCGATAACAGGGGCGCCATTTTGCATGGCCAAATCCATTAAGCGGCAAATTTTTTCTGCATGTGTTTCGCTGAGCGAGCCCCCAAATACTGTAAAGTCCTGCGAGAATACATATACCAATCTGCCATTTACAGTTCCATATCCGGTTACTACACCATCGCCCGGAATTTGTTGTTTTTCCATTCCGAAGTCTTTGCTGCGGTGTGTCACGAATGCGCCAATTTCTTCAAAAGAACCATCATCCAGCAGCAGTTTTATACGTTCACGTGCCGTAAGTTTTCCTTTCTTGTGCTGAGATGCTATTCGCTCAACGCCTCCGCCCAGCAGTGATTGTTCGCGCATTTGAGCCAGTAATTCTCTTTTGGTCATGGATGTTTTATCTGGTTGTGGTTGTGATTTCGAAGATGACATGCGTATGGTTTTACATTACAATATTAACTTTTTAGTGGCTGATGCATATTTTCCGGTAAACATTCGTTCGCGGGCCGGATATGTTCATCAGATACATGCCGGTATTTGCATCGTTCAGATTCAGGATGTGTATAGGTTCCACGGTTTCGGTACTCATAACTTTTAGTCCGTTGAGGTCATAAACAGTAATAAAACAAGGCTCCACCAGCCCTTCGATGCGAATGGCACCTGCTGATGGATTGGGAAATACGTTTACCATTGATTGCACATGTTTTTCTGGATTACCAACTGCAAATGAACTAAAGCGCAGGTTGTCGATAAAGAATGTTGCAAAGCCTGAGGCCAAAGTGCTGTTGGTAATTGTTAGCACACATGAGTCAGGTCTTTGTGCACTTCGATAGGAAGATGCTAAATTCACAGCATAGGCGTTCCACTTTAGTAATATTTGCGAAGGATTGCCGGGCTGAGTCACCGGTTTTAACGTATCGAATGCCCAAAGAACTGTATCGCCTGTACTAGTTTTAAACAGGATACTTACCGAACCAACATCATTTGCAAAGGATGGAATCATAAATGCATCAAAATACAGGGAGTAGGGTGTGTCGGTGAATGCAAATCGATTGGTCAGCTGTCCGGTCGCTCGGGGTAAACTTAACGTATCGTTGGTTAATTGCAGAAAGTAATTTCCATGAGTAGCAGAAAAGGGAATATTATTTATAAGTTGTACTGTTTGGCGCTTGGCACTACCTGATTGAATTTTCCAGCCCAATAGGTTTTCAAGTGAGTCGAATTGCTCAAATGAGGGGTTAAATTGTGCGTGAACGACCTTAATGGTATGCAGGAGAATAAATGTGAAAAGCAATGCTCTGTTCATAGTGTGGCAAATATATGCGCTTTAGCCAAGTAAGAATAAAAGTAGCACGTTCAATACCAGGTTGGGAATCGCATTAATTTTTGCCACTACATTACTCATTAGCTCAATATCTCTAAAATCTCGTCTACGTCAATGGTTTTAATAAAGCTTTCTTCGGTAGTGATAATGGTATTGGCCAATTCTTTTTTACGGTCTTGCAACGCCAGTATTTTTTCTTCCACAGTATCTTTGGTGATAAATTTATAGATGAATACTGTTTTATCTTGTCCGATACGGTGGGTGCGGTCAATGGCTTGCTGTTCAACAGCCGGATTCCACCAAGGATCAATAATAAAAACATAGTCGGCAGCTGTTAAGTTTAGTCCTACGCCACCTGCCTTTAGTGAAATCAGAAAGAATTTGATGGATTCATTTTTCTGGAACTCATCCACCTGCTGCTGCCGGTGTATATTTTGTACTGACCCATCCAGGTAGCAATAAGCGTAGGCTTTTTCATCCAGGTATGACTTGTAAATGTCGAGTTGTTTTACAAATTGTGAAAACAGCAAGACTTTGTGGCCTTCGGCATAGGCTGTTTCAATCATTGCGGTAATTTCATCGTATTTGCCTGCCTGGCCATCGTAATCGGCAATGCTAAGTTTAGGGTGGTTGGCAATTTGCCTCAGTTTTGTAAGTCCCTGTAGTATGGCAAACTGAGATTTGCCCAAGCCTAAGTCCTGTATGGATTTGATAATTTCATTCCGGTAAAATGATTTTGTTTTTTCATAAGCCTCTGCTTGTTCCTCTGTCATGTTGCAAAATTTTATCTGTTCAATTTTTGAGGGCAACTCTTTGGCCACCTGATCTTTTGTTCTGCGCAACACGAATGGTTTAATAATAGCTCTTAGCTGAGCCATTTTGTGCTGATCTTTGTTCTTTTCTATAGGATTAATAAATCGCTCAGTAAATGAGGAGAGGCTGCCAAGCAGGCTGGGATTAATAAAGGAAAGCTGACTCCATAATTCGTGTATACCATTTTCAATAGGTGTACCTGTAAGCACAAGTTTATGAGAAGCCTTCAATCGTTTAACTGCACGCGATGAAAGCGAATTTGGATTTTTAATGGACTGGCTTTCGTCCAGTATAATATAATTGAATTTGTAGTTCGACAGAATGTCTACATCAACGCGTACCGTGCCGTATGTGCTGATAACTAAGTCGTACAATGAAAAAAGTTGGGGGTCTTTTATGCGTTGAATACCGGTGTACACCAATACTTTTAAATCGGGCGTAAATTTACGTGCTTCCTGATACCAGTTAAATACCAGTGAATTAGGCACTACAATAAGCGATGTTCGTATAAATGTTCGAATACCCTCAGGCAATTGCGTGCTCTCATGTTGTGGATTTGTCTGTTCATCTTCAACCATATCGGGCCTGCCTGTTGTGGGCGATTCTCCATCAAATAAGCTGAGTTGAGGTTTCAATTCGTGGGTAAGTGTATTTTCAATGGTATTTTGAATGTCAGGCGAAGCATACGTTTTACAAATGGTATATAGTTCTTTTTCTTTTTGAAGAAGTGCCAGCGTTTGTATGGTTTTTCCCAGACCCATATCATCTGCCAGGCATCCGCCAAAATTGTTTTCTTTTAAAAAGTAAAACCAATCGAAGCCTGCTTTTTGGTATGGCCTTAGTATACCCGAGAAATTGGATGGAAGCTCAAAATCTTTTATATCGCCATAGTTTTTTATACGCGATAATTTTTCACTTACATTCAAATACCTGCTGCTGTCGTTAAGCAATTCCTGAATAACACCAACATGATGCTTTTCCAATTGCAGTTCATCGTCTGACCGCGACAGTTCTATTACCGCACCCAGTCTGCCGAACCACTCTTCGGGTATTACGGCTACCTGACCGTTGGGCAATAAAAACTCGCGTTTCCCGCTCAGTATGTTATTTTTCAATGCAAGAAAAGGGAAAGCAAATTCTCCAAAATAGACTGTTGCTTTAACGTCAAACCAATCCTTGCTCTCTTTAATTTCCACTTTTATTTCACGTGAGCCGAAAAAATATTTTGACAGCTCATCAGATTGCACAATCTCTATTTTTTGTTCCTGCAATAAGTTCTTATAGTCATTTACCCACTCCAGAAATTGATACTTGTTGGTAGCGCTCAAGGGTAGGAGTGTTTGGTTGTAAGCGGTAGCAATATCACGTGTAATAACAGTAAACAGAGAGCCACTTACTTGATGCAGCCCCATTTTTTCCAATACTTCCCGTTTTCCGTCTTCCCACTTTCTGTTACGCCTTATTCGCTTAAATGTGTATGAATCTTTCTCTTTAGAAACGATAGCGGTAACATCGTTAGCCGACATGTAGTCAAATTCAGCATCGCCATATTTGAACGATAAATTCACCGTTAATAAATCCTGTGTGGCATCGGGTTGTATTTTAAGGCATGTACTTGCGTAGTGTTTTTCCGTAACAATGTTAAATCCTTCCGCATAAACATCGTATTTCTCGACCAGGTGGGTGATGAATTTGGTGAAGTAGTTCTCTTCGCTTGATTTTGGAATTTGTATGAAACGCTTGTTTAAGAATGGCTGAAGTTTCTTGCCATCCACACCTTTTTCAAACGAGATAAGTTGCGATTCCAAAATCATCCAGGCCGGATATGTGCTAACAATGCTTGCCCCCTTGTACATAAATTCAATACGAGCCCCTTTATGCTTGATAGTGGGGAAATACCGGGTGCCTTCCTCATCGCGCCTGAAATGAAACAGTATGCTTGCTTTTTCGCTGCTCACTTCCAGTTTTTGAGACGTAGGGTTATTGTCGTTTCCGGTTTTATAAACAACTGAACCTTTGAGTAGCTCAAGCGCCTCATTGGTAATATTATCTATATAGTGGCGAACCTCATCCTTTACCGTTTGGTCACTTTTTTGGGTCTGTTTTTCGAAGAATTCAGAAGCTCTCACCTTTTTCTTGCCATCATCAAAGTACAGTTTATAAATCAGGTTTTCATCCAGTTTGTCCAGTATGCTTATTATTTTGAGATCGGATGGTGATATATGCTCTCCGAAATACTCCGTAGTTTTAGCATACACACGTTGGTGAGTCAGCGTAAAATTACCGTTGCTGTTTTTTTGTACCACATGGGGCTGCAGCAGATACCCCAGGTACTTGTGGTTTACAAATGTATAAACCAATGCAAACGGTTGAGAATTTAAAACGATCAAAATTAACCCAATATAAATGCACTAAATTAGGTGCATATCGGGAAATACGCAACGTTTTTGTTAAATTTTAATTTGCCCTCGAAAAACCTCAACTGCCGGACCACAGAGCCAAATATTTTGAAACGTATCGTTACCCAGAATTCTATCAAACTTTACATCAACGGAACCACCTTTAGTCGTAACATGTATCGAGTAAGAATGGTCAGGTTTAAGCATGGTGGCAGCGAAGGCAATTGCAGCAGCAGTCGCGCCTGTGCCGCAGGATAAGGTCTCATCCTCCACACCGCGTTCGTAGGTTCGTATGCTCAGGCCTTCGGCTCTTGCTTGTACGTAGTTAACATTTATTCCTGCTTCTTTGTAAACATCATTGTAGCGAACCTGACGGGCATTCGTAAGTAAGTCAAACGACTCCAGATCTTCAGGTATAAATTTAATATAGTGAGGTGAGCCGGTGTGTAGTTCGTAGCTGTCAGCCGCTATTGGAGTAATGCCTTGCACATCTGTCATTTTCAGTTTAACATGCCACATGGTGTCGTTTATCGCATCAATTACCGCTTTGTGCACTCCGTCAATGGCGTAAAAAGTGCATTCATTTTTTACCAGTTGCAGCGCATTGGCAAATGCAGCAATACACCGTCCTCCGTTACCACACATAGTACTTTCAGCACCATCACTGTTAAAGTATTGCATGTAAAAGTCGCCCTGCGAATGGTTTTTAAGCAGTATAAGTCCATCCGCACCTATTCCGTAATGCCTGTCGCATAAACCGGCAATAAAAGATTTATCCGTTTCAGGGAATGAAGTATGACGGGCATCTATCAGTATAAAATCGTTTCCCGTACCTTGGTATTTATAAAAGTCGAGTGTCAATATTTGTAAAAATTAAAATCAGGATTCAATAGAATGTGTTTATCGTCAAGTTTCATCCAAAGGTCATCTTTTTCTGAATAAAGTTCAAAATCCGAAAAAGACTCAATCCCATACAATTGTAGTTGAATTCCATTGTACCGGTATCCTTTAAATCCTACAGGAGATTGCCAGCGCTCAACCAGAATTGGAGCAGCCGTTGAAGCAGAGTCAGTTCGTTCAAAAGCAATTGAAAGTACAGTATCCTGCAGCATTACATCTCCTTCTGCAATAGAAATATCGGCTTTTTCTGTTTCCTCACCGGGTAATAAAGCTTCTTTTTCAGGCGCTTGAGTTTGTATTTCGGGGGGCGTTTTTATAATTTGAGGTGTTCGGTTTTTGGCTACAGGTGACGATGCTAAACTATATTTGGTAAGCAAACTCCGAAGTTTTCGGTTGTCAAAAAAGTAGCCTGCAGCAATGGATAAGCAGATAAGTGAAATCAGTAAGTAGAGAATACTGTTAAGCCTGAATCGGGTGGAATTGGCAGCATATTCTTCTTGCAGCATTTCACGCAGGTACAGCTTTCTGTTTTGTTTGTACTGCTCAAATGCATTTCGCAAATCGTCATCGGTTTTAAGCCGTTCTTCAAAGCTCACACGCTCACTTTCATTCATCTTTTTCCTAAGATATTTTTCGAAAAAGAGCTGATGAATGTCGTGGTTGCTCATACAGTGAACAAATGTCTTGAAAATTTAGTTGCTATACTAAAATTTTGTCAGTTACGTTTTTAGTGTCTGTCATGTGGAACAAAATTTGCTAACTCAAAACAATAATTTAAATACACGTATGAAAAAAGTCATTAGTATGTTAGTAGTGGCTACAGCCGGGGCGCTAATAGCCATTGGAGTAAACAAACTTTTTACGGATGATTCAAAGCAACAGTTTGAGGCCAATTACCTTGGCCGCTTCACCGGATTAAGTGAGTCGGGTTCACGTCCCGATTTTGTAGAAGTTTCGGAAATGGTAACACCTACCGTGGTGCATATCATAACCAAATACGAGGCACAGCAGCAGGATATGCAAATGATGGATCCATTCGATATGTTCCGTGGATTTCAGTTTCCGCAATCACGACCCAGCAGTTCTTCCGGGTCAGGTGTAGTGATTACTTCAGACGGGTATATTGTAACCAATAACCACGTAGTTGATGGGGCATCAAAAATAAAGGTAACACTGAACGATAAGCGAGAGTACGATGCTTTGCTCGTAGGACGTGATCCGAATACAGATTTGGCACTGCTGAAAATTGATGAAAAAAATCTTCCATTTGCCCTTACCGGAAATAGCGATGATGTAAAAGTGGGGCAGTGGGTTTTGGCAGTTGGTAATCCATTTAATCTTACCTCAACGGTTACGGCCGGTATTGTCAGTGCAAAAGGAAGAAATTTAAATTTACTAAGAGATCCCGGTAAGCCTGAATCACAGTATTCTATTGAGTCGTTTATTCAAACAGATGCGGCTGTTAATCCCGGTAATAGCGGTGGCGCTTTGGTTTCGTCAGATGGTAAACTGGTAGGTATTAACACAGCTATCGCATCACAAACAGGTCAGTACGCTGGATATGCGTTTGCTGTACCCGTAAATTTGATGAAAAAAATCATCGATGATTTGTTGAAGTATGGGGAGGTTCAACGCGGTTTGCTGGGCGTGAGTATTCAGGATGTAACCGCAGATCTGGCAGATAAAGAAGGATTGAAAGATGTGAAAGGCGTATACGTGGTGAAAGTTAACCCGGGCAGTTCGGCTGAAGATGCCGGTTTAAAAGATAAAGATGTGATAGTTGCCATAGACGATATGAAGGTAAATTCAACATCTGAACTACAAGAGCAGGTAGGTAAACGTAACCCCGGAGATAAAGTAAAAGTTACTGTTTTGCGAGATAATAAAGAACGCACATTTATAGCTACTCTTAAAAGTAAGGAAGGCAAAACCAATATTGATGTAAAAGAGAAGGTAGAAACCAACAAGGCATTAGGTGCCGAGTTAGAGAGCTTATCGAGGGCCGACAGGTTGAATCTCAAAATATCCAACGGTGTGCGGGTTAAAAAGCTGGATGATAAAAGTATTTTGAAAAAAGCAGGTGTACCTGCCGGCTTCATCATTACATCTATTGATAAAAAACCGGTAAGCTCAGTAGGAGAGGCCAAAAACGCTCTTGAGGCGAAAAAGGGCGGTGTTCTGCTGGAAGGGCTGCATGCTGATGGGAGCAAAGGGTATTACGGTTTTGGAATAGATTAAGGTTTCCATTCCTGATATCTACCAATGAAAAAAGGCGCTACATGTAACGCCTTTTTTCATTGTTGGCAGTCTATAAAATTTTAGACATCAATATTGGCGTAGCGTGCATTGGCTTCAATAAATTCTCTGCGTGGTGGAACGTCATCGCCCATTAGCATACTGAATATTCTATCGGCTTCGGCTGCGCTTTCCAGTGTTACCTGTTTCAGTGTCCGTGTTTCTGGGTTCATGGTTGTTTGCCACAACTGTTCAGCATTCATTTCTCCTAATCCTTTATACCGCTGCACATTCACGGAGTCCGTGTTTCCTCCTTTGGCCAATCGTTGAATTGCCTCTTCACGTTGTGAATCGTTCCAGCAATATTCTTCGTCTTTGCCCTTTTTAACCAAATAAAGTGGCGGCTGGGCTATGTATATATAACCAAATTCAATTAGCTCTTTCATATACCTGAAAAACAGTGTGAGGATTAAGGTACGGATGTGGCTTCCATCTACATCGGCATCTGTCATGATGATAATTTTATGGTAGCGTAACTTATCCATGTTCAGGGCCTTGCCGTCTTCCGCTGTTCCGATACTTACGCCAAGTGCGGTAAACATATTTTTCACTTCCTCGTTGTCATAAATTTTATGCTCAAGGGCTTTTTCTACGTTTAAAATTTTTCCTCTAAGGGGCAGGATAGCCTGAAATGCGCGGTTACGTCCTTGCTTGGCTGTACCACCTGCCGAGTCGCCCTCAACCAGGTATATTTCGCACATGGCTGGATCTGTTTCCTGGCAGTCGGCTAATTTGCCGGGAAGCCCACTTCCACTCATGGCCCCTTTACGCTGCACCATTTCACGTGCTTTCTTCGCTGCGTGGCGGGCAGTAGCGGCAAGAATTACTTTCTGAACTATCGTTTTAGCTTCACGCGGGTTTTCTTCTAGGAAATTATTGAGCATTTCGCCAACGCATTGGTCTACAGCTCCGGTTACATCACTGTTTCCTAACTTGGTTTTGGTTTGTCCTTCAAATTGAGGTTCTTGAACTTTAACGGAAATAACACCGGTAAGTCCTTCGCGGAAGTCATCACCCGAGATTTCAAATTTCAGGTTTTTAAACATGCCTTCTTTCTCCGCATAGTTTTTCAATGTGCGGGTAAGTGCTCTTCTGAAACCGGCAACGTGTGTGCCACCTTCATGGGTATTGATGTTGTTAACGTATGAATGCAAATTTTCGGTGTAACCGGTGTTGTACGTCATGGCTACTTCAACAGGTACACCACCTTTTTCTCCTTCTACGTAGATTACTTCAGGAATTAATTTTTCGCGGGTGCCATCCAAAAAGTTTACAAACTCTTTTAAGCCGCCCTCGCTGTGGAAGGTTTCTTCTTTTAAGTTACCACTTTCATCAGGACGTTCATCTTTCAATGTAATTCTGATGCCGCGATTTAAGAAGGCCAATTCACGCATACGAGCCGCAATAGTATCATATTTGTACTCGTGGTGTGTAAATATGCTAGTGTCAGGTTCAAAATACTGCAGCGTTCCATTTTTGTCGCTTTCGCCTACTACTTTAACATCGTACAGAGGTTTTCCGCAGCTGTATTCCTGCTGCCATATTTTGCCTTCGCGGTAAACGGTAGTGCGCATCAATATAGATAGTGCGTTAACGCAGCTTACGCCTACTCCGTGCAATCCACCTGAAACTTTATAGGTGTCTTTATCAAACTTGCCACCGGCATGCAGCACCGTCATTACTACTTCCAGTGCCGATTTGCCTTCTTTAGCATGCATGCCGGTCGGAATGCCGCGTCCGTCATCCAGTACCGATATTGCATTGTTGGGGTGGATGGTTACTAAAATTGATTTACAATACCCTGCAAGCGCTTCATCTATCGAGTTATCTACTACCTCATACACCAAGTGGTGTAATCCTCTTACTCCCACATCACCAATATACATGGCTGGCCTCTTTCTAACTGCTTCCAACCCTTCCAGTACCTGAATGTTATCTGCTGAGTAATTACTTTTTTGATCCATTTTTCCTTCTGTCATTTACGTATAAATATATGGTGGTAAAGATACTTCGGTAAGTTGGCTTTACCTAAATTTAATACATGAATACAAGTTTGAATTTTCCACAAGTTATACCCTTAAAAACAGTGTGGTTAGTTAACTGCGAAAAAGCAGTGAACTGTCGCCATAGCTTAAGAAGCGGTAGTCATGACTCAGTGCATAGTCGTATATTTTACGCCAGTCGCTTCCGGTAAATGCTGCAACCAGAAGCATGAGTGTATTTTCAGGTTGATGAAAATTAGTAATGATGGCATCTACCAGTTTAAAGGCATATCCGGGAGCTATGATTAGCTGGGTTGATCCGGTTATTTGGTCCATATGATGTGAGAGCATGTATTGATAAACAGCTTCCAACGACTGTAGGGCTGAAATAGATTTACTGTTATCGTATGGTTCCCATTGTGTAATGAAAAAATCAGCAACAGGTTTTTTCCCATTTAAAAGCTGTACGCCTAGCCAGTAAATACTTTCCAGGGTTCTTACGCTTGTGGTTCCCACAGCCGTTATTGGGCTTTGCGTGTGCAGCGATGAAATAATATCCTGAATGCTTTCTTTGCTCACATTCATTAATTCTTCGTGCATGGTGTGGTCTTTAAGCGAATCCGATTTTACCGGTTTAAATGTGCCTGCGCCCACATGCAGCGTTACCTCGCTGGTTTTTATATGCTGTTGTTTCAGGGTTTCAAATACGTACTCGGTAAAGTGTAAGCCAGCGGTAGGCGCAGCCACCGAACCTGAACAACTGGCATAAATGGTTTGATACCGTTGTTCATCTTCATCAGTGGTTTCTCGATTCAAATAAGGTGGAATGGGCAATATGCCAGCGTAAAAGAGCAATTCGCCAAATGTTACTTCATTCGTATTCCAGGAGAATTCTACAGTAAACGCATCATCAGTTTTGTCAATAAGTTTGGCAGAGAGGGCAATCTGTCCGGCAGGAGTAGTTACCGTCTTGGTCAGCACATCATCTTTCCACCTTTTGGCATTGCCCACCATGCATTTCCAAATGCAGGAATGAGTGGTGGTAAATGCAACAGCATAATCATGCGGGTGAAGGGGTTCAAGGCAAAATACTTCAATTAATGCACCTGTAATCCGTTCAAATAAAATGCGTGCATGTATAACTTTGGTATTGTTAAATACAATCAGGCTGTTTGATGGCAGGTGCTTATACAACTGAGTAAATACCGAATCGGTGATGCTGCCATTTTTGTAAACGAGCAATTTAGACTCATCCCGTTTTTCGAGCGGGAACTTGGCAATTCGGTCTTCGGGTAACTCGTAGGAGTAATCTTTAATGTTGATTAGCCGCGGATCCGTCATTATTTAGGTTGTGTCATTTGCCTTTGAAAATGGGTTTCCGCTTCTCCACAAATGCCTTCATGCCTTCTTTTTGGTCTTCGCTGGCAAAGCACATGTAAAAGTTTTTCCGTTCAAAATATAGTCCTTCCTGCAGGCTGCTTTCAAATGCCTTCAGTACAGATTCTTTGGCAAGTCGTGCAGCTATGGGCGACATTTGAGCAATTTCTTTTGCCATTTTAACAGCTTCATCCAGGTATACTTCTTCAGGCACTACTTTATTTATTAAGCCCGCATCCATTGCTTCATCTGCTGTGATAAACCGACCTGTAAGTACCATTTCCATGGCCAGAGCTTTGCCTACTGCACGTGTAAGCCGCTGTGTGCCACCGGCACCTGGCATTATCCCGATTTTTATTTCGGGCTGACCAAATTTTGCTGTTTCCGATGCCACAATCATATCGCAGGTCATGGCCAGTTCGCACCCTCCACCCAGCGCAAAGCCTGATACAGCAGCAATGATGGGTTTCTTGGTTTTGCGTATCTGGTCCCAGGTTTCAAACTGATCAATCATGAGCATATCAACCGCAGTGCGGTTTTCCATTTGTTTAATATCGGCACCGGCAGCAAATGCTTTCTCATTTCCTGTTATCACAATTACCCTCACTTCCTCATTCTGGTCGAGTTCACTTAAGGCATGTTTTATTTCCTGCATCAGCTGCAGGTTAAGGGCATTTAATTCCTTAGGGCGATTGAGCCTGATAAGCGCAATGTGTTGCTGAAAAGTGGGTTCAACCAATATAAATTCGTACTGCATTTTTAGATTAATTAGTTAGCGACAATAACTTAGTTGTCTTTTATACTTTAGGGTGTTAAAAGTACAACTCAGCAAACAAACAAATAAACCAACAATCTAACAAGCAAAAAGGTTATATAGGTGTGCACGTGAAGAGTTTGTAAGCAATAAGAACGGAAAGATTATTAGGGGTAAATTTTCACGAAATATTCACTTCATTTGCCTGTACTTCGAGACATGATTGTCCGTTTATGTAGCGAACCGCAACCGATTTTAACAAGATGAAGCACGTATTTATATTATTCCTGCTTGGCGGCTATAGCATTTGCAAAGCACAGAATTTATTTAGCAATTACCCCGTGGAGTAACGCACCGAAACGTACAAACA
>Ga0315902_10005607_pt1 | contig 17621 bp, 12 predicted proteins | sample LakEriMetagenome_9_FD_203523 | JGI IMG/M metagenome (GOLD analysis project Ga0315902, IMG submission 203523) | Freshwater fungal communities from buoy surface, Lake Erie, Ohio, United States - Buoy 12 MA117 | ecosystem: Environmental > Aquatic > Freshwater > Lake > Lake biofilm | place: USA...
AACTAAAGGAATAAGGCTGAGTTCCACCACTTGTAGTAACATCAATTGCTCCTGTTGCATCGCTAAAACAAAGTACATTGGTTAGCTGCTCTGTTGTGCTCAATGGTGCTTGGGGCTCAGCTACAAAAGCTGAAATAAACGATTGACAACTGTTTCCATCGGTTATCGTTACAAAGTAATTTCCTGTCGGTAACATGGTTAAATCCTCCGTTACGGCTGTTGTATTCCAAGCATACGTGTATGGCATTAATCCTCCTGTAACCGTTAAATCTACCGTTCCATCACTTCCACCAAAGCACGAAACATCCGTATGCGTTATACTTGGAACCATCGTATTGGATGGATCTAAAATCGTTGCTCCTATCGTATCTATACATCCATGGTTATCTGTTACTGTACAATAGTAATATCCCGCTACTAAGTTTGTAAGATCTGCTGCTGTTTCATTGTTGTTCCACAGGTAAGTGTATGGTGTCGTTCCACCTGTTGCCGTAAGATCTGTTGTTCCTTGTTGTCCTCCAATACACAACGCATCGGTATGGGTAATGCTTAATGTTAGTGGAAGAAACGGTTGGGATACTACTACACTATAGGTACTTGAACAAGTATTTGAATCGGTAACAACAACAGAATAATTTCCTGCTGGAATGTTACTAATATCTTCTGTTGTCGCTCCATTACTCCAGCTAAATTGATAGGGTAAAACGCCTCCACTTACTGTTAGATTAATTGATCCTGTTGAATCACCAAAACACAACACATCAACCTGAGTACTACTTAAGACAATCGGTGGTGGTTGGTTAATAATCGTATCTGCTCCTACCTCACAGCCATTGTAATCTGTTACTTGAACAATATAGGTTCCAGCTCCAATGTTTTGTAAATCTTCACTACTTTGACTATTGCTCCAGTTGTAATTATAAGGGGTCGTTCCTCCACTTACCGTGATGTCAATACTACCATCTGTAGCACCAAAACAATCCGCATCATCTTTTGTAAGCGTAATACTCAATGGAGCCAGAGGCTGAGTCAAGTTCGCAGTGTCTTTTAAAATACACCCATGATTATCGGTTATCGTCACAATATACTGTCCGGGTAAAAGTCCGTTAATATCTTCATTCAAAGACGCGTTACTCCAACTATACGAATATGGCAACGTACCACCATTCACTGTTAGATTAACTGCTCCAGTGCTATTGCCATAACAATCAATATTGGTTTCTACTACACTACTTGACAAAGGTGCTGCCGGTTGTAGAATCGTTACCGGTAATGTCGCTATACAACCCTTGGAATCCGTCACTGTCAATGTGTAGGTCCCGGCTGTAAGGTTTGAAATGTCTTGAGTCAGTGGTCCATTTGACCAACTGTAGGTATAATTTGGTGTTCCTCCACTTGCCGTTACATCAATTGAGCCTGTTGCATTACCATAACACAATACATTTACTTGGGTGGAACTCAATGTCAGTGGGGCTGCAGGTTGGGTGATTGTCACCGAATGAGTCTTTGTACAGCCGTTCAAATCCGTAATGATAACCGAATACGTGCCAGCTGTCAAATTTGAAATATCCTGAGTCGTTGATCCATTTGACCAGCTATACGTATAACCCGGAGTGCCGCCGCCATTACTCAAGTTTATTGACCCATCATTGCCACCAAAGCATGATACATTCACCTGCGTATGACTTGAAGTTAATGCTGAAGGTTGAGTCAACGTAACACTACTTGTCTTCACACACCCATTGGCATCTGTTATCGTTGCCGTGTATGTCCCCGGGCCTAAATTGGAAATAGATGGAGTAGTCGCTCCTCCCGGTGACCAACTCAATTGATAGGGTGGTGTCCCGCCAGAATAAACAACCGTTGCTGAGCCGTTCGCTGCGCCAAAACAACTAATATCCTTCCCGTTGTAATTTGACGTCTTACTTGCTGTTGCCACTACCTCCGTAGGTTGAGTAATCGTATAAACTGACGTGTCTTTACACGTGTTCGCATCCGTTACAATAACCGTGTATGTTCCCGGTGATAAACCTGTTAACGATGATCCCGTACCGCCGCCAGGTGACCACGAATATTGATAAGTCGGAGTTCCTGATGTCGCGCTAACATATAGCTTCCCATTGGCAGAATTGAAACATGTCACATTTTTTATAGAATCCAATTGCAATATTGGATTGGTATTTATAGTTACATCAATAGACGTATCCAAAGAACAATCCAAGCCGGAAAAGGTAATAACGACTTGATAAGTTCCTTCTTCGAATGGTGTAGGATTTAAAATTGTTTGAGAAGATCCTGTTCCAGTATATAAACTGGGACCAGTCCAACTGTAAGTTGCTGCAGCCGAAAACGAAGCACTGAAAGATAATGTTTCACCAACACAATTAGGTGAGTTAGTAGATATTGAAGGAGCAGGACAACCTGAAACATCTATTAATAGAACATTACTTGCCTCAGATGGGCATCCATTCGCATCATAAGTATCAGAAGCTCCGCCATTGTTATATGAATTACCAGAAATATTTCCGGTTCCGTATATAAATGCAACATGAGACAAAGTTGAATCACATTGGAACATCAAACAATCATTAATTACCTGAACCCTAAATTTAACCACGGTACTATCTGCTCCGCTTGAACTGGCAAAAACTTGCCCACCAGTTGAAGCATTTGCACCTGTTCCAATTCTGAATTTCAATGTTTTGTTCAAGGAATTATATTCGGCCTGATCATCTCCATTGATATCCGTTTTAACACCGGAATTTGAACCAAAAGTATATGAAATTGAATTGGGAACATATACTGTTCTTGGATCCAACGTATCAACCATGAAAGTATTAAGTGATAAATCAGAACCAATGTTTTTCCCAACTAATGTGTATTCAAGAATATCCCCAGGAGAAACCAAACCTCCATTCAAATCACTGATTCTTACATCTGCACGTAAATCAGGCTCATAAATATCAATTGCTGATGTAAATGCACGAGCTAAGATATTTTCTGAACTTGTTGTAACCCTTATTGTTGCTGAAGTTGCATTATTTCCAATATAATTAAAGCTTGAGTTATTTGGCAGAAAAATACTTGCATCATATCCTAAGGAATTATTCAAATTGGGATTTCGAAAAGGAGTCAATACCGCACCGTAGGAAATAGTGGAATTAAAAAAGTCATTCGTATTATGAAATGCATCTGATACATTTACAAAGGTTCCGGCTCCATTAAATTGCAGTTGATCACCCGTTGAGCCTCTATCTCCTTCAAAACCAATAACACCGAGTTCAAAACCAACAGGACCACTTGGTGGTGTTGCAAAACCATTTATAGGAATATCCAGAAATGATCCAGCGCTAATATTTCCAAAACCATCAAACACGGTTAGGTTTCTCATTGATTGAAAAACATTTTTATAAACTACGATAATTGACCACCCTCCCCAATAATTTGTGCCTCCAGTTTGTGAGACAACATTAGCAACTGTAAATCTTGCCTTTATTCCAGCAGATTGAACTATTGATGTAATATCTTTAAAACAATGATAACTTGGATGAGTTGCAAGCGATTGCGCATCAACCAACTCGTCTGCAGATAAACTTTGATAAGTTCCATTTCCAACTCTAATTCGAACCTGATTTCTAATATTCCAATTTGAAATACTCGATGTTGCTCTGCCACTCCAATATAAACCTGCCCATAGAATTTCGCTACAATTTGCCAAATTTAAACTATCACTCGAAGACATGAAGGTTGATGGTAAACCATCTATGTCCACATAGTTCATGGTAAATCCGCCATTAGAACTAGAACCATTTGGCGGTATTTCAGAAGTGGCTGATGTGCAAGTAGATCCTGAATTACAAGAAAGAGAAACATTTGACAAAATTCTTATTCCTCCTTTTTGTGAAGTCGAAAACCGAGCATTAAATGGCTGAATAAGCTGAGAAAAGCCACTAGCGGCGAAAACCAGAACAATAAAACATAAAAAATACTTCAATCTTGCCACGATTCTCTTTTTGAGACTATTTTAAACTGAAACTTGTAAAGATACAATTATACAGACGTAAAATTTTGAAATTAGAAGCCCTTTTTCTTGAAAACCATAAATTTGTCTTCAACAGCATTAACCTCAAATAATGAAATTTATAGCCATTCTGTTTTGTTTTATATTATCCTTTAATCGATCTACTGAGAAAAACAATACCATTCAAACTGGTCTCTATGCTGTTTATCTTGATATTTCAACGTATACTGAATTGAATGTAAATGCAGATTCTACATTCACTTTTTTACACAGGGGTTTGACAGGGATAGGATGGAGAAATCAGGGGAAATGGAAAATCAGACATGGTAAATTGGTTTTATACGATTATGAAAAAAAATCACTACAACAACCTAATATTTGGAAAATAAAGAAGGGTAAAATAATAAACGCCACCCAAAATATTTTGAGGAAGGGAATGACTCTTGAATTACAAATGAAATAAAGAAACATCGAGTTTAAGTTATAATTTTGAAACTTCAATGAACAATTCTTAATAAAAGGTTATTTTTTCGACAAAATTGCGTTTCTTTTATTTGTCCTAGTTTCGATTTAATCATGAAATTCTCAAATCCTGAAAATTACATTGTGGATTTTACGAAATCCTACAATCAAAAATATGAAACCAATGATTGCGTAGTAATCGCTATGTCTATTTTATTTGGTATTTCTTACGATGAGGCTCACGGTTTTTCCAGAGGTTTTTTTAATAGATCGGAAAGAGAAGGTGCATACTCTTTTGAAAAGTCAATGGACAAAATGATACGCAATCCTAATTTGCGATACAATGGACATGTTAAAAAAATCCAAATGAGAACTTCGATGTCCGCAAAAAAAGTAACTCAAGAATTTTGTTATGGGGTATATTTAGCGGTTACGATAGATCATGTTTCCGTCTTACATAATGGAATTTGGATTGATTATGAAGGAATAATGAAACCACGTACGGAGGTTACTAGCATTTATCAATTCGGTGATTTTGAGCATTACAATAACTTCAAACCAGAACACAATAAAAAGGCTTCATTTATTGATAGTATTTTTTGGATAATTGCTGGGCTTATTTTAGGAATTTTTCTTATCAGTTTGACGGATGATGGTAAACGCGATTTAGAAAATGGTAAAAGATGGTTAAAAAGAGAAGTTAGAAAACGATTTTAATGAGCGTGTATAATCAAGAAAAACTCATCAACTGTAAAAAGTCGGGATGACAGGATTTGAACCTGCGACCACACGCCCCCCAGACGTGTAAGCTACCGGACTGCGCTACATCCCGATCATGCAAAAATATAAAAGTTGAATAAATTACAAAAAAAATGCCCCACAAAAATGTGAGGCACTTCACGTGATCCGCTCAGGATTCGAACCTGAGACCTATCCGCCTCGGCGGATTGCTCTATTCGTTTATCTTTATCTGATTGAGAATCCAATTCCTGCCTACTCCAGTTTTATACCATTTCTCTCGATTTATTGCCTCAGTGCGGGTCTGAAATTCCTCAACAAGAACCAATTCCCATGGTCTGTATTTTGACGAAAATTTCACCTTCCCGGAGTTATGAGTATTTAGACGTTTTTCAATATCTTGAGTAGATCCTGGATCCTTTATAAAGAATTCCATTTTTTTGAGATTTCAAGACGTAAGAAAAGTATGGCATATCATTTAATCAAAAATGCCCCACATTCCTGTGAGGCACTTCAAGTGATCCGCTCAGGATTCGAACCTGAGACCTACTGCTTAGAAGGCAGTTGCTCTATCCAGCTGAGCTAGCGGACCAAAATTTCAATACTCAGTTAATGCTTAGAAGGCAGTTGCTTCCGCCGTGGCGGACTGAGCTAGCGAACCAAAATGTCAAAACTCAGTTAATGCTTAGAAGGCAGTTGCTTCCGCCGTGGCGGACTGAGCTAGCGAACCAAAATGTCAAAACTCAGTTAATGCTTAGAAGGCAGTTGCTTCCGCCGTGGAGGACTGAGCTAGCGAACCAAAATGTCAAAACTCAGTTGCTTCCACCGTGGCGGACTGAGCTAGCGAACCAAAAATTCAAAATTCAAATACAGCTAGCAAGGCAGTCGCTTCCGCAGTAGCCAAATGACTTAGCAGACCATAAATGAAATGAAAAAAGGGGGATGAGTAATCATCCCCCTCGTCGGGGCGGCAGGATTCGAACCTGCGACCTCCTGGTCCCAAACCAGGCGCGATGACCGGACTACGCTACGCCCCGAACGATTCATCTAATATTTCAATACAGTTCTAAACGTTTTCAAAACTTTTTTTCTTCACTATCCTGCTCTCCTTCACTTCGTTGCGGTGGGAGCGGGATTCGAACCCGCGGTACAGTTACCCGTACGACAGTTTAGCAAACTGTTGGTTTCAGCCACTCACCCATCCCACCTCGTTCATTGAACGGACGGCAAAAGTAGTAAATTTTCAGATAAAGATAAACTCTTTGACTATTTTTTTAAAAAAAATGATTTTTTGACCAAGAGAGATTGTATCAGAACCCACTATTCTTGAGGCTTTGGATCATCCAAAATTCTTTTCGGACGAAGTTGTTCTATAACGCCTAATGTTATCCAATATGGAACGATAAATCCAAGTAAAAATAACAACATCCAGAATGCCATTCCGAAGATAATTAAAAACAAAACTATTCCAAATACGCTCATCTTATATTACTTTTGTAGCTTTAACGCTGTAAAATTAATAAATAAAACCAATAATCAAAACAATATGGAATACAGAATTGAAAAAGATACGATGGGTGAAGTAAAAGTACCGGCTCATCGCTATTGGGGGGCTCAAACCGAGCGATCTAGAAACAACTTTAAAATTGGACCTGAAGGCTCTATGCCGATTGAAATTATATATGCCTTTGCTTATCTAAAAAAAGCTGCCGCACATGCAAATTGTGATTTAGGTGTACTTCCTGCTGATAAGCGAGATTTGATTTCTAAAGTTTGTGATGAAATTTTAACCAAGCAACACGATTCAGAATTTCCATTAGTAATATGGCAAACAGGCTCTGGAACTCAATCAAACATGAATTGTAACGAAGTTATTGCAAATCGTGGCCACGTGATTCAAGGCGGAGGTTTAAATGATGAACAAAAAGTTCTTAATCCAAATGATGATGTAAATAAATCTCAATCATCCAATGATACATATCCTACAGCAATGCATATAGCAGCCTACAAATTAACTGTTGATGTAACAATCCCTGGTATGAAAAAATTGCGCGATGTGCTTCAACAAAAAGTAGAAGAATTTAAAGACATCGTGAAAACAGGTCGTACTCATTTTATGGACGCCACTCCATTAACACTTGGTCAGGAATTCAGTGGTTACGTTACTCAAATTGATAATTCAATTCGAGCAATCGAAAATGCACTTGTGATGGTTGCAGAATTAGCTTTAGGAGGAACTGCAGTTGGAACTGGCCTAAATACTCCGAAAGGATATGATGTTCTAGTGGCTAAAAAAATTGCAGAATTCACTGGTCTTCCATTTATTACAGCCAAAAATAAATTCGAAGCTCTTGCGGCTCATGATGCCATGGTAGAATTATCCGGAGCATTAAAAAGAAGTGCTGTTTCCTTAATGAAAGTAGCTAATGATATTCGTATGCTTTCCTCAGGTCCACGATGTGGAATTGGGGAAATTATTATCCCAGACAACGAGCCAGGATCTTCCATCATGCCAGGAAAAGTAAATCCAACGCAGCCTGAAGCTTTAACCATGGTTTGTGCGCAAGTAATGGGAAATGATATGGCTGTTTCAGTTGCCGGATCAAATGGTCATTTTGAATTGAATGTATTTAAACCTGTTATCGCATATAACGTATTGCAATCTGCTCGATTAATTGGTGACGCCTGTGTTTCGTTTACGGAAAATTGTGCGATTGGAATTCAAGCAAATTTACCGGTTGTAAAAAAACACCTTGATAACTCATTAATGCTTGTAACAGCTTTGAACACAAAAATCGGGTATTACAAAGCTGCTGAAATCGCAAAATACGCTCATAAAAACGGTACAACTTTAAAAGAAGCAGCTGTTGGATTAGGGCATGTTACCTCAGAAGAATATGATTTGTACGTGGATCCATCCAAAATGATTGGCTCAATGGATTAAACAATCAATCGATTATACGAGTTAAGGAGATCTTCGGGTCTCCTTTTTTATTAATAAACGGGAGTCAGTAAATCCAACAAATCCTTTTGGTTATTCACAGACTTTTTACTGGATTTTCTTTCATTAGTCTTGAAACTAACTTCCTCCATTGAAATATCCTCAGATTGAGCACTTATGCTAGATGCAGTTTCAGTTGTGTAAGTATAACCTATGGAATGGAAATATTCGACATCATTTAAGTCGTCATTTGAAAAAGTTCCTGATTCAGGGTCAGAATTAAAATCATTACTAACAGCCCCTTTGGAATTTCGAGCGATCAAAATAGGATTTTTATCAGTTGTTTGATCATCCGTAAAGTTCGACTGTATTTCATTTTGAATAGTGTTTTGAGTCGCTCTTTCGTTGTTTACATTTCTTTGTTGTTGCTGTTCGACTTTCCTTTTATCTTGAGATTTTTTAACTGTTGCTAATTGCGGATTATTAATTTCCTTTTCCCTCAAATTATATACGAGTAAAACAACCAAAACAACGGCAGCTATCTGTAAAATTGGATTCAAATAAAAGGGTTTATTTGAAGGAAAAAGTCTTTTTACAATTCCTTGATTCGGATATTCTGATGCAAAAAGCTCGTCCAAACTTCCTTTGGTCATGTAATGAGTAGAATAATTCTGACTTTTTTTATAACCTTCGAAATTTCCATAAAACTGTTTCAAAGATTCAAATTCCTCCTCGGAAGAAAATAATTCCCGAAACTCATTCTTTTCAGCTTCTGTTAATTCTGAGAAACTCTTCAAATTGATTATTTCCAACATTTTTTCATCCATAATTTACTGTATTACAGGATTAAATTCTTTTAATTTTTCTGCTAAACATTTTGTCGCATAAAACAAGCGAGACTTAATGGTTCCTTCGTTTACATTTGTTGCTTCTGCTATTTCCTTGATCGATAATCCATCAAAGTGACGCATGGAAAAAACTTCCCTGTGTTCTTGTTTTAATTCAGTGAGATGTCTTTCAAATTCTTCCCCAAAATGATTCATTTCAACTTCATTCAAAACATTTACACCTTTATCTGAAATCGAATAAAATTGGTCTATTCCTGTTGAAGTGTTTTTTCTGACTTCTTGCTTTTTATATTCGTTTTTACACATGTTACAAGCAACTGAATAAATCCACGTTTTAAAAGACCGACCGTCATCAAACGCACCAGGATTCTTAATAATCTTGACAAATAAATCATGAACAAAATCCTCCGCCTTGACCTCATCTCTCCAAAGCATTCGCATGAAATAACCTTTCAACGCATTCGCATATCTCTTGTAAATTTCATCAAACGCACGTTTATCTCCTTGCGACATCAGTCGCATCAATTTTTCATCTGTTTCAGAATGATATGAAGGTCGAAAAAGGGCCATTAATTCTTATTCTTCATATTATTAATCTGATTTTCCTTCTTCGAGCTTTTTGCGATGGAGTCTATTAATTTATCAACCTCTCTCACTTTTTCCGTTTGCTGCATTTCAGAATATTTTTTTCGAATATCGAATAAAACAGGTAAGTAATTAAACGCCAGTTTTTTTGACGTTTCGGAATTTTGAGCCATCACTTTTTTATTCATCTTATTCTCATACAGATCAACTTTAGATTCTGAGTCAGAAATATTGGTAAATACCAATCCATTTGTATATAAATCAATTGGAGCATTTTGGAAATAATTTTTGGGTAAGGTTAAGGAAATAGCTATTGGTTTACTTGAATTAAGCTTGAGAAAATCGAAAAAAAATGCGGTGTCAACAACTGTATTTGCTGGAATTTTATACCCTTTTTTTTCTAGTTGCTTTCTGTAATGTGTACTTTGACAGAAATCTAAATCAATTATCGTAACATCGGGACGAATTGAATTTGAAAACTGATTAAATAAAACACCATAACTATCATTAAAACTGTGGGTAATTAATGTTGAATTCGTTGGTGCAGAAACCAGGATATCATTTCCATAATCAATGTAGGATTGATCTAGAATTTTGTTATCAATCAATTGATTCAATAAAAAATTTGTATTCGAAGTATCCGATTCAATTATTGAAACGGCTACCATTTGATTCAATACTTCTGAATTCGTACTGTTTTGAATGTATGCATTAGTCAAATGATCCTTTAAATCCAAATTATAATTTCCTGCAATAAACTTCTTAAGATGGTAGTCAAATGAACTTTGATTGATGTTTTTCAAATTTTCTACCGTTTTGTCAAGTTGCGCTTGTTGCTCAATGGTCGGACTTCTTCTCGTATCTTGCATTCTGGTTTTTAGATATATCAAGGAAAATTGTTGTGCTGCAACAGCAGTTGAGGATTCCAAACCACTTGTTTCCTCTTTTTTTTCAGATTCAAAAAAAACATCATTGTCACTTTTAGCTCTAGACTTATTTTTAACAGAGCTATTTGACTTCGGCTGCGATTTCTTTTCTTCTAACTGCATAGATTTTACATCCTTATCTGACTCAATTGGAATAATTTGAATTGTATCTAAATAATAAGTATTCCCAGAATTAACAGAATTTGTAACCGTTGAAGGAATAGCCGGAGCATTGTTTTGATTTGTGTTCTCAATTTTTCCTTGAGAAAAACCTGAATTCAATAAATTGATGAATAATAAGAGGAAAAATAACTTCTGCATCGAAAAAAATTTAGACTGCTTACAACTTACCTCAAGAAAGGTTCAATAAAGTTCGAAAAAAAAAGATTAGCCCTCGACCTCCGGAGCAAATAAAAATTTATTTGGCGAAACAAGATTGGTTTTAACAGCATACATCACAATCCCTGCTGTGTTTTTCACGCCCAGTTTTGACATAATATTCTTTCTGTGAGTATTGACCGTATGATTACTCAAAAATAATTGTTCTGCAATTTGACCATTTGTGTTTCCCTCCGCTATCAATTTGATAATTTCATTTTCACGTTCAGAAAGTACAATTGCTTCACAACTAAAAGAATCAAAATCGATATCATTCACATCAATATTAGCTTTTTGAATTGTTTCTAAAATTTGACCACAGAAAAATTTATTTCCACGATTTGTCTCCTCAATAGAGTTCAATATTTCGAGTAAATCACAATCTTTTTTAACATAACTGGTTACTCCTGAACGTAAGGCATCCACTAACGTCTGTGCAGATTGATCTGGAGTCAACGCAACAAATTTAACCTCTTTATTCGTGTTGATAATTTTAGGAATAATCGAAATATCAAATCCAGGAGCAGAGTAATCGATTAATACGATTGCTTTACCAAAACTCTCAATGAGATTTTGCAATTCTTCATTATTTCTCGCTTCACCAATGATGTCAAAATGAGAATTTGAGCTAATAATAGTTCGCAATCCAATGCGGATCAATTCATTACTATCAGCCAATACAATACTCATTTTATTTAGAATGATTTTAAACAAGGCAAAAGTAATCAATTCCAATTTTACTTTTAAATTTTGAATATTATTTTTTCAATTCGGTTTAAAAATAATTTATCATATCCATTAAAAGTTTAAAGTAGGATTAACAGTTCATTCGTCAGTATTGATTAATTTTGGGCAAAAATATCTTATGAAGAGAATTCTAGTCTTATCAATTTTCCTTGCGCTTAACCATGCATTATTTACTCAAGTTTTGGAATCATTTTCTTTCAATGGGTCACTTAACGCCAATGGTTGGACGACACATAGTGGAGCTATTCCGGGTCAGTTTCAAACTTTAAGCTCAACATCAGACTGTCTTACTAGTTTATATTATTCTGGTCTAGAAACTTCAAACGGTAACAGAATTACTTATGTTGCCGGTAATACAGAAGATGTTAATAAAGCAATAACAGGAATTTCAGGGACAGGTTATTTTTCTTACTTATTAAAAGTAACTAATACAACAGGTTTGTCTGCAGTAGGAGATTATTTCACTGGATTTGGAGGAACTGCCGGAATATCGGTTTCAATTTTTGCACCTCGAGTTTATATAAAAGCTGGAATTACACCAAATACTTTTCAGTTAGGAATACAGAACACGACCGGGGGGACTCCAACACAAACTTATTCAGGCGAATATCCTGTCGGTACAACTATTTTTGTTGTCGTAAAACTCAATGCCAGTGTTAGTCCAATTCAAGCGTCTTTATTCGTTAATCCCATACCAGGAGCAATTGAGCCTGCAGCATCCATTTCAAATTCATCTGGTACAAATACTTTTGCCAACTTTGCCTCCATTTTTCTGAGACAAGGTGGGAGTGCGACTTCTGGAACAGGAAATCTTCAAATGGATGAAATTCGAGTTGGATCTACTTGGGAATCGGTAACACCAGCTTGTACACAAATTTTAACCTGGTATCCTGATACAGATGGAGATGGCTTTGGAGGAGCATCACCAATAATTCAATCATGTTGCCAACCTTCAGGATATGTTGCAAATAATACGGATTGCGATGATAACAATTCAGTATTAAATCCGAATGCTATTTGGTATGCGGATCTTGACAACGATGGATTTGGTGATGCGAATTCAACACAAACATCGTGCACTCAACCGAATGGATTTGTTTCAAATTCCACCGACTGTAATGATAATAATTCTCAAGTTAATACATTGTCAACTTTCTATATAGATGCTGATAACGACGGCTTTGGAAATCCGGCTATTTCGGTTTCAAATTGCGGTCAACCGGCGGGATATGTTGCCAATAATACGGATTGTGATGACTCCAATGCAACCATAAATTCAAGTGCAACTGAAATTGCAGATAATATTGATAATGATTGCGATGGATTAACGGATGAAGGATTTGCAATCTTAACTTGGTATTTAGATAATGATCAAGACGGTTTTGGAGGAATTGATTCAGTACTTTCTATTCTTTCTCCTGGAGCAAACTATGTATTAATAGATGGTGACTGTAACGATCAAGATTTATCTATCAATCCAAATGCTTCAGAAATTTGTGACGGAATCGATAATAACTGCGACGGTCTTATTGACAATGGTCTTACTTTCTTTACTTATTATGCGGATGCAGATCTAGATGGATTCGGAAATATCAATGATTCTTTAGTGGCCTGCTCTCAACCAACTAGTTATGTTTTAAATAACGCGGATTGTGACGACTCAAATGCATCAATTAACCCAGGAGCAACGGATGTTCCTGTAAATGGTATTGATGAAGATTGTAATGGAGTTGATGCGCCACTTATTCCTTTATTACTTGGTCTCTATGAATTTACGCAGGCTTCTGCATGTCCGGTAACCTCAATATCTGTTTCTAATCAGCCAACTGGAGCAACTTTTGGTAATTTTGGAACTCAAAATACAATTTGTTCTCCAGCGGCAAATGTATTTAATAACAGTGGTTGGAATTTAACTCAGAATTTAGATAGCACTGAGTTTAACGAATTTTCAATTCAAGCATCGGATTGTAAAACATTAAATCTAGATAGAATAGCATTCAATCATCGTTGCAGTGGAACTGGCGGAACACCAACTTGGATTATTCGATCAAGTTTGGATAATTATTCTTCAACTATTGCAAGTGGTTTATCCGGAAACAATAATAACGTAAACTTAGATGACACTGTTTTCTTAAATTCAAGTTTTCAGGGTATCTCTCAAGTGACTTTTAGATTTTACATTACTGGAATCGGTCAAACTGGATCAACATGGAGAATGGATAACGTATCAGTTTATGGTAATATTTTATCTTTAACTCCTCAACTTTATTACGCTGATGGCGATGGCGATGGATACGGAAATCCACTTGTTGATTCGTTGGCGTGTTCTATTCCTCAAAACTTTGTTTTAGATAATACGGATTGTGATGATGCAAATGATCAAATAAATCCATTAACGGTTTGGTATTTTGACAACGATGGTGATCAAATTGGAGACTCTAGTTTAACTTTCGTTGGATGTAACTCTCCCGTTGGATATGTTCTAAGTGCAGGCGACTGTGATGATAACAACATACAAATTTCAGGTCCAATAATTTATTACGTTGATAACGACGGAGATTCATTTGGGAACGATTCGACAGCTCAAAGTTTATGTCAAAATCCTGGAATTGGTTATGTAACACTTGGTGGGGATTGTAACGATTCTGATAGTTTAATCAATCCAAATGCAAATGAAATTTGCGATGGAATTGACAACGATTGTGATGGAAACATTGATAATGGCTTAAATTTCATCACTTATTATTCTGATACTGACGGTGATGGATTTGGGACTGGAAATGGACAATCATTATGTCAAAATCCAGGAAACGGATTTGTAACTGTAGGCGGCGATTGCAATGATACAGACGATCAAATTAATCCATCTGCAATTGAAATTTGTGATGGCATTGATAATGATTGTGACGGTAGTACAGATGAAGGTTTGAATTTTATTACTTACTACACAGATGCGGACAATGATGGTTTTGGAACTGGGTCAACTGGATTGAGTTTCTGTGAAAATCCTGGAATTGGATTTAGTACAAATAACCAGGATTGTGATGATACAAATGGTCAAATTAATCCAAATGCAACAGATATTTTGGATAATGGAATTGATGAAAATTGCGATGGAGTTGATGGAATACTTATAGTAGAAGAAATGAAAGTTGATATTGCATTAATTGTTCCAAACCCAAATAACGGAAGTTTTAAAATTGAATTCAAAAATTCTGCTTCAAGACAAATCAAAATGAAAGATTTGAATGGAAAAATTATTCAAACATGGAATTTTACAGGAAGTACATTGAATGTCAATATTCCTGAGGTTATTTCGGGATACTATTTCCTTGAAATTCAAAATAATGAAATGATTCAAACTTTGAAATTCATGAAATATTAGAATAGTTTATTGTTTCAAATATTCATTCAAACCCTGTATTTATTCAATTATATACGGGGTTTCTTTTTTTTAGCTTAATTTTATTTCGAGAAAGTCGTTCTAACTGTAACTTTCTTTTTATTCAAATTGTTCTAACTGTAAAGCAAAAAAATTGGAGAAACTCGAATTTAATTCTGTAGTAAAAGAACATAGCAATTCCTTGTACGGTTTTGCAGTTCGATTCCTCAAAAATGAGGATGATGCTAGAGATATAGTTCAAGACTCCTTTGAAAAGCTTTGGTTAAACTGTGAAAAAGTGGAATTATCTAAAGTAAAATCGTGGTTGTTCACTTGCGCTTATAATGCAATGATCAATTTTGTCACGAAAAGACAAAAGATGATAACCATGGAATTTTCAAAACTTCCTGAAACTTTTGAGGTTCTAAAATCGCAGTTTGAATCACAAGAAGTGGTTGAGAGAACAGTAAGTATTTTACCTCCTCTTCAAAAAAGTATTATTCTTTTGCGAGATCTGGAGGGTTACTCTTACGAGGAAATTGGTGAAATACTTAAATTATCTCCATCACAAGTGAAGGTTTACCTATTTCGAGCAAGAAATAAGGTGAAAAAACAGTTACAACAATTGAATATTTTACAATGAGTGGACCATCTTTTGAAAACATTGACCGTTGGCTTTTTGAGTATGTTGAAGGTAATTTAACACCCAAACAAGAAGAACAACTTGAGGCATTTATTCAAGAACATCCTGAGTTTGAATTGGACTTAGATTCTTGGAATGGTGCAAGAGTAGAGCGTGTAGAATACTTATTTCCGAATCAAGAAGAACTTTTTAGAGAAGAAAAAGAAGAAAAAAGACGCGTTGTACCGTTTGCTATTTTTGCTTTTGGTATTATTGTTCCCGCTTTAGCTTTCTTAATCTCCTATTTCAATTCTAACTCTAAAAAAGAATTGGCTCTTCATTCTCAAAACTCGGCTTCGGTGAAAAAAATGAATGTCCATAAAGTTCATAAATATCCAAAGTCAAATACCACAATTACTCAAAATGGAAATCCAACAAATCGAACAATTAAGAATTCCTCCAATTCGAAAGTAGTGGAAAACAATTCTCAATTGAGTCAACCATTTATCCCCTTCGATGTTAACGACTCATCAACCATGTGGTTAACTAAAAATAAATTCGACGCCGCAGTTAATAAAATTTCTCATGAACCAGTTGATAGTGTATATAAAGTACAAGAAACACTTTCACTGACAGAAAAAAATGCTCCTACAAGTGATACCGCCATTTTAGCTAATGACGAAATCGTAAATCAAACTAAAGAAAAATCTAACGAACTTGAACTCATACAAAAACCAAAAGATAATAAAGAAAAATCACAAAGGTCGATTTCAATTATTGGAAAACTTAAGCGATTAACATCAAAGTTGGATGATTACATGGAACAATCCATCGGATTAAAAAACACACGAGATCATCAATTTCATGTTCCAGGAACTTCGCAGTTAGATGCCAATTTCTCCTCTGCTGGTGACGTTTCATCAACAAGATTTAGAGCCTTATCTCGAGCACAATGGATTTCACAGAGCAATCAATCTCTGCATAATCAAATGTCGCTTGACTGGTACTCAAAATCCATTAAATCCGGATTTGGAATACAAGGAAATTATCAATATTACGGAAATGGTGTAATACAGAATTGGAATACTGCATTTATTTACTCTCCAAAAATATTATTGTCAAAATCTTTTTTAATTGAACCAGCTGTGCGTTTTAAAATGGGCAGTAAGATTCTCAACGCGAATAAAGTTAATGGAATAAATCAAGTAGAAATAAACCGTGAAAATGCAATTGATTTCTATCCAAACGGATCAACACCAATCGGAACAAATCTGTGGTATAGAGATATCGGTGCATCCATATTGTTACATGCAAAATGGTTTTATGCCGGCTTCCAAATGGATAATGTTTTGAGGCATCAAGATAATATTTATTCCAACAATATTTCAAATCCAAGATCGACTACTTATCATTACACCATTAATCTTGGGACGGAATATGAATCAAAATCTGGAGACATTGTATTAGCTCCGTATTTTTACTATCAAAAATTTGAAAATCTAGAAGAATCATGGGGAGGAGTTAATTTCCAATATAAATCTATGGCTCTTGGATCAGCAATTTCAAACAAGACTAACATTTCTCTTTCAATCGGATTGCGATTAAAAACTTTTGCATTAACCTATCAATTTGATAATACCTATTCAGAAATTCTTGGATCAAAAGCTTATTCTCATCAAGTTGGAATGACAATTAATACCAAAACTAGCCGCTCACCTAGAAAATATATCCGCATAAAATAAAATATTATGAAAAAAATAATCCTAATTTCGGTTATCCAGTTAATCTTCTTGCAACTTAATGCTCAAGATCCAACTTTTACGCAGTTTTATGCCAATCCAACTTATTTAAATCCAGCCTTAGCAGGTTCACATGGTTGTCCTCGAGTTGCCATGAATTATCGTAATGAATGGCCGCAATTGACGGGTAATTATGTTACTTATGCTGCTTCTTTTGACACCTATTCTAAAA
>Ga0315902_10005609_pt1 | contig 17620 bp, 26 predicted proteins | sample LakEriMetagenome_9_FD_203523 | JGI IMG/M metagenome (GOLD analysis project Ga0315902, IMG submission 203523) | Freshwater fungal communities from buoy surface, Lake Erie, Ohio, United States - Buoy 12 MA117 | ecosystem: Environmental > Aquatic > Freshwater > Lake > Lake biofilm | place: USA...
GGCGGCAACTCTACGCTCCAGTGCGGCGAGGACTGCTGCCTCCACGTTGTGAGCTTTTGCCCATGCCAGACGCTCGGTCGGCGTGTGGCAGCAGCAGTTCGCAAAGCACTGCTCGGCCGTGGCGCAACCGCACGGCTTGTCCATGCACGGGAACGGCTTCGACCGATCCTTACTGGCCAGTCGCTTGGCCGATGAAGCACTCTCATGGCCGGAGGCCGAAAACCCGATTGGCAAAGGCAGCCCTGAGACTACGAGTGCGTAGCCGACAATCGCGAACCAAGTGGTGATTCGCCGCAGCAAAACCCTTCGGAACATGATGAAGAGTGTAGCTTGGTGTGCCCCCCTGGATAAAGCTCGGGTAGATTTCGCCCGGCGGATTTAGCTCTACGGCAAGTCCTTCTCCGCCTCCCGCAGCCTGTCGATCGCCCGCTTGATTCGCTTGCGGATCGTCCGCCTGTCGAGGTTCTGATGGGGAGTCGGCGCACTCACATGGCACGGCGATGCATGATCAAGCAGTATGCTCCGCCCGCCATCGAAGAGTTGCCAGCAGGTGCCGGCCCCTGCCTGCCGGTGCCACGAAAACTCCCCGAGTAGGAACAGTCCGATCTGCGGTTTCAGCCGCAGATACAGGGATTCTGCCAAAAGGTGACGTAAAAAGCGACGTACTCGCCAAAAGCGCAGCATCAGGCACAGCCTGGCAGGAAGCATCCTGGGGTTGGGGACGGTTTACGTCACCGGTGCTTGTCCAGTACTTGGACTCATCCAGAAGAACCGCCGCCCGAACGGCCAAGGGCGATATTTCAGAAAATACCCGTCACCCTTGCCCGGCGTGATGGGGTGTCGCTTTAGCGTTGGAGCTGCTTAAGCCGCTTGCTGGATGGGCGCCCATGAGCTAACGCTGACTTTCATTTGTTGACTTGCCCGGTCCCATGACAATCGCGTCTTCTACAGACTTCTTGCTTCGGTACAGTCGCGCCCGAAGTGTTCCGGGCTTTATTCCGCGAGATTCAGCTAGTGCCGGTATAGATACAAAGGTTTCCGGGCCGTGCGGTGTTTGAACTGTTATCGGCTTGTGACTCGCTCCCTTTGTACGGTGATAGGAGATCGTCTCTAGCTCCAGTGCCTGTGCCCATGGCCATCCGTGTTTGATCCGATAACGCACGGTGCTGGCATCAAGCTTATGGACGCTTGCGGCAGCAGCGATTGATTCGTATTCGATACGGCGTCCCTCGTGCACGAAGGAAACCGCCTTCGCGTTGCCGTTCCGGGGCTGCGGAGGTGGTGGGTCGATTTCAAACGCTTGCTCCGGGGTCCACCCCAGAACACGAATGCGTGCATCAGCTGCCTGAATTCCAAAGTGGCGGACAGCCGACAAAATCGACGGGAAAGTCAGCGTCTCGCCTTCTACTCGGACGGAGATGTTTCGCCCATATGGTCCATTCGGCGGCGGTTCAATCTCAAATGCCTGTTCGACAGTCCAGCCCGCCGATAAGCGACTGTGAACGGTTCCAGGATTCACGCCTAGAGTTCTGGCCGCTTCAGCCCGAGAACTATATTCCTTGCCGTCTACAGAGACCCGCTCTCCTCGAATAAAACCTCCACCTCCACGAGCGATATTGAAACCCGCTGGAGCACGCGTACCGAGGCTTACGATCAGGCGGCGTTCCAGTTGGTTTAGCTCGTGCTTCGAGTGCGCTGTGTCTATTTGTTCCACTGCGAAGGCTTCGGGGCCATACTCCCGGAGTGCTGCTGCAAGACCGTATTCATTCGTCGGTGGTTTGCGGAACGCATTGAGGACGTGCGTATCCCACCGCTTTTTCAAAGATGTCCGAGTCTGCCCGACATACTGCCGACCACTAGAGACGTGCGTCACCAGATAGGCGATGCCGAAACACTTACCTCGATGGTGCGGAGGGGCCTCCAAACCCAAGGCCTGCGGCCAAGTCCACTTTGAGCGGTAGAGGCGATTGCGAACAGCAGCCGCCGTTAGTCCGCGAGACTTCGCTGCCGCGACCACGGATGGATACCGATATTCCTCGCCGTCGAAGATAAAGAACACGGGCTTGGCGGCACCGGAAGCTTTTCGAGGCGGCGGCGGAGCTATGTTCAGCGCCTGTGCCATGGACCAGCCAAGTTCAGTCACCCGCTCGTGGAGCGTAGATACGTTCAGCCCGTGTGCTGTGGCCGCAGCTGCATAGGACGGATACGTGTACTGCTTGCCGTCGTATGTGAATGCTATCGCTTTTGCGTTTGCAAGCTTTTTCGGTGGGCGAGCCTCTAGGCCAAGTGCTTGCTCCAGTGTCCATTGCCGTGACAAGCGATTGCGAACCCTGGTCTCGCTAAGTGTGAATGCCGCAGCTGCTTCACCTAGAGTGCTATAGCGGCATAGGCCTTTCGAGGTGGCTACGAGTATCCCAGTGCGTCTGCCTGATGGGCCACATAGTGGTGGCGGCTCTATTTCCAGAGCCTGCGATTCACTCCATCCACGACGAATACGTGAAAAAACAGTCCGGATATTCAGTCCGTACTCCGCACACTTGGTCGCAAGCTGCTTGCGCCACTCTTGGCGAAGTGCCAATTGATCTGGTGTCGGAGGTGGTGGACGGCTTCCGTCAGGAGCGGTGAGGTGACACGAGCCACAACTTAGAGATCGCTTATGAACAAGTTTCGAAGCGTTTACGGGTCGCTCTTCGCCGCATTCACACCGGCAGATGTAGACATGAACAAGCTCGGGGCGCTTACGACCCACGATCTTGGTACCGCCATCTGCAAGAACCGTCCACTTTCCTACACGCACGCCTATTGGCAGAGTCGATGCCGAGGCACATCCACATCCACGCGACTTGCCGGTCTTGAGATTGCAGTCATCGACACTGTGTTCTTCGCCACATTTGCAACGGCAACGCCACAGCTTGCTGTTCTGCCCACTTGGCCGCGGTCGAATAATTGGGCCGTCAATAACCGCCCAATCGCCGTACCGATGACCGATTTCAACAGGGGGATACTTCCGACCCATCTCATCACGCCCTTGGGATACGTGTGGTCAGAGTATCGGCAGATCGTGTTAGCCGCTCAAACCAACACACAAAAAGTCTTAGGAAACTATCCCACATGAGGACGTTGGGATCCGGCAGGGTGTTTAGCGACCACACTCCGCGCCACTCTGAAAGTCAACAAACGGCTACCGGCACTGTAGTCCGGGAGCAAGGATATTCCGGAAGTATTCTAGAACCCTCGCTGCCAACTCGGTTACACCGATCTCGTTCTTTCCGTAATCAATTGCTTCGACCTGCTCAAGCGTCACAACGAATTCCTGATTCGGCACCCCAGACACGGATCCATAGGTGATAATTGTCTGTGTCGCAGTCTGTCCGATTGAGCGGTGGCGAGCATCTTTAGTCTCGAAATGCTTCGCACCATTAGCCAAATGCGAGCATATGCGGAGCACAGCACAGTCTCGGCGCATTCGGCTCGCGGCCTGTGTGTCGGCCCGGGTAATCCATTCCGGAAGATGTTCCGCTGTCACAAAGAAGTTGAAGCACGTATCCGCATCAAGAGGGTTGCGTGTTAGTCGCTCGTATTCCCGCTCAAGCTTTCCGAACAAGTCTCTGTCGGTCTGCAATGAAAAGTGTCCGCGTGGCGATTGCACTACTTCACCCCTTCGGCTTCGCAAAAACGACGCACCAATAGGTGTCGTTCCCAATACAGGCGCACCCGAGGCCAAACTCCTCGAACTGTGGCGTGAGGATTGTTTTTCGATGCCCAGGAGACTTCATCCATCCGGGGATAATCTGGTTTGGCTGGGTTGCAGGATGACCAGCATTCGCACCCTTTGCGATGATTTCCCCGACTCGATCATCAGTATCCGGCCGTGGATTGACGACATGCCCATTGGGTCGAGTCTCCACGACGAATAGGTCATCCCAGGTGAAATAGCCTGTGTTGATGATCCGATTCGCAGGATGCTCGTTGCAGGTCTTGTGTTCCTCCAGACTCTTTGGACCCGGCCGCAAGTGCTCCATTTTCTGATTCCGGGCCATCCATTCCGCCTGACTCTGAGCCGCCTTGGCCAATGTCTCGTTGTATTTCAGTCGAGATAGGCCCTGTTTGGCTCGCTCTGCATTGATGCGATTTGCAACGTCCTGAACGAATTCAAAATCTTTTCCCACCGCATCGAAGGCGAAATAAGCAATCGCCAAAAAGGCGATCAAAAAAGAAAAGAAGCGATTCATGAGGACATCCTCCTGTTGGGGCATCATCCTACCCGCCAATTGCTTTGAAGATCACCCATGTGGTTGAGAACACCAGTGCCGCCCCAACCAGGAAGCCAATAAGGGCAGGACACACGACGCATAGAGCAACAACCGCCAGTGAGTAGACGACCCAAGGCTTCATTCGGGTTTCACGAACTCCGAATATCTGTGAAGTAGGTGAGCAATCTGCGAAGGGGAATACCCTCTCCGGATCCACTTCGTCAGCAACATCGCTCCATAGAAGATCTGGCCGGGAAACTCAGTCGCCTGGAATTCCAACTGCCAATACTGTTTCACCTGCTTTTCAAACGAGTGGAGATCCGAAGCCATCATTGCCTCCCGCACCAGCACGCAACACCAAACAAAACTAGAAGGGCCAGAGGCAGCGTCCTAGGGAGCAGACCCATCGATACCGGAAGGGCTGAGAGGAGCAGCCCAAAGAACGCTGTCCCGGCAAGTTGCTTGAATGTGAACATCACTCGTCCTCCGTGTGACGGATACCCTTTTCATCGAAGGTGATGGTTGTCCGTCGATTCCAAATCAGGGCAACCTTCATCTTGGAACGACGAGCAGTCACAGAAGCGACTCGTTCCGCTCGCTCACGGGAAATACCTTTTGGCAGATCTTTTCTTCCGCAGATGGAAGGCATCAGACGAATCACGAGGTGTGGCTCTACAGGCTCATCAGCCCAGCGTTCCCTCGCCTGTCGATCTCGTGCTTTCAATTCACGAAGAATGTCGGTGGAAATGCCTAAAGCGGTCGCCAGCGGTAGGAGTAGGCGTGGATCTATTTCACCCGTCTGCTCGAAGCGGGTGATCTTGTTTGCCCCTTTGGATAAATTCGAATAACCCAGAATCTTGGCGAGTGTTGAGAGAGGAACGTGATCCCGTGCACGGACGAACCGGAAGTATTTGGACAGGTTCGTCATTCGCTCTCCTTGGCCTGAAAACGAAAGTAGAAGCGAGGCCAATGCTGGAAGAGCAGGGTCCCCTCGGTTCCATTTGTTGATCGGGTGACGAAAACCAGAGGCGCCAAGAATCCATGGACCTCGAAGTCGCTGAGCAATTCATCGGGATTCCATACACGCCCACAGATGTCAGCCAGTTCCTCACGGGTACGTGGAAACTGATTGATCGCCTTCAAACAGGTTCGGCGGAGGTGCTCTGTTGGGTCTTCCACATCCAGATAGACCTGGAGAGCATTGGCGAAGGGCGAGAAAGGTTCGTGTTTTCGTGGGGCCGATGACCACCTACACTGTCGGGGGATCCGGTACTCCTAACCCTCGAAGGAGAATTTCCATGCTGAGGCGGTGCAGTGTTGCTCTTGCTATGTGTGTTGGTCTGGCTTGCACTGCCGCTCATGCCGACGTGATCGAAGTCGAGGGTACCGTTAAGGAGATCAACGCAGAGGAACGGACGCTGACTCTGACTCGGAAGCGGGGAAAGTCAGAGAAAGTCATCGAGCTAGAAGTCTCTGAGAAAGCCGACATCAAGGCCGGAGATTCCGAAGCAGATCTTGCGGACATCAAAGAAGGAGACGAAGTAGCCGTCAAATACGATTCCAAACTGGAGATCGTGACGGAACTCGTCAAAGGCGGCGCTGACGAGAAGAATTACGCAAAACTACTTCGAAAGAAGTTCGCTGCGTCCAAAGCCACGCTTGACCCCAAGACAGGCGTGTTGACGCTGGCCTACGATTTCAAAAGGCCAGATCAACTCAAAGACTTCGACACGTCCGCAGCCACCCCAAAACTACTTGGAAATGGTGCTGTTCGGCTTTCACCGGCAGACAAGATGACGCATCTTGCTGTCTTCAAAGAGGGCACCTTTCAAGCGGCCGTGAAGTTCGAGAACAACAAGCGTCAGAGATTTCTCTCTGCGAACGGTGTGTGGGCGGACTACGGGGAGGGCTACTACTGCCGCGTGTTTTTCATGCCAAAAGAGAAGAACATGGAGTTCAAAAATGCGAATGAGGGCATCGTGTATACGTGCCAACTGGCTGTCGCTCCGGAGCGAGTGAAACTCACCGTCAACGGCAAGGAATTGGGTTACGCAAAAGAAGGCGGAGAAACTGGCTCATTCACACTCCATGGTGGTGATAGTGGAATCGCATTCGGCACCGTGACGATTTCCGGCATTCCGGAACCACTCTGGTTTAAAGAGTTCATGGACAAGTAGTCCATCCTCTCTTCATGATCCGATTCAGTACCTGTCGAGTCCACGGTTTTCCCGTTCGAGTAGGAATGCCTTCCGCATTCAAGGTGTCGCAGATTTCCTGAAGGCTTCGCCGGGTCTTTCCGTATGGCTTGCGGTGGAGTTCACGAATACGCACCAGAGCCGCCTCCTCTCCAGGCCGTGAACCGAATGGCTTTCGGCCTTCGCACCTTTGTCCACGACCACGAATCCTGTCCCTAGCAGCCCGAAGTTTCAGGACGGTCACTCGTCGGTCAAATTCGGCAACCGCTCCCAATACCTGACGAATCAATCGACGGGTTGGATCCTCGGTATCTGCTGACAAATCGGTTCCGCTGTCCGCAGCAACAACCTTGCAGCCAATCGCCGTGAGTTGCTGGAGAATGACCTCCCCAACCATGAGATCGCGGGCCAGTCGGGTAGCGTTCTCAACCAGGACCAGCCGAACCCCGTTACTCTCGATCCTGTCGATGAGGGCCGCTAGTCCAGGCCGATTGTCGAGATCTTTGGTGCCGCTGACACCCGCATCTCTGAACTCATCGACAACCCTGATGGCATTGGCTGCGGCGTACTTCTGAATCGCAGCCTTTTGGCGATCCCATGTGTCGCCATCTGCTTGCCCAAGGCCAGAGCATCGCAGGTAGGAAACGGCTTCGGTCGTGGTCGTTTTACGTGGCATCAGCGAAGGCTAATCAGGTCTATTCCGTACTTGTTTTCAGAGGCTATTCGTGTCGGCCCGTCACTATTTCTCCAGAATCAGTTGCATCCGGAGGCTGCTTTCGTGACCAAACGTGCCGGTCGGGACCGCTGGTCATCCCGCTGCTTTACGCAGGTGTAGGAAGACGGCCCGGATCTTTTCCGGCTCTTCCATTCCCGCGCCGGCGTTGGGCAGGGTCTTCAATGCGGCGGCGACTTGATCGGCCGTTGCCGTCACCCCCAGCGACTGTAGAGCAGCGATCATGTCGTCGTGCTTGCCCTTGGCAGAATCAGGACGAGTCCGAGACGGTTGCTCTACAGCCTTGCGATTGAAGAGGACTGGTTCCCCATTGAGTCCGACACGACTGCGGACGATTTCGACGCACTGTTGGCTCAGGCTCTGGTCAAAAACAGGACGATTCCCGGCTCGTTGTGGAGCAGGGAAGATTCCTTTTTTCTGCAATGCGTAGAACCTGCTTTTCGAGATATCGAGCATCTCGCAGAGTTCTGCAAGCGTAATGAAGCGAGCCTTGGACGAATGCGACACGCAGATGCTCCTCTATTGCGACAAACGAGGATGGGTTCCGCTCATCCTCCACACGTAGAAAGGAACACCTGTAGTTCCAGTCGAGGACGAGAGGAGGTCGCCAACGCTACGGATAGAGGTCCGGATTAGGAGAGATGCGAGGCAGTCATGCGCAGGTGTTCCCGCCCTTGTGGCGTCAATACACGACGACTGACCTCATCTTTGTCGATAAGTCCAGCACGAATAAGAAACGGTTCCTGGACACTCGTTAGAGTCTTTGTCGGCACACCCAATGCGCTTGCCAGGACGTTCACGCGCCTGGGGCCATCAGCGAGCAATCGAAGGTATTTCTGTTCGAGGACCCCAAGGCCCAGGCTGTCACACCCTTCCAGCCGACATGCCTGTAGCAGATGGTCTACCGTGACGGCGTTTGCCCCGGCGGCACGACAACAACGATACGCCGCCTGCATCCACTTCAAAGCGATTCGAGGGGTTCCCTTTCCACGAGCCGCAATCAAAGGCAGTACCCGAGGATCTAGATCCCATGCCAAGGCTCTTGCACGTAGATCCACGACACGGCACAGATCTTCTTCGGAGTAGTAGTCGAAACGGAGCGTAAGCCTCATTCGGTCACGAAGAGGCTGAAGTAGGTCGTGTTCTTCCGTTGTCGAAAGCAGCAAGGTGAAGTCATTTAGCGGAAGCGCTGTAATGGTGGACCCACCACGCACCATGATTTGCCGCTTATCCATCGCCATGTAGAGAGCAGTCTGGATTGCTTTGGACGCTTCATGGATCTCGTCGATATGCACGATGCTCTTGTGGTCTGCTTGCAGCAGCAGGCTGTTCAGGTCGGCGGGCGTACGGAGGTTCTGACCAAGAACTTCATGGAAGGGAACTGCTATCTCTTTGGCGATCACAGCGGCCAAGGAGCTTTTCCCCATGCCCGGTGGCCCAATTAAGAGCGAGTGATCGAAACGCCGGTTGTCTTGGAAGGCGGCGTCGAGAGCCACGGTCACCTGTTCGATGACGCCTCGATTGCCGATCAGATGGCTCAGGCTCGTAGGCTGAACCTCATTAATGTCGGCCACGAGCAATGCTCCTGCGAACCACGTTTTAGGTGGGAACATGAAGAGAGACGCGCCATCATTGTGTGGAGGACGAAGAAAACACCGCAGCGGCATAGATACCTGCATGAAGACATTCCACGACTACCTATGGATTCGCATGCCACTAAACCAACTCGTCAAAGAAGTGACGGAGTTGTTTCCAAAAGCGTCGGTCAACGCTCTCTTTCAACGCGAGATCGACAGCCTGCTCGACACGGTCAAGGAAGACGAGGCGCGAAGTGACCTGGTTGCATTTCGGGGTATGGATCAGGTCGGCTATATCGATCGAAGCCTTCGTAGAGCCGGATTCGATCAGTCCGAACTGGATTCGCTGGTCCACGACATTGCCGTGAAACTGCTCTTGGGATCGTTCTTCAGGAAATGGAGCGGGCAGCCCTTACTCGGCCGTTTCAAGGTGGCCGTGAAAAATGCGATCACAACGTTGGCCGTGAAAGCCAGCAAACAGCGAAAACGTGCTGGCGAGTTGCCACCAGAGGTCCCGGGGCATCAGTCAGCAAATGATGAACTGATCGAGGACTTCAGAAACTGGTTGGAATTCCGTTACGGTGATGCAGCACTTCGAGTCTTTGACCATCGACTAGCTGGTGACGATGTGAAGGAACTGATTGGTCGGCCGGACTTGGAGACCTCCTACAAACTCAAGCAGGCGGTCCAGCAAATCAAAACCGCAGCAAAGGTCTGGGCGGCCCGTGATCCGGTGTTTCTGAGCCGAGTCGAGAAACTCCTGGCTGACGAGAAGAAGACCTTCGAGAAGAGATTTGGGTCAAAGGTGGGGGCGGGAGCAAACCCGGCCGCCTCTGACGTCTGAAAGCAGCGGGTTTTTGGTACCTTACCCCCCGTCCCGACGGGATTCCCAGACGGCTCGGGACCATGGTTGTCCCTGTCGTTGGCTAGGCTGAAAAAGTTTTGAGCCACCGTCTCCAATGAGCACAAATCCCTGTCTTAGCGGGATATCTGTTTGAAGTTCGCTACCCCGGCCATTAAGGCTGTGGGCTGGGATGATGCCACACACGTTCGTGAGGAAGTGAGCTTTCGCGTGTGTTGTTCACTCATGCGGCAGGTTGTGTATGTCTGAAACCGAAGAAGAGCGAAAGAAACGACTCAAAGCCAAGTTGCTATATAGACAAAAGAGGAGGGCGGAACTCGCCAAGAAGCAAAGGGAGTACTACAAGCGCAACCGGGAAAAAGTTCTTAAGCAACGGCAGGAGTACTTCAATAGGCCAGACATTAAGCAGAAGAAGAAAGCATATCTTGCCAAATATCACCGGGAGCATCGCGCAGATGCTAGCCGCCGAGCAAAAATCACGTACTGCCAAAGAAGATACGCCGACGACGTCAGAGGCTTGAGCGACGAGCAGATTCTTGAGTGGCACAAGAATCACATGGAAGGCAGACGTATCGCACGGACGACGAGGCAAGCAGAGAAAACAGAACACAAGGTTCGCTTAAAAGCAGTAGCAGATCAGGCACGGCTTACTGCTTCAAAGGCATTGCAAGCGCATCGCGACGCAAGGCTTGCACAGCTCCGGAAGTCAAAGGCCGAGCGTGAAGAGGCCATCGCAGCAAAGCGGCTGCGATTAAAGCAACTGGGGAAGCAACGGCTACTGCTTAGGCCTAAGGGGTCGAGTGAACGGCAGACGTTCATCCTCGGCCTTCTCCAGCAGATGATCCGAGAGCAGGGCTGGGAGGATCGGCCGTGGGAGGAACTAAGCAAAGATGAGCAGGAGTTACTTGGGCGTCGATGGCGGAAGCATCGTGCGAAGAAGCGTGAGCAGGAAATCCTCGCCAATGGTACCGATGAGGAACGTGAGGCAATTCATGCGAAGAAGCTTAAGAAACTCGCAGACAAAAGAGCCTCACATGCAAGACACCATGAATCTGCAAAGGAGCGTCAACGCGAGTACTACCGCAAGAACCGCGAGAAAATCAGTGCGGAGGGAAAGAGGAAGCGTATCGAGGAGCGGGACTCCCTCAAAGCGAAGCGGCGCGAGACGTACCTTCGCAAGAAGGACCGGATTCTTGCAGCCAACAGACGCTACAGAGACAAGAAGCTTCAGGATCCCGCCCAGAGGGAGGAGTTCAACAAGTACTTCAGGGAGCTTCGGAAACGCGACGGCGGCAAGCGAAGAGCCTATGAGAGAACTTGGCGAAAAACTAAGTTCGAAGAAGATCTTCAATACAAACTAGGTGTGCAACTCCGGAAGCGCTTAAATATGGCGATCAGGAATCGTGCTAAGGCAGGTTCTGCAGTGAGAGAGCTTGGATGCTCAATCAAGTTTCTGGTTGCGCATATCGAATCACAGTTTGCACCGGGAATGACTTGGGAGAACTGGGGCATTCACGGCTGGCACCTTGAGCATATTTATCCGCTGGCAAAAGCCGACCTTTCCGACCCATACGAGTTTGCCATAGTTGTGAACTGGCGGAACCTGAAGCCAATGTGGGGCAAGGAGAATGTTGCGAAGAAGGACAAGGTGACAGGCGAAAACATTCGGCATTTCAAGTTTATTGAGCAATGCCTTATTCGGGACGGTGCCATAAGTGGTTCAAGCAAGAAAAGCTTCCGGCCAAACGGGGAGTGAGTTGGCCCGTATTGCTTTCGCAAGCACCGTCGCGTTGTGCGGGAGGGCTAGAGCAGGAGCCGTCCCACGTTCCCTTGAGGAATGAGTGTGCAGCGAGGTGGTACTTCCATCCCCCCGCAAGGTACCCGTCGAGGGGGCCTTCCGTCCTCCCTCGTCGACCCGGAGGTCTATCTCATGACGAAGGAGATAGCTCATGAAGCGCATCGCAATCATCGTCGAGAACGGGATGGTGTGGAACACGTACCAGGACCCAGGCGTGGATCCGGTCGTGATCGACCTGGACGTTCTTCGACTTGGGGCAACCGTTGACGCTCCTGATGTCGAGTGCGTGACGGATCTACTTCCAAATGAACTGCTTGAGGAGATCCGGCACCTGCAAAAATGATCGTTCTGTTTCTGCATGGTTGGGGTTCTGGACCGGAAGGAAAAAAGCCGTCATTCCTTAGATCCCACGGGCTGCGAGTCATCACGCCGGAACTGCCGGACCATGACTTTGAAGCGAGTCGGGATATTGCCCAACAAACCTTCGACGAGATGCAACCGGCCGTCGTTATTGGCAGTAGCAGGGGCGGCGCCGTTGCAATGAACATCGAAACCGGCTTGGTCCGCCTCGTTCTGCTTTGTCCCGCGTGGAAAGTGTGGGGTGCCGAGACCACCGTCAAAGCAGGAACCAAGATCCTGCACAGCCCAAAGGACTGCGTGGTTCCGTTTCAGGACAGCATCGAACTGGCTGCCAACAGCGGTCTGCCGACCACGGCCCTAATTGCCACCGGGATCGATCATCGATTGGGAGATCTAGAATCACTCAATCGTATACTGCTGTCTGTTAAGGGGGACTTAGCCTCGAAGTTCCCCACGAATCGAAAATAGTTGGCCAAGCATCTGTCGTCAGGGTTTTCGAAACTCAGCAAAACCAGCCGGTGGTGTTCTGCATCTGGCAAGGGTCCCTTCAATATCTCTATAGCCCAAGTCACCAGGAAGGTGATTGAGGTTTTAATGGCCCGCACGGCATCCATGTCGTAGAAAACTTCGTCGCAGCAACAAATCCATGCGGGGCAAATACCTTCACGACGTGCGATCTGTTCGATGGTCAGGCCGCAGAGGCCCGTTTCCTGGGCTAGATCGGTCCCGCTGGCCAAATACTTAGACCGTGGATGTTTCTGCTGGCAAGGCATGGGTCACTTCCTCCCCAGCATCTTGTGTTGCTTTGCAAACTCATGTCGTTGGGGTTGGGTTAGCCTGCACACCTTCTGTTTTTTGGGCACCTTTCCAAGAACCGGGTACTTCTTCTGGATCTGCTCTAGATCGAGGTCAGTACAACCCCTTCGAGTCAATTCCTCGACGATGTAGTTGCGTTGGCCTGGGAACGACCCATAGGTCCACACCAAATACCTAAGGGGCACTTCCGCCAAGGCAGTCCCACGATACGGGCCATGCCAAATACGTTTTGCTTTCTCTGAATCCATAAACGTCCTTTCTTCTCCCTAGGAGAGTAAGGACGACAGATTTGTTATTGGCATGCAGACAAGAAAAACCCACTGGGTCCATAAGGGTCCGGATCGGGTATTGAAATCGCCCTGTTAGGCGCGAAGGGTGCCGATTGCAGTACCTTTCCACACGGTTTGTTGAATCCGATTTCTGGATTACGAAAACTGCGAAATCTTTCTGGCGTTAAAAACAAGTTTTCGAAAAAGGGAGATTGGACCGGTCATCGAAAAAACGACCACGCGACTTCCACACCCACAGCGAACACTGGCTATCGCTGCCAAAAAAGTGGTTTGTCTGGGGTGAACAGTTTATTGCTGGGATGAACTGCGTCAGCACCGGTAGGCGGTAGGACCCTCGCGGCCCAGCCGGTTGATAACGAGTTCCAGCTGTCGCCTGTCCGTACAGGTCCTGTGGCCTGGAACCGTAAATGACCACTGATGTCGGTCCTGCCTTGAACGGCCAGCGATAGCGGTCGTTGGGTGCGCTTACTGAACTTATTTCTGGTTCTATTCATGATTCTTATTACTGATTGTGAGGCATCTCACAGAATTGTGAGGACCACACTCTCCTAAGGTATGGGCCAACTCCCACTTCGGGATGTTGCACTCCCCACTTAAGGAGACAGATGAAGATTCGCGAATTTAAAGACAAACCATTCCTGTTGGTGCCGGTTATTAATGAGAACGCCAGCGATGCCCTATTGAATCCACAGGACACCCTCGTTTACGGGTACTTGCTGTTCCGGGCAAAAAAGGGGCGGGGTTCATCAAAGACGGAGATCAGGCGGAGCCTCAGGCTGGATGCCCGGGCTGTAGAAACGTCCCTCGGGAAACTCGGTGCGGCAGGCCTTGTTTCATCCGAAGGGCGATCCGTATGTGCCGAAGAGCCTAATGTTCAGATCCGTGAATGGTTTCGCTTCCAGGATCGCTGCTGCGAAAAATGGCAGGACCAGTTCGTGTATGACAGGGTGTATTTGCCCCGTTCGTCCACAACACTGAGTATCAGAACGAACGCGTTGTTCTGGCATCTAGTACGGTTGGGCATGCCAGTTCAGGGGATGCCAGGCCACTTGCAGGTTGGCGGCATCCCCAACACGGCTCCACGGTTTCTAACTCAGGAATATCTGGCACGGGGCGTGGGCATCTATCGCCGCACTGTGTCGAGGGGGCTGAAACGGCTCTTAGGCTTGGGACTGATTACCGTCGTAAGCCGAGGACGACATGCGTTTTTCGTCGGGGTACGGCCGCTTAAGCAGAATGCCCACCTGTGGCGTGACGAGTGGCAGGAGACGGAGGTGGATAAGCCTGTGACGGCAAAGGAGCTGTTTGGAGTTCCTTCAAAAGCACCCGTGAAGACCACGCCGCCCGTGGAGCGGCCAATCATTCGTCGCTTACTGCAATACGGGATCAACGGTGATGTAGTAGTACGGCTTGCCGAATTCATTGAAGAGAACGATATCGACCCTGACGTATGGAAGGACTTGCTCAAGACTGCATATGCCGACCATGACGGGAATCGAGTAGTAGATGATGGCCTCCCACGGCACTGCGGGTATCTATTTCTTTACGAGCTGGAAAAGCATCTGAAAATAAGAGAGGCACGTGCCTTCGAACGAATGCCACCGCCAACCTGGGAGGAGAAAATGGCAAAGGAGGAGATCGAGGCCATGAATGCTCCCCAGGGAACCTTAAGGCTTTTGTACGCGGCGGCTCGGGCGGAGTCTCTAGATCTCGTGGATGGACGCACGATTCCCTGCCCCTTGAACTGGGAGGAAATCGAACGGGTTGCCAAGGAATCCCGCAGAGACTTCAAAACTTTCCAGCGAAGCATCGAGGCAGAACTCTTCGACGGCGTAGAAGCGCATCAATGCGAATGGCTAGACCGCTGGCGAAGCCTTGCTTGATGGACTAGGGGCATCCGTCTTCGACTCCAAATCCTTCTGAATCGTGTTGATGACCCAATCCTCCCTCCACTTGAAGCTGGTGATCTGACGACCACGTTCACCTTTCTGGATGGTGTAGGACTCGACCCATCCTTCACGGATCGCTTTTGCGGTTGGTTCTCCACGGAACCTCAGTCCGTATTTCTCCAAGTGATTGTTCACTTGATGCGAGGAGAGGCCCACCTTCCTGCCGATGGTTCGAGCCACCGAAAAAGTTGGTTCAGGTTCATTTGTCATGCCGGACCCTCCTTTTCTGTTTGAAGAAGTCCTGGATGACATCGAGGTCCCGATCACTGAATAACCTTCTGCCTGCAACTTTCTGTGGCTCTGGGATATGGCCATGCGAAAGGCGGTAGGTCAGTTTGTATTTCGGGATCGATGTCTTTTCAGCCACCTCGTTCAAACTCATCTTGGGAATCACATAGTCGTTCGTTTTCATCAGTACCTCCTCGTAGAAAAATATTTATGCAGCACCAACGAAAAAGTTGTGTGCCGCAGAATAAGAGAGTGACCCTGCTGCAATTCTTTTGGCAGCGATGGGATCACCCGGCCTTAGAGAGCCGGTGAGCAAGCGACAGAGAAATGCTTGCGCTCAGAAGGTACTGGTGCGTGGAGATCCCCAAGAAACACGGGGAAAACGTACCCAAATAAAAAAGAAATGCGAAAGGTACTGGGGGCAGCAACCGCGTTGGTGACGGTTGAGGAAGCAAAAGGGCACAGGCATGAGGAGCAAGAAGCGAGGTCGTAGGGAAGAGCGTCGTCCTCCGGGGCGTAGTGAGAGAGCTTCTTTGACGGGCAACACGAGGTCCGAGATGTGGACCCAGAGCGTTGCTGTTCAGCGCGTCGAGGAGCCAGTAGTGGCAATCAACGACGTTCTGATGGTGAGCGAGGCCAAAGCAGCGAAGTTGCTTGGGGTATCCCGACGAACGGTCTTCGCACTCAACAAGCAGGGCATTCTGTCTGCTCGAAAGGTTGGGAAGCGAAAACTCTACAGCGTTGAAGGTCTGAAGAACTTTGCGGGAACGGGGGTGGCCTGATGGCAAGCGTTAATCGTGACACGAAAGGTCGTTGGCGAATTCAATTTAAGACCAACAAACGGCATACGCTTCGGGTGGGGCGAGAGATGCCGTCAAAGGCTGCTGAGGAAATCGGTCGCCACATTGATCGACTCATTGAAGCACGCAGGCATGGAATGACCACCCCGGCCGAGACTGCCAAATGGGTGGATCGTCTGCCGAATGAGTTGCGGCTCCAACTCGTTCAGATGGAGGTCATCGAGGATACCGGTGATCGAGCAGTGTCTTCACTTGGGCCGTTTCTAACGGACTACATTCGTTCTCGAACGGACATCGAGAGCAGCACCAAATGCAACTACGAGACGGTCAAGCGGTGGATGGTGCAGTACTTTGGTGAGCACAGGGCACTTGATTCGATCACGTCCGGTGAAGCGGATGCGTTTCGGGTCTGGTTGGGAGGCGAGGGAAAGCAGGCCCCAAACACCGTGAAGCGGGTGTGTAGTCGAGCGAAGCAATTTTTTCGGGCGGCGCTTCGTAGAAGGCTGATTCGGGAGAATCCGTTTCAAGACATGAAGCACTTGATCGTAGGGGCTAGTCCCAAGGAAAGGGTGCGATTCATCACCGAGGAAACTGCAAAGCGGGTACTGGATGCCTGTCCGGATAGGCATTGGCGGGTCATCTTCGCACTCGCTCGATATGCGGGAATGCGGGTTCCGTCCGAGGTCTGTGTTCTGCGGTGGCGGGATATCGACTGGGGCGATTCCCGAATTCTCGTGCATTCTGGAAAAACCAAGGGGTACGAGGGGCGAGACACCCGTTGGACGCCGCTGTTTCCGGAACTCAGGCGAGAACTTGAGGCATGGCAGCGTGATCCCTCAGCAGACCGGGAATTCGTTCTGAAGCCCATGGTGGGTCCAAAGACGAATCTCCGTACCGGTCTAATCAAGATCCTGGAGCGAGCCGGAATCAAGACGTGGCCCAAACTTTTTCAGAATCTCAGGTCGAGTCGGGCAACCGAATTACGGGACCAAGGATTTCCCGGCCATGTGGTTGCGGCGTGGTTGGGCCACACGGTCAAGGTTGCTGACAAGCACTACTGCCAAGTGACGGACGATCATTTCCGTCGAGCCGTTGAGACTCAGTCGTCCACCGCAAGTCGTGGAGCAGCCGGTAGCGTTGCCTAAGGCAACGCTTTTGTGATCGCCTCGTCATCCATGCCTTCGATGGTGACGACTTTGGATGGCGACGAGTGACCACTCTCGATCCGGATGTGGTCTGCGGTGATGCCGAACTTCTTGGCCAGCAACGCCACGACGGCTTCATTGGCACGCCCCTTCTCGGGCGGCGCCGTCACCTTGATCTTCAAGGAGCCACCCAGCCATCCCACGATCTGGTTGCGTGAGGATCCCGGCACGACCTTTACGGTGAGGCGACCCATCGTCCAAGTTACTCGTGCGGTTCGAGTCCTTCTGCCCTGTCGTCGCCGTAAGAGTTCGCTTTTGGGGGGTGACGTAAAAAGCGACGTAAAAAGCGACGTAAGGATCGTCGGCAGGATGTGGCAGGGAGTGGCAGGGTTGGGGACGGCCCAAATCCACAACCTGCAAAAACGACGAGAGGCAGAAGGTTTTGCAACCTCCTGCCTCTTGGTGCCACTCCTTGCCAGAGTGGCGTAGCTCCCCGAGTAGGATTCGAACCTACAACCTACCGGTTAACAGCCGGCCGCTCTACCGTTGAGCTATCGGGGATCGAGCCTCTGAGAATACCGCATCCCGGCGGCGAAATCGATACGGGTCGGGCC
>Ga0315902_10005610_pt1 | contig 17617 bp, 20 predicted proteins | sample LakEriMetagenome_9_FD_203523 | JGI IMG/M metagenome (GOLD analysis project Ga0315902, IMG submission 203523) | Freshwater fungal communities from buoy surface, Lake Erie, Ohio, United States - Buoy 12 MA117 | ecosystem: Environmental > Aquatic > Freshwater > Lake > Lake biofilm | place: USA...
GGCGATGCGGCGCGCGGCAGTGGTGCGGCCCAAATCGCCCAGCGTCGCGGCCATCGAGGCCGGGTTGGCATTGTAGCTTTCGTCAATCACCAGGACGATGCCGCCCGGCACGTTGACCCGGTGGCGGGCCCCGCGGCCTTTCAACCCTTCAAGCTCGGCCAGGGCCAGGCCGGCCGCGCCCAGATCACCGCCCAGCGCCCGCACAGCGGCCATTACGGCCAGCGAGTTGGCGACCCAGTGATCGCCCGGCGAGGCGACCGTGTAGCACAAGCGCCGATCGCCCCCATCGAAACCGCGCAGCTCGGCAGTAACCAGCGAACCGCCACCAGCTGCCGGAACAGCATCGAGCAGCCGGACATTGGCAAAGTCGCTGCGCCCGAACGAAACCACATTCACACCCAGCCGCTCGGCGGTGCGGCGGAGCTGACCGTACTGCGGCACGTCGGCCGGGACGATCGCCGTACCGCCTGGCTCCAGCCCTTCGAAGATCTCGGCCTTGGCATCGGCAATCGCCTCGATCGAGCCAAGGTTTTCGATATGGGCCGGCGCGATCATGGTGATCATTGCCACGTGCGGGCGAACCTGGGCGGTCAGGGCGCGGATCTCACCGGCATGGTTCATGCCCATTTCGTAAACCCCGAACCGCGTCGCGGCCGGGGTCCGCGCCAGGCTGAGCGGCACACCGACATGGTTGTTGTAGCTCTTGACCGAGCGGTGCGCCCGGCCCCGGCTGGCCCGATCCAGCGCGGCGAAGATCGCTTCCTTGACCCCGGTCTTGCCGACCGAGCCGGTAACGCCGATCACCCGCGCGTTGGTGCGCTCCCGTGCCGCCTTCGCAAGAAGCTCAAGCGCAGTTGAGGTGTTCTCGACCAGCACGTACGGGCCGTCGATCGGCCGATCGACCACGGCTGCCACCGCCCCCTTGGCAAAGGCTGCCTCGACAAAGCGGTGGCCGTCCATCGTCTCGCCCTTGAGGGCGAAAAACAGGTCACCCTCGATCACATCGCGGCTGTCGATCTCGACACCAGAAACCTGGAAATCGCCGCTTGCCACCCCACCGGTCGCAGCCGCGATCTCGCCTGCGGTCCACAAGGCACCCCCCAGGCTCTCTTCGCTTTCCACCGGCCAATCGAGGATCCGGGCAAGGGCATTCATGCGGCACACTCCCTGGCTACTGTAACGTCATCGAACGGCAGGACGCGCAGGCTGTCACCCGCGCCCACGATCTGCCCCTGTTCATGCCCTTTGCCCGCGATCAGGACGATGTCCTGCGCCCCGGCCTCGGCAATGGCTTCGGCAATGGCGGCGCGGCGGTCGCCCGTTTCGCGCAGACCCGGCCCGCCAGCAAGCACCATGGCCCGGATATCAGCCGGGTCTTCACTGCGGGGATTGTCATCGGTCACGATGCCCAGTTCGGCCTGCTCGACAACGATCCGGCCCATCTGCGGGCGCTTGCCGTGATCACGGTCACCACCCGCCCCGAACACCACGATCAGTCGGCCCGAACAGTGCGGACGCAGGGCGGTAATGGCGGCGTCCAGTGCGTCGGGCGTATGGGCGTAATCGACATAGACCGGCGCTCCCGCACGGGAGATTGCGGCCCGTTCCAACCGGCCGCGCACCGGCTGCAACCGGGCCAGAGCATCGAACACCTGCTCCGCATCCCCACCGGTCGCGAGCACCAGGCCGGCGGAAACCAGGGCATTGGCTGTCTGATAGGCCCCGATCAGTGGCAGGCTGAGCTTGCGCGCCAAACCGGCATGCTCGAGCTCAAGCAATTGCCCCAGTTGGCCCGGAGTCCGCCCCAGCAGCCGGATCGTCTCACCGCGCTCACCGACGGTCACCAAATGGAGGCCGCGCTGGCGGGCATGGGCGATTGCCCGGTCCGACCATTCGTCGTCTGCCCAGATTACCGCCGCACCATCATCCGCGACAACTTCGTCGAACAACCGCATTTTGGCCGCGAAGTAATCTTCCATCGTGTGATGGTAATCGAGGTGATCGCGGCTGAGGTTGGTAAAGCCAGCGGCAGCCACCCGCACACCTTCGTTGCGGTACTGGTGGAGCCCATGGCTCGACGCTTCGAAGGCAACATGGGTGATCCCTTCGCGCGCCAGGCCGCTAAGGTTGGCGAGGAAGGTGACGATGTCGGGCGTAGTCAGCCCGGTCGAAACGCTCTCATCGGAGGTTGTCACCCCCAGTGTGCCGATCGATGCAGCCCGGTGGCCGGCCATGCGCCAGATCTGGCGGGTCATCTCGACGGTCGAAGTCTTGCCGTTAGTGCCCGTAACCGCAGCAAGCGTCTCCGGGACGGGCGTGAAGAACTGCGCTGCGAGCCGGGCGAAGGCCTGGCGCGGATTGGCAGCGGCAATGTGGATCGCCCCTTCTACCCGCGCTTGCGGGCGGGCGACCACGGCAATCGCACCGGCCGCCACGGCGGCCGGGATGAAGTCCTCGCCATTGAAAGCCGCGCCTTGGAAGGCACCGAACACCGTGCCAGGGGCAACCTTGCGGTTGTCGATTGCAAAGCCGGTGACTTGTCCGTCGTTGTCGGCAGGAAGAACAAGGCCGGCCGCTTCGGCCAGGCGGGCCAGCCTCATTCGCCCTCTCCGCTGGCCACGAGCGGGGACAGATCGGAAATGTTCACGTCGCGCGTGGGGTCGGGCATGATGCCGAGCAGCGGACCGATCCGGGGAACCACCCGGCCAACCACTGGCGCAGCGGTATAGCCTGCCGTGCGCTGGCCAAAAGTCGCGGCGGTGCCTTGCGGCTCGTCCAGCATGGCAATGATAACGTAACGCGGGCGATCCATCGGGAAGGCAGCCGCAAAAGTGGAGACCAGCGAGGTCCGCTGATAGCCGCCAACACCAGGCTTTTCAGCCGAGCCAGTCTTGCCGCCGACACGATAGCCAGCTGCATCGGCGCGCTTCCCGGTCCCGCCCGAAACGATCATTCGCAGCAACTGCCGCATCCGGGCCGAGGTTGAAGCCTTGAACACGCGGCGCCCTTCCACTGTCTGGCCCGGAGCCAGCTTCTGCAAGGTCGCCGGACGCCAGATCCCGCCGTTGACCAGCGCGGCATAGGCCGAGGCCAGGTGCAGCGGGGTAACCGCAATGCCGTGGCCATAGGACACGGTCATTGTGGTGATCCGCGACCAGTCACCCCTGGGCCACAGCGGCATGCCGCGCGCCGGGAGTTCGATATAGGGCCGCTCGTTCATGCCTAGCGCGCGCATCGTGGCATTCAGCCGTGCTGCGCCCAATTCGTCGGCAATCTGGGCCGTGACGATGTTGGACGAGTGGATCAGCGTTTCCGGCACGTTCATCGTATCGCCGTAGCTGTGCAGATCGCGGATGCGGAACCCGCCGATCTCCAGCGGGCGGGACGATTGATAGCGGCGGGCCATGCTGGTCACGGTCCCGGCATCGATCGCGGCGGCCACCGTGATCGGCTTGAAAGTTGAGCCCAGTTCGTAGACCTGGTTGGTCACGCGGTTGAAAATGTTCCCCGCCCCGATGCCGTCAATCAGGTTCGGATTGAATGAGGGGAGCGAAGCCAGCGCCAAGACTTCCCCGGTATCGACATCGAGCACCAGCCCGGCAGCGCCCTTGGCATTGGTGTCGGCCATGCCCTTGAGCAGCTCGTCTTCAAGCGCGCCCTGGACCCGGCTGTCGAGCGAAAGCATGGCCGGAGTGCCGCGCGTGGCCGGGTCGGTCAGGCGTTTGTCAAAAACGCCCTCCATGCCGACATGGCCGCGCCCGTCTGCCCCGACAAAGCCCAGCACGTGAGCTGCCAGCGAGCCCTGCGGATAGAACCGCTCAGTCTCGCGCGGGAATTCCAGTGCCGGTTCGCCCAGCGCGTGAATCTTGTTGGCATCTTCGGGCAGGATACGACGGCGCAGATAGCCCGGCCGGCCCGAGGCGAGGCGGCGGGCAACATCCTGCTGGTCCAGATCGGGGAAAGTGCGCGCCAGCGCCGCGGCCACTTCTTCAACCGGGCGCACCAGCGGCGCACCATCATCGCCCAGGGCAGCCGGATTGTACCACAGCGCGTAGGCGGGAAAGGCGCGGGCCAGCGGCACACCATTGCGATCGACGATATCGCCGCGCGGCGGGCTTAGGCCCAGCCCGGCAGCATTAGCGGGCGAAGCCTCGACCAGACCGAGCCAGAAGATACGCAGCACCGCCAACACCGCCAGCGCAGCAAAGCCGCTGGCCACCCAGACCAGCCGCCAGTGGGCCATCCGCAGCGCGCGCCGCCGGGTATTGGCAATCTCGACCCGGCCCGTTGCAATCACGCTGGAGACGGCAAGCGCGTTCATTCGCGGCCGGCCTCCCTGGCGGACGCCTTCTCAGCTGCAGGCCGTTCTACCTTGCTAAGTCGGTCAGTCAGATCGGCTGGCTTGATGACACGACGTGCGCCATCGTCCCGCACTTCGGCGGCCATGGCCCGGCCGGTCAACGGGGAAACCATCGCTGGAAAGATGCTGTCATCTTCGCTGAGCGCGGCGGCACTGGCAACGCGGATCGGGCTGGGCGCATCGGGGGAGCGGCCCTTGCCCAGCGCGGCAAGTTGGCGCTCGCCTTCGATGTACTGCCCGGCGGTGGGCGCCTGATAACCGAATTCCAGCGCGTTGAGGTTGCGCAACTGCTGCTGGTTGGCGCGGGTCAGGAACTCGGTTTCGAGCTCCAGCCTTTCCTGCTTGAGCGCGTTAATCTGACGCTGGGCGAGTTGAACCTCGCTCTTTACCGCGTTGACGCGGACCATCAGCACCAGGGTCAACACGGCGCAGGTGACAAGCAGGGCCACCCAGCCAATCGAATGCAGGCGATCACGGGTCAGGTTCATGCAGCCCTCCTGTGCGGTGCGGGAGCAGCGGTACGAATGGCAGCGCGCAGCGTGGCGGAACGTGCACGGGGGTTGCGGTCAAGCTCTGCAGCTGACGGACGGACAGCCTTGGCCACCCGGGCAAAGGTCGCCGGAGCGGAGGCGGTCACGGCAGGCAGATGACGCGAGGTATTGCCAACGGCGCCGCTGGCTTCGCGCAGGAACTGCTTGACGATACGGTCTTCCAAGCTGTGGAAGCTGACCACGGCCAGCCGCCCGCCTTCCTTGAGCAGCGCCTCGGCCGCGGCAAGACCAGCCTGAAGCTCGTCCAGCTCGCCGTTCACATGAATGCGGATCGCCTGGAAGCTGCGGGTGGCAGGGTCCTTTGGCGCGCCTGGCCGGTGCCCCAGCGCCTTGCGCACTACCTGGGCGAGCTGGCCGGTGGTTTCCAGCGGGCGGGCCGCCACAATCGCCCGGGCAACCCGGCGCGACTGGCGCTCCTCCCCATAATTGAACAGCACGTCGGCAATTTCGCCTTCGGCTGCGGTGTTGAGGAAATCGGCGGCCGAGGGGCCATCCTGGCTCATCCGCATATCAAGCGGGCCATCGGCGGCAAAGGCAAAGCCGCGCCCAGGCTGGTCAAGCTGCATGGAGGATACACCGATATCCATCGCAATCCCGTCGATCCGGGCGATGCCGGCCTCAGCCAGGGCAGCAACCATTTCCGAGAAACGGCGCGGGTGAAGCACCAGACGGGGGGGCTGTTCGCAGGTTTCAGGCCAGGTCCGGCCGGCGGCAATCGCATCGGGATCGCGGTCAAAGGCGTGCACGGTGGCACCGGCGTCCAGCAGGGCGCGGGTATAACCACCCGCGCCGAAGGTGGCGTCGACAATCACTGCCCCTGGGGCAGGCGCCAGGGCGGCAATCACTTCATCGAGCAGGACGGGAACGTGCGGGGCGGCCATCACTTGCGCCCCTTGCCATTGGCCGCTTGGGCAGCGAGTTCGGCGCAGGCTTCCTGTGCGTCTTCCCAGCCGGCACCCATCTTGGCGAGTTCGGCCGGGTTCCAGATCGTGAAGAACTTACCGCCGCCCTGGAAGAAAGCCGCATCGCCAATGCCGCCCAGCTTGAAGAAGCGCTCCGGCAGGATGAACCGGCCGGAATCGTCAAAGCCGATGCGCGAGAAACCATAAAGGTGCGAAGCGCGGGCATCGCGATCGAAATCATGGCCGCGCTCCAGCGCGATCCGCTCTTCGCGGTCCAGCTCGGCTTCGAATTCAGAAACGCGGCTCAGACCAAAGCCGGTGAGGCATTTCCAGCGCGGATGCTTGGTGACGCACAGGACGCGCTCACCCAACCCTGAATCGCGGACGGCCTTGCGGAAGTCTGGGGGCAGCACGAAACGGCCCTTTTCGCCCATCAGCGAAAAGCCCTGACCGCTGTAGCTGATCGGCCTTGCCGATTCCACGTATCCCGCCCCTCATGCCGGGCCGCCCCGGCGCTTGAAATCGTCCCCCACCCCAGTCCCGCGCCCTCGCGACCAGCTCACCGCTCAAACGAGCGGTGCGGCGGTGAACAACCATGTCGATGGACAGTTTTCTTAACCACCGAAGTGCGGGAACGAAAGTGTTTTTGCGGGAAAACACGGGATAACTCGTTAAATTATTGATTTTGCATTGTCCTGAGCACGCCTGACCGCGCAAATTTACATGATGTTTTTACTTTGTTCCCTTTAAAAATCAACGGATTCCCGTGCGACTCGCAATGTCGCACCAACTGTTCCCGTGATTTCCCGGATGGTGCTGCTCAGCGGCGGGCAAAGGCCCGGTCGAGGAGTTCCGCAAGGGCGCGCTGGTGGCTGCCCTCGTCCGAAGCCGACAGCACTTCGGCATCAGCGAGCGCGAGCACCTTGCCCCGGCCGATCCGGCAATCCGCCAGCAGCCCCGTGGCCTCGCTGCGGCATGGGCTGCCGTGCGGCAAGCGCCAGCGCCCCGGCAGGTTGACCGGGATTGCGACAGCTCCGGCCTGGACCAGTACCTCACCTTCGGCCTGGCCATCATCAAAGGTGAGTTCCAGGCCCCAGCGCGACAGGATCGGGGAGAGCAGCGCAATGTCTTGCGGGCGCCGCGGATCCCCGACCGGGAAGGCCGAATGGGCGGTGAGCGCCGGGTCGACAATCAGCAGCAACTGCCCACCAGCCCTGACCCAGGCATCAAGGGCAACGTTTTCAGACGGGCTCAGCGGGCGTGGCTGAGCGATGACCAGCCGGGTCAACCCGCGATCGAGCTGATCCAGTGTATCCAGCGGCACGATCCGGCCGCGCCGCTCGATCTCCACCTTGGCCCAATGGGTCGGGGCATCGCCCTGCAACAGATCGCCGAGCTGCTCGCTTTCCGCCCAGATGATGGGGAGCGAGGTAAACAGTCCGATCGGACGCAGGGGAATGGCCGGACGCTGTTGCGAGGCCCACCAGCCAAGCCCCCCCAGCAGCAGCGCCAGCAGCAAGACAAAAAGCGCGTTAGTTTTTCGGCGCGTCACTGGGGCCCTTGGCGGCATCGGGTGAAGCGGCCGGGACTACGCCCAGATCGGCCAGCGGATCGCCCCCACCCTCACCCTTGGCTGGTTCAACGGCAACGGTCTCGCCGCTTTCAGCCAGCCGCGCCCGATCATTGATAATGTTGGCAAGGCCGACCAGCAGGACGATCGCAGCCAGCCCGAACAGCCCGGCCTGCAACCGTTGCACCGCCTGGGCACGCAATTCGCGGGCAGTCGGCGGCACGAAGTGCTGCGGTGCCTTTAGCGGATCAAGTTTCGGCGGCTGGGTGGCCATGGCATCAGCCTAACCGATCAGGCCAGCCAGGGAAAGACCGGCAGGTTCTTGGCCCGGAGCCATTCGGGATTGTAGAGCGTGGAGAGATAGCGGAAGCCGGTATCGCACAGGATCGTGGCGATCCGCGGCTCCTTCCGGCCCTCTGCCACCAGCTGCCGCCCGAGCGCCACCGCCCCGGCGACATTGATGCCCGAAGACAGGCCCAGGCAGAGCCCTTCCTCACGCAGCAGCCTGGCGACCCAGTCGAGGCCTTCCTCGTCGGAAATGCGGAACTGTGTGTCGATCGGCGCGCCTTCAAGGTTGGCCGTGATCCGGCCCTGCCCAATCCCTTCGGCCACCGACGTGCCTTCGGCCTTCAGCTCGCCGCAGGCGTAGTAGCTGTACAGCGCCGCACCGTGCGGATCGGTCAGCGCAATCCGCACGTTCTCGTCAAATGCCTTCAGGCCCATGCCAACCCCGGCAATCGTACCGCCGGTACCCGCCGCGCAGGTAAAGCCATCAACCCGCCCGCCGAGCTGCTCCCAGATCTCGGGCGCAGTGCTCTCGATATGAGCCTTGCGGTTGGCGACATTGTCGAACTGGTTGGCCCAGACCGCGCCAGGCGTTTCCTCGGCCAGGCGGCGCGAGGTATGAACGAAGTGGGCCGGGTCCGCGAACTTGGTGGGCGGCACGAGGACCAGTTCGGCCCCCAGCGCGCGCAGGGTGTCCATCTTTTCCTTGGACTGGTTGTCCGGCATCACGATCACGGTCTTGTAACCGCGCGCATTGGCAACCAGCGCAATGCCGATCCCGGTGTTGCCAGCCGTGCCTTCAACCACGGTGCCACCGGGCTTGAGTTCGCCGCGCGCTTCGGCATCGCGGATGATCCACAGCGCCGCCCGGTCCTTGACCGAGGCACCGGGGTTGGCAAATTCGCACTTGCCCCAGATTTCACAGCCGGCCGCCTCGCTGGGGCCCTGAAGCAGGACCAGCGGGGTGTTGCCGATAAGGTCGAGCGTCGATGTCTGGACGAGCGGCATGATCATCGTCCGAGAGGTAGGAGCAGCCCGGGCACAGCGCAACGCATTTGCGCTTTGCCCGGCAAAAGCTCAGTCTTCCGCAGCGATGGTAACCTTCAGGCCATCGAGATCAGAAGTCAGCTGGATCTGGCAGGCCAGCCGCGAGGTGGCGCTGCGGTGGTCCGAGCTGTCGAGCAGATCGTTCTCGTCTTCGCTCATCGTCGGAAGCTTGTCTGCCCAGGCAGCATCGACATGAATATGGCAGGTCGCGCAGGAGCAGCAGCCGCCGCACAGCGCCAGCAGCTCGTCAAAGCCGTTGTCGCGGATCGCTTCCATGACCGACAGACCGGCGCTTGCTTCGACCGCCTGTTCCTCACCCGCACGATTGACCACCACCAGCTTCGGCATTGCATCGTTCCTTGTTGCTTGCGCCCTATCGGCGTTTCGCCGGGGCTGCTAACCAACCGTTCTTGACTTGGCAAGCGGGACAGTCGGCGTGGGATTGAGTGCAGAACAGATCAGGCAAGGGCTGGACAGCGTGTCGGCGATCGAGCCGCGCTTTGCCATTGCGCTGGAGCGGACCGGTTATCCCGAACCGCGCATCCGCCCGCGCGGCTATGCCACGCTGATGCGCACCATTGTCGGCCAGCAGGTCAGCGTGGCGGCCGCAGCGTCGATGTGGCGCAAGTTCGAGGCACACCTTGGGCCGGACCTGCCCCCTGAAAAGGTCCTGGCCTCCGATTTTGATACCCTGCGCGCCTGCGGCCTTTCCCGCCAGAAACAAGGCTATATGCGCAGCCTGTGCGAGCTCGTGGTCAGTGGGGCGCTGGATTTTCACTCGCTCCCGGCCGACGACGAGGAAGCGATTGCCCAACTGACGCAGATCAAGGGGATCGGGCGCTGGTCGGCCGAAATCTACCTGCTGTTCGCGGAAGGACGCGGCGACATCTGGCCCGCTGGAGACCTCGCGGTCCAGGCCGGCCTGCACAAGTTGCTGGGGCTCGATGAGCGGCCGTCAGAAAAGCGGACGCGCGAACTGGCCGAACCCTGGCGCCCGCACCGCGGCGCAACCGCGATCTTCACCTGGCATTGCTATAACAACCCGGCGCTGTAAGCACTGCTGACATCGATGTCAGTGTGATTCGGGGGCGGGACATGACGCGCAAGGCAATCTTCATTACCGGTGGCGGTTCGGGCATTGGCCGGGCAGTCGCGCAGAAATTTGCCGCTAACGGCTGGTTCGTCGGCCTGGCCGACATCAGCGAAAGCGGGATGAAGGAAACCGCCGCCCTGCTGCCCGCCGGTGCCTCGTTTCAAATCAAGCTGGATGTGCGCGACCGCGCCGCGTGGGACACGGCGCTGGCCGCCTTCGCGAAGGCGGCGGGCGGACAGATCGACGCGATGTTCAACAATGCGGGCATCCCGCTGGGTGGCGCGTTGGTCGAGAACCGGCCCGATGAAATCGAGCGCTGTCTCGATATCAACCTCAAGGGCGTGCTGTTTGGTGCCCAGGCGGTCTACCCGTACCTCAAGGCCAGCGCCCCTGGGTCATGCCTGCTCAACACCGCCAGCGCGGCCGGCATCTATGGCACGCCGGGGGCCTCGGTCTATTCCGCGACCAAGTTCGGCGTGCGCGCGATTACCGAAAGCCTCGATGGCGAATGGGCTGAGGACGGGATCAAGGTGGCCAGCCTGATGCCCGGATTCATTGACACCCCGCTGCTCGATCACACTGCCAACCAGGGTACCAACGAGCACATTCGCAGCCGGGTGCAGGAAGCGGGCCTCGAAATCACCCCCGTCACCGAAGTGGCCGAAGCCGCCTGGGCTGCGGTCCATGGCGACAAGCTGCACAACCGCGTTGGCAAGACCGCCCACCGCCTGGCCTTCGCCAGCCGCTGGCTGCCGGGCCGCCTGCGCAAGCAGGTCCGCTCGACCCTGCGCCCGTTGGGGCAGTAAGGCTCATCCGATCGTAGCGATCCACTCAACCATCGCCGCATCGCGCGCGGAAATCCCGCCGGCGTCGTGCGTGGTCAGGGTGATTTCCACCCGGTTGTAAACGTTGAACCATTCCGGGTGGTGATCGTGCTTGTCGGCATAAAGCGCGACGCGGGTCATGAAACCGAAGGCTTCGTTGAAATCGGCAAAGCGGAAGGTGCGTTCCAGCGCCAGGCCATCAGCGCGGAGCTGCCATTCGGGGTGGCGGGCCAGCAGATCGGCCACTTCGGCATCGGTCAGGCGGGGAACGGACATCTCGCACTCCTTGGCAGTGCCGCCGCTTTCCCCTATCGCGCTCGGCGATGCAAGCCTGCCGCCTGACCGCTACCGAACTTGCCTGCCGCCGCGGTGAGCGGCTGCTGTTCCGGGGCCTGGCGCTGGACCTGTCCGGCGGCGCTGCCTTGCAGGTCAAGGGCGCCAACGGCACGGGCAAAAGCAGCCTGATCCGCATCCTCGGCGGCCTGCTTGCCCCGTTTGCCGGGACCGTCGCGCGCACTGGCACCTTAGCCCTGCTGGATGAGCGGCCTGCGCTCGATCCGGCGCTGCCGCTGGCCCGCGCGCTGTCGTTCTGGCAGCGGCTGGATGGCGCCGGCGATGCCCAGCTGGCGCGGCTGGGACTGACCGCGCTGGGCGAAGTACCGGTGCGCTATCTTTCGACCGGCCAGAAAAAGCGCGCCGCCCTCGCCCGGCTGCTGGGGCAGGAAGCGGCAATCTGGCTGCTGGATGAACCGCTCAATGGCCTCGACACGCGCGGGGTTGCGCTGGTCGAGGCTCTGGTGGCCGAGCATTGCGCCGCCGGCGGTCTGGCGCTGGTCGCCTCGCACCAGCCGATCGCACTGCCGGGCGGGCAGGCGATCGACCTGGCGGACTTTGCGGCATGAGCGTGTTCCTCTCCCTGCTGCGCCGCGACCTGGGCCTGCTGCTCGGCGGTGAACGGCGCGGGGCGACGCTGCTGCCGATCCTGTTCTTCCTCGCCGTCGCCATGCTTTATCCATTTGCGGTCGGCCCCGATGCGCCGGTGCTGGCGCGGACCGGCGGCGGCGTGCTGTGGATCGCCGCACTGCTGGCCGCGATCCTGCCGCTCGACCGGCTGGTCGAACCCGACATGGAGCTGGGGCTGTTCGATCAGCTGGCGCTGCGCGGGATCAGTGAAGAGCTGACCATGAGCGCGCGGATGGTGGCGCATTGGCTCAGCTTCGCCCCGGCCCTGCTGCTGGCCGCCGTGCCAGCATCAGCGCTGGTCGGGATCGACGGGCAAACGCTTTGGACGGTCGAACTGGGCCTGCTGGCGGGGACGCCGGGCCTCGCCGCGCTGGGGGTGCTCGTGGCGGCCCTCACCTCCGGCCTGCGCGGCGGGGCAGCGCTGGGCGGTCTGCTGGTGATCCCGCTGGCCGTGCCGCTGCTGGTGTTTGGCGCAGGCAGCCTTGCCACTGGGGGCGAAGCGGGCCTCGCCCTCACCGCAGCGTGCAGTCTTGTGCTCGTGGCGATCACGCCCTTTGCCGCCGGTGCGGCGATCCGCAGCGGACGCGGTCAGTAAGGCGGCTTGTCCAGCCCCTTGGGCGATTGGGTAAAGATCTCCACCCCGCTCTCGGTAATCCCGATCGAGTGTTCAAACTGGGCCGAAAGCGAGCGGTCGCGCGTTACCGCCGTCCAGCCGTCTTCCAGCACCTTCACCCCCGGCTTGCCGAGGTTGATCATCGGTTCGATCGTGAAGAACATGCCGGGTTTGAGTTCCGGCCCGGTGCCGTGGCGGCCCACGTGGACCACTTCGGGGGCATCGTGGAACAGGCGGCCCAGGCCGTGCCCGCAGAATTCCCGCACCACGCCGTAACGCTGGCGTTCGGCATGGGCCTGGATCACCGCGCCGATATCGCCCAGTCGCGCGCCGGGGCGGCTGGCCGCCTCGATTCCCAGCATCAGGCATTCGTGCGTCACGTCGACCAGCCGCCGCGCCTTCAGCGGCACATCGCCGACCAGGTACATCCGGCTGGTATCGCCGTGCCAGCCATCGAGCAGCGGGGTGACATCAATGTTCACGATGTCCCCGTCCTTCAGCACCTTGTCCGAAGGAATGCCGTGGCAGACCACGTGGTTGATCGAGATGCAGCACGAATGGGTATAGCCGCGATAGCCCAGCGTCGCCGGCACGGCCCCGCCATCCAGCGTCATCTGCCGAACCAGGTCATCGAGGTGCTGGGTGGAAACGCCCGGCTGGACATGATCAACCAGCGCATCGAGGATTTCGGCCGCCAGCCGCCCGGCGCGGCGCATGCCCTCAAACCCTTCCGGCCCGTGGAGCTTGATCGTGCCGTCGCGCAGGACGGTGTCGGCGCTGGTAACTGTCTGATACTGAGTCATCGCGCGGCCTATAGGCGCAGCGCGCCCAAAAAGCGAGCGTGGCGTCAGCGACCCAAAGCAAAGACCGAACGGTACTGCGGCTTGACCACCGCCATGACTGCGCGCGTGACCGGCACAGTTACTTCGTAATCCCCTTCGGCATAGGACCCGGCCTCATAGGGGGCGATCAGCACCCCGATCCGGTCGAACTGCTGGCCATTCGCTGAACCGAGGATCACCGTCGAAGCTGTCGGATCGATGCATTCGTCGAACATCTCGCCGCTATCGCTGCGCACCACCTCGCCGCGCCGGGCCGCGCGTTGGCGGTTAAGCGCGCGGCAAAACGGGACGCGGATCGCTTCGGCCAGAGCTGCGCCGGAAACGAACAGATCGGTGGCCTTGCGGCTCTTGCTCGCGGCCTTGTCCCACAGCAGCGCCTGCGACCAACGATTGGGGTGGGCCCCGCCGGTATCAGCATAGACTGCGGCAGAGAGGCTCAGCCAACCAGGCAGTTCGGTGACCACGTCCCACTGCACTGATCTGGCATAGGGGATCGGCCGTTCGCCATCCTCGGGGCGCGGGGCGATGCGGGCCAGTTCGCGCCGCTGGCGTGCGAGATCGGCCTCCAGCTCGACCACGAGCTCGGGGATCGCGGCCGCCGCAGCCGGATAGGCATATTCGAACTCGAAGTTCCGGGTCCGCTCGGTAACGGCACGGGCGCTGGCGGCAGGTGACGGGGTTTCGCTGGCGGCCGCACTCGCGGCCGCATCGGCGGTGGCGGCAGCGGTCGGCGTAATAGTGCCGGGCTGCTCGGCCTTGTCGGGCCGTTCTGGCGCGCATCCGGTCAGGGCCAGCGCGATGGCAGCAAAAGCAACAGACAGGACAGGCTGGCGCATCGTTCCGATTTTCCTCTCGCACCGGGTGCCGCTGCGCGGCTATGAGCCATGATCATGACCGATAAGCACGCTCCGATCCAGCCCGACCGCGACCAGCCCGCCACGCCGATTCATCTGGTCGACAAGACCGGGCTGGAGGCCTTTACCAAAGGCCTGCCAGCCGTAGCCCGTGCAGCCCTGGCCGCCCAAAAGTTTTCCGCGGCGCCGTATGAGCAGGCGATCATTCCCGATGGTGAGCAATTCGCCGTGGTTGCCGGGGTCAGCGATCCGGACGATCTGGACACCTGGTGCCTGGCCCGGCTGGGGGAGACGCTCCCGGCCGGCACTTACCGGCTGGCCAATGGCGATGGGGCGGCGGCGCTGTTCGGCTGGGCCAGCGGACAGTACCGCTTTGATCGCTACCGCGCGGATTCCCCCGATGATGGCGCGCGGGTGCTGCTGACCAAGGCGGTCAAGGCGATCGACCCGGCGCTGGCCGAGATGGCCGCCACAGCCCTGGTCCGCGACCTGGTCAACACCCCGGCCGAAGACATGGGGCCGGCCCAGCTTGAAGCGGAGGCCAGCCGGCTGGCCAAGGCGCATAAGGCAGAGCTGAAGGTGACCAGCGGCGATGCCCTTGAAACCGGCTATCCGATGGTCCACGCCGTGGGCCGTGCCGCCAGCCGGCACCATGCTCCGCGCCTGATCGAGCTGACCTGGGGCGATCCATCGCATCCCCGCGTGGCCCTGGTCGGCAAGGGCGTTTGCTTTGACAGCGGTGGGCTCGATATCAAGCCGGCCTCGGGCATGCTGCTGATGAAGAAGGACATGGGCGGCGCTGCCCATGTCCTCGCGCTTGCCCAGCTGATCATGCAGCATCACCTCAAGGTGCGGCTGCACCTGCTGATCCCGGCGGTGGAGAACGCCATCTCCGGCAATGCCTTCCGCCCCGGCGATGTGCTGCGCAGCCGCGCTGGCATTTCGGTGGAGATCGGCAACACCGATGCCGAAGGGCGGCTGGTGCTGGGCGACGCCCTGACCCGTGCGGGCGAGGAAGCGCCCGAACTGGTGATTGACTTTGCCACCCTGACCGGCGCGGCCCGCGTCGCGGTGGGGCCAGACCTGCCCGCACTGTTCACCCGCCGCGACGAGACTGCCGCCGAAATGCTCGCCGCTGGCGAAGCCGCCAACGATCCCTGCTGGCGCCTGCCGCTTTACGAAGGTTACCGCGAGTACCTGAAGAGCGACATCGCCGATCTGGGCAATTCCAGCAGCAACGGCTTTGCCGGTGCCTCGGTCGGGGCGCTGTTTCTCGATCGCTTTGTTCCCGAGGGTATCGACTGGGCCCACTTCGATACCTTCGCCTGGCGCCCGGCCGCCAAGCCGGGACGACCCAAGGGCGGCGATGCGCTCGGCCTGCGGGCCGCCTGGGGGCTGTTGAAGGGACGGTATGGATAACTTGCCCTACGCCCCAAGCGCGGCTAATCGCCCGGTCTTCAATTTCTCGGGGCATGACGCTTTGACCCAGTCCACACTGCCGCAAGGCCAGTATCGCCTGTCCGGGCCGAGCGAGAAGCTCGATGCCGGGCATTGGCCGGTGCGCGGGGATCTGGCCCATATCCGCCTGGCGGGCCGCTGCTTTGTGCCGCACTATGCCGTGCCAATGCCGCGCACGGTGGTAGCAGCCGGCGCCAACCTGCTGGCGGCAAACAAGGCCGATGCGGAACTGCGGGACGTACTCGCCGGCGGGACGGTGTTCAACGTGCTCGACGTCACTGGCGGCTGGGCCTGGGGCCAGGTGGGCGAGGATGGCTTTGTCGGCTACCTGCCGGTCGAAGCGCTCGAAGGCTGACTTGGCACAGCGGGTTTTCATCGATGGTGCCGCCGGTACCACCGGCCTGGAGATCGTCGAACGACTGTCCCCCCGCCCCGAATTCGAACTGATCGTCCTTGACGAGGAAGCCCGCAAGGATGCCGGTGCACGGCGCGATGCCTATCACGCCGCCGATTTTGCCGTGCTCTGCCTGCCCGACGAAGCAGCCAAGGAAGCGCTGACGCTGGCCGAGGGTTCGGCGGTGCGGATCATCGATGCATCCAGCGCGCACCGTGTCAGCCAGGGCTGGACCTATGGTTTTCCCGAACTGATCGGGCGCGAGGCAATCGCCAGCGCTGCCCGGGTCAGCAATCCCGGCTGCTATCCCACCGGCTTTCTTGGCCTGGTCGCCCCGCTGGTAGGGGCCGGGCTGCTGCCGGCCGACTGGCCCTATACCGTCAACGCCGTCTCGGGCTATTCGGGCGGCGGCAAGGCGCTGATCCAGCGGTTCGAGGACGATGGCGACATTGCCTTTCGCGCTTATGGCCTGGGCATGGGACACAAGCACGTGCCCGAAATGCAGGCCTATGCCGGCCTGACCCACCCGCCGCTGTTTGCCCCGGCCGTAATTGACGCGCATCGCGGCATGGTGGTCGAAGTGCCGCTGCCGCTCAGCGCCATGCCGATGGCCGGATCGCCCGAAGTCCTGCGTCTGGCGCTGGTCGAGTTCTATGCCGGCAGCCAGGTCGTCACCGTCCACGACGAACCCAAGGACGAACTGCTGCTGCGCCGCTCGATGCAGCCCTCCGACCGGCTCGACCTGTGGGTCTTCGGCGCGAAAGACGGCTCGCAGGCGCGGCTGGTGGCCCGGCTCGACAATCTGGGCAAAGGCGCCAGCGGCGCGGCGGTGCAGAGCCTCAACCTGATGGCCGGGCTGGACGAAACGGCCGGCCTCAGTCTCTAGATTGCCTATTTTTTAGGCACGGACTGCCGAAAAATCAGGCAAGCCTCCCCCACGCTTCACTTCGCGAAAATTTCGCGCGAACGACTCGCAAGATTCAAATGTTGCGATTCCGGCCTTTTCGCAGTTGCAGCGATGTCCTAGGCAGGCTCACCGGCCACTGGCACGATTCTTGATAGGTATCGCGCGTGGCATTCCAAAAGGCCGGACTGGCCCACCCAAGGGTCGGTACCGGCACGCTGCGCAGGGGAATACGAAGTGAAAAAGATCGAAGCGATCATCAAGCCGTTCAAGCTCGATGAGGTGAAGGAAGCGCTACATGAAGTGGGCGTTTCCGGGATCACCGTTACCGAAGCCAAGGGTTTCGGCCGCCAGAAGGGCCATACCGAGCTCTATCGCGGCGCCGAATATGTGGTGGATTTCCTGCCAAAGGTGAAGCTCGAGGTCGTCGTGCCCGACGATCTGGCCGACCGCACGGTCGAGGCGATCTGCAACGCCGCCCAGACCGGCCGGATCGGCGATGGCAAGATCTTTGTCATCCCGGTCGAACGCGCGGTCCGCATCCGCACCGGCGAGCGCGACAACGACGCGCTCTGATCCATCAACCCATACCGAACAATCGCCCACGGCCGCTGGCCGGGGTCATCAAGAAGGAAGACCAATGACCAAGGCCAAGGACATCATTAAGCGGATCAAGGATGAAGAGATCGAGTGGGTCGATCTGCGTTTCACCGATCCCAAGGGCAAGTGGCAGCACCTGACGATGTGCGCGCACGTGATGGGCGAGGACGAGCTGGAAGACGGCCTGATGTTCGACGGTTCGTCGATCGAAGGCTGGAAGGCCATCAACGAATCCGACATGATCCTCAAGCCGGACCTGGACTCGGTCTTCATCGACCCGTTCAGTGCCACCCCGATGATGATCATCACCTGCGACATCGTCGAACCTTCGACCGGCGATCTCTACGGCCGTGACCC
>Ga0315902_10005611_pt1 | contig 17617 bp, 19 predicted proteins | sample LakEriMetagenome_9_FD_203523 | JGI IMG/M metagenome (GOLD analysis project Ga0315902, IMG submission 203523) | Freshwater fungal communities from buoy surface, Lake Erie, Ohio, United States - Buoy 12 MA117 | ecosystem: Environmental > Aquatic > Freshwater > Lake > Lake biofilm | place: USA...
AATCGATTGTTGTTCGAAAAATGCTTTCGAAGGTCATGTTGTTTCAGCTCGTCTCGGGAGAATACAACGATTCTGCGAACGTTTGCTGATTTTAGCAAATGCGTGATGAGGGCTCTTCCAAGTGAACCTGTACCGCCGGTAATTAATATGCTCGAGCCTTCAAGTTGAGACACTATCACTCCTCCACCAATAAAATTTAACCAGTTCAGAAAAGTAAGCATACCCTTTACCCCTATGAGATTCGTGATCCGTGCCGACGCCTCCGCTGCAATTGGTGCGGGGCATGTAATGCGATCATCTGCAATAGCTGAAGAACTGATCAACCGTGAGTACGGAGTGGTACTCGTGGCCAATATCGAAAATTTAGCGTGGGTGGAAGAATACCTAGGAAATGTCGGATATCAATGTATTGTGACAAGTGAAAAGTTTTCAAAATTTGTTTCGAAAGAGAATATTCTTATTTTGGATTCTTATTCAATTTCTCAAATGAATCCAAACATTCAAAAAGAAAAGTGGAAATCTGTTGTCGTCATGGCAGACCCGGTTACCCCAGACTACAAATATGATCTTTTAATTCATCCTGGAATCGACTCTAGTTGGTTAGAAAATAATAACAATACCCTATCTGGTTCAAAGTACATTCCCTTTAGAAAATCTCTGAATCAAAGAAGAGGGCCATTAAAAAACGATGTTCTCCACATCGTTGTAGTAGGTGGTGGGACAAATGTACATAATTTTTCTCAAGATATTTGTAATTCCCTTCTTCAAATTGATTTCCCTTTTAAAGCAAGTGTTTTCACGAATAGTGGGAAAATATCTGGTTATGACAATCGTTTCACTTTCTTTGAACCGAGCGGTTTATTAGATTCAATAGCTTTGACTGCTGATCTAATTTTAACTACCGCGAGTACTACTAGTCTTGAGTTCATAGCACGACAGATACCTATCGGAATTCTTTGTGCTGTCAATAATCAAATCTCTTATTACGAAGCATTGACATCCAAAAGAATTGCTGCCCCTCTTGGCCATTATTCTAAAGGATTCTTCAATGTTAACCAAGGCTTATTGCAAGATTTAGTTACATCACAAACTGCAAGGTTGAGTTATGCAGATTATTCAGGACTTTCTATTGACTTTAATGGTTCCAAAAGAATTGTTGATATGCTAATTAAACTTACTAATTGAGCTTTCTTTTTTGATTGTGTCCAAAAACTCAAAAACTAAACCGTGATTCTTTTTGTTTCAATCTAATGCGATAATTGGCTACCTTATGCTTTTAATGATGCTAAATAATTTAGGCCTCATTCTTCATATTTTGACGTAAGTGACCTCGGTACGGCTAGCTTTCTTGGGTCACACTTGTGTCAAGCGCTGCTAAACAAAGGGCTCGAGGTGGTTGGTCTGGATAACCTCTACACAGGTAACTTGCGAAATTTAGATCGCATTGTAAATACTCCAAAATTCACTTTTGTTGAACAAGATGTAACAAAAAAGATTGATAGGGACTACGAAGGAATCTTTGATCTAGCTTGTCCCGCATCACCTGTGCACTATCAACAAAACCCAATCGAAACTGTTTGTACCAATGTACTTGGAAGCATCAATTTATTGGAAATTGCACACGCTCAAAAGATTCCAATACTTCAAGCCTCCACAAGCGAGGTTTTCGGGGATCCAATGGCATCTCCCCAAGCTGAAACCTATTAGGGACATGTTAATCCTATTAGCATCAGAACTTGTTATGATAAAGGTAAGCGCGCCGCAGGAACACTGCCCTTTGACTACCATAGACAGAATAATGTAGATATAAAGAATCTCGGATATTCAATACTTGCGGGCAAAGTGTGATGCGTTACGAAGGCTGCGTTGTAAGTAATTTTATAATTCAAGCGTTAGAGGAAGAAAACCTAAGAGTTTATGGAAGTGGTTCACAGACTCGCTTTTTTTGTTTTGTTTCCGATCTAATTGACGGCTTAATCAAACTATTTGTGACTAGTAAAGAAATTATCGGTCCAATAAATCTTGAAAATCCAAAACCCACAACAATGATCGAATCAGCTTCAAAAAATTATTTCTATGAAATCTTCATCCTCAGGGCTAGGGCATCTCCCTTTGCCAGAAGATGACCTAAACAGAGAATGCCTGACATCAAAGAGGCGGCAAGGAGATGGGCTGGAAACCAAAGGTTTCACTCGACGAAGGTTTGATAAGGACTATAGATTATTTCAAAAAGAGTTAAATACCTGAGAATATTCGACTTTCCCATAACTGATTCCAAAGACTCGGAATATTTAATGGGTCGAATTCTTGAAATGCACCATATTCAAGAACCTTCTCCAACCAATCTATGCTCCAATCGTCAATTTGGCAAACAGGGATACCCAGAATAGATATGTGCCGCGACCATGTGCTCGCTTTTACTATTGGAATTGATCCCCGGTACAGCGTCTCCCAAAAACGATGTCTGTTTAAACCATTCCCACGTGGACATGCTACGTATTGCAATGTTGAAGACTAAAGAGCCAACGTTCGAAGCTCCATTCTTTCTTCCTGAAAAACAACATTAAGAATTGTGTGTTTCGATAATTTTAAAACCTTGATTCTATCCGAGTGAGTTACCGACAAAGGACAAATAAGTATCTTCGGAGCTTTAGCTATACTTCGAAATCTGAGATCCACGTACTCTGTGAATCCATTGACTGAAATGCTCAAGATTTCGAGCCCAAGTGGCATTACATGAAAACGCCCATCTACAAAATCAAGATTCTGAGCAAAAATCATTCTTATCGAGTTTGGAATATCTCTTAATGAATATGAATAATCTCGATCCGCAATACCCAGGATAAGAACTTTTGCTCTCAGGGCCGAGCCATATTGCATGAACAAGTTTTCAGCATGCCCATTGCTAACGAAAACAATTTCTGCGGAACTTAACTTCTCTTCATCTATAAGTTTGACTCTAAGATTATAAACCGAAATATCAGGAATTGAACGGAATTAATTCCCTGAAAGACAAGAACTTGAATTGCGGTTTCGATTCAAGTACTTAAATATTCTTCTCCTGAAAACATTCACAATTAAGCATATAGGAAGGTTTCCAAAAATTGACCCAAGAGCACATAACGTAAGGACTATATTTCCCTACTCATACTATGCTAGTTTTAAGGTGGATTATTTTTTGTAAGAGACCGTAAGTCGTTTCAATCGCAGGGGGAGGCGTAGTGATAAGAATTGGTGTTCTGGACTCGTCGCAGGGGAACGGACACATGTTCAGCTTCTCTGCGATTATAAACGGGCTTAACGAACACGAAATAAACCAGTGCGATTATCAAACAATACTCTCTTATATCCAAGACTATGAAACCCCAGTCCATGACATAGCTCAAGTTGCGAGGGTTACTGCGATTCAAATGGAGGACTTAGGTCTGGCTCAGCGAGTTGCGAAATTTGCAAACATCAATAAAATCTATGATTCTGAATTAGAATTGGCAAGAAACGTGGACGCTCTAATTATCACTAACGACGATCCAAGCACTAGAAATTTTAAGATGCCAGCACTATTAGAATTTGGAAAGCCTATTTTTTTGGATAAAATTATTGCTTACTCTAAAGAAGAATACATGTCACTAAAAAAGTTAGAAAAATTCAATGGACAAATCTATTCTAGTTCGGCCATGCAGCATGCCCCAATGTTCAATAAAATAATGCTAACAGAAGAAATGATTAGTTTAGAGATTTCGGTACCTAAATCTTGGCGTCTTTATTCAGTTCATGCAATTGAATTGCTTCTATCTATTCTCAGAAGATCTAATGATGCTGCCGCTTTCATTTCTCACAACAAAATAGATGGAGCAGACGTAGTGAAGCTTACAAGCAGGTTACATCAAATCGATATTTCCATAGTAGCAAGTAACGTTTCGGGAACCCCATTCCAAACGATTGAGAAGTTTAGAAATGGAAGTCAGAATGTTCTGACGATGGTCGATCCATTTGAGGCTTTTAGCAAAATGATTAGTGAATTCCTGACGTCCATAATAACTAACACGTATGCTGACAAAAGAGACTGGGATATTAGTATAATTGAGTTAATCTCGAAGGGGTTAAATTGACTTATTGGATATTTGGTGCGTCTGGGGTCATTGGGCGCGAGCTGTTAGATCTAGCCATACAAGAAAATTTTGTGGTTGCGTTTGTGGGGTCAGATGAATCCAAGAAATCTTTGGAGGACTTCTACGATCCTTCAAAAATCAAAGTAATGAAGATTGATTTGGCATCGACAAGAGTAGTCTCGGAAATTCTATCACTTTCAGAGGATAAAAGATTCTCACCCCGAAAGATAGTAGTGAGTTCTAGAGGCAATGTTGCCTTGGATTTTATAGATGGTAATGAAGCATGGATAAATGCCGCAGAGAGAGATGCTCGCATTTCTCTGTATATGCCTCTAAGGATAATTTCAAAGATTTTAGACGCTCCAACAAAAAAACTGAATTCTGTAATATTCTTATCATCGAAGTATGCTGTCGTGGCTCAAGACCCCTTCCTTTACGAGAACCCGGATCAATCTATGTCCAGTGCCTACAGCGCAATTAGAGGCGGCGTAATTTCAGCCGTTCGTAGCCTAGCGGTGAAAGGCGCAAGGATGGGTGCTGAGGTTAACACTTTGACTATTGGTGGAATCCAAGAATCAACTCCAAATGAATTGGGAAAAAGACTTGATGCGCGTTTACCCACAAAAAGAATGCTCACGTCTTCTCAAGTGGCAAAAACAATATATGGTTTTTCTAAACTGGAAGATAGTGGAATTGTTGGCGCGAATATAATAATTGACAATGGTTGGACATTGATTTGAAAACAATCGTAGTCATTCCCTCTCGTGGTGGTAGTAAGCGCATTCCGCTAAAATCTCTTTCGCATATAGGAGGTAAGTCAATGCTGGCTAAAACTATTGAGCTTGCACTAAGAGTTTCGATAGTAGATCATGTATTTGTTTCGACCGATTCAAGCAAAATAGCAGATGAAGGCTTGAAGTTTGGCGCAATAGTTCCGGGATTAAGAAAGTCGCACTCTGACGAGTATTCTCCTGTTTCGTTGGGTACTTTGAGCACAGTACTAGAGATTGAAGCCGAATACGCGTTAAGTGAATCAGATCTCATTATTCAATTGATGCCAAATTGTCCATTCTTGGTTAAGGACACGATTATAGACTTTATAAATTATTTTAAAGCCAACACGATTGAATCACTGTTATCTTGCATTTTAACTGATCCGTTAAACCGTTTTGCATTTGAAATAAACTCTGATAAGACATTCAAATATGTTATTCCTAATACTTCAAGAGATAAGCGCACTCAGGATTTTAGTGATTTGTATATTCCGACTGGCGCAATATGGCTCGCTAGCATTGGCGCCCTAAAACTTCATAAGTCATTTTATACGCCAAATATGCACTTTAAGCCGATAAATCAATTGGAAGGTTTCGACATAGATACGCCAGAACAATTAAACTTTGCAAGGACTATTGATCAAACTCTTCTCAGTAATTAATTTGTAAATGATTCCAGACTTTTTCAAAGGCAGTCACAATCTTATCTACCTGTGAATCACTGAACTCAAACTCACATAAATCGATTGCAAAATATGTCTCATCTTGAAGTTTCTCTGCCGTAGGACATATCCCTTTTGAATAGTCTCGCGAAAGCCCGTCAAGTTGAAACTTCCATGGGTAACCACTACTTCCGTAGGCGATCTTTTTTTGGAATATTGGGAGCAAATGGACGTTCACATATCTAGTTGTTAAGCCAGGTATACCCTCTTGTTTCAGCAGCTCCACCAAAACATCTTTGCCGAAAGGCAGAATACTTGGATCAATCTGCATTGCGTATTTATAAAAAACATGTGTTGAATTTGATGAAACAAATGGTGTTTTTAATCCGCGCAAATTTTCAAGCCCTTGAGTTATTCTCTTGGCAATTTGTTGACGTCTCTCAACGAGAGAATCGAGCTTTTTCAATTGTTCGGAGGCTATTGCAGCCTCAATTTCACCCAACCTAAAATTGTATCCTATCATGTTAGAGATGTTTTCTGTGCCAATACCAGCGACGACGGACTCTGCGTGATTTCGAATTAGCTGCATTCTTTCGGCAAAATATTGGTTATTGGTTACAAGAACCCCTCCCTCACCGGTATTGATGTGTTTATGATAATTCAAGCTGAAGCCGCCAATATCAGCCAGCGTTCCTGAAGAGACGCCGTCTACTCTAGAACCAGGTGCCTGAGCTGTGTCAGAAATTATAATTAAGTTGAACTCATCGGCGATTTCGCGAATTGCAATGTAATCACAAGACTGCCCAAATATGTCCACAGCAATTATAGCCCGTGTTCGAGAAGTAATATTTTTGCGAATTGACACGGGGTCTATGCAGTAAGTATTTTCATCGATATCTGCGAAAACCGGAATTGCGTTCCAATGTATAATTGCCATTGCGGTTGCGCTCATTGTCCAGGTGGAGGTAATAATCTCATCACCGGGTTCTATATCGAGAGCTCCGACCGCAGCTATCAGTCCAGAAGTCCATGAATTTACGGATACAGCAAAGTCAACTTTAAAATAACTTCTACAATTCCTCTCAAACTCCTTAACTTTATCTCCGCCATAGAATTCTGGTACCCAAGCACCAATGAAGCCAGACAGTCTCCCACTTCTAATTACTTCAACAGCAGCTTCTTCCTCTTCACGACCGATTGGATTATAACGTTTAAAACTTTCAGGGATAGTTTGACTCCCGCCATAAGCTGCCAACTCTTGATTTTCAGACATCTATTCTCTCGCTATCTCGTGTATCAACTTGATGATCTTAGCACCATCTTCAATATTGGGGAGTCTGCAATGACCACTTCGCAAGAAGTTCAGAATTTCCTGATTCACATTTTTCTGTGAATTCATCATGTCAGTATTTATTCTCCTAGTTATCGAGTTAATTTGATAATCTCGTGGAAAAATTGGGCTAGCTTCTGCCACAAGAATATCAATACCATTGAAACCAGAATTAATTCTGATGAGTTGAGAAGAAAAGAATAATTCCGCACCAAAAGGATGGTAGTAAAGACCGTCCAAGGAAATTACGGAAATTACACCTGTTGCAAAAACCATTTCAAAATCTATTGAAGGATCGGATTCATTTGTGTTGATTTCGGACCTTAACCTAACTTCAACGCAAGGTCCAAAGAACCAGGTCATTAGATCGATAATATGAGATCCATTATTAAAAATACCCTTGCTGTAGTAAGCAAATCCCTTGACGAAATTTGAATGCTTTTGAATCTCTATCTCGAGATGACAATCGACAAAGCCAGGATCAACTCGGCGAGAATAATTAACAAAAATAGGAATACCTTGACTGGACGAAAGTTGGATTAGACGTTCAAGTTCAGCCAATTCATGACTGACTGGCTTCTCTATTAAAATCACTTTTGGATTAAAGTGATTAATAACAAATTCTGCTATTTTGAACAATTCGCTAGTATTCGTACAAATTATGAAATAATCTGGATTTACATTTCCCACTAGATGTTCTATATCTTCATATAGCAAATGTGAAGGTATAGAACTAGGTAAATGCAAAGAAAAAATTTGTGGATCAATACAGGCTACTAACTCAAAATGATCATTTTCTTCAATTGATTTTAAGTGCGATAAATGTGTGTCCAAAATAGATTCAAAATCATATTTATATCCAATACGGCCCATTCCAACAATCGCTACTGAAAATCGCTCCACCACCTTACTCTAAAGTAAATCTATTGTAATTTTAGGATTTATCTATGTTTCCTTTACCGTAATTTGAAAAGTCTGCGTCTGTAGATACAGATTTCCTAGACAAATAATGATTTAAGCGGCCACCTATTGATAGCTTTTCTCCCGCATTAATAAGTAGCAAATCTCTTCGATTCGTCAAGAAATCATGTGTAGCAATCGATAGTTTTAGTGCTTCGACGCTTGTTCCAAGCCACTTAGCAAATTGTAACAGATCAGAATCTCTAACCTTTGATCTGTACGCAGATTCTATTTTTTGAGCCTTAATAAGCGATATGCGTTTATGTCTAATGTCTCTAACTAACTGATCCGTGACTTTGCCATACCCCAACTTCACTCGCTTAAGTTGATCTTGAAATGAGTTGTAGATCATGCAATCCGGGTTGTCGAATTTATAGTAAGTGCTTTCCGATTTTTTCCCCAAATAGCCATAAGTTCTTGCGACAAATTCATGTTGGGCCACGGGATCCCATCGAAAGTAATTACTCAGATATATCCCACGTACGCCAAGTCGATTTAATTCAGAATCCGCGGGATATTTCAATGATGAGATATCTAGTTCGGTAAAGTTGGTTGTTCCATCAAGTATTAGGTCTTCGTCAACACCCAACAAGTCATGCTCAGTTCTATATCTTGAAGTCATTTCAACTTCGTCGAAATGAGAATACATCCCAACTTGTTCAACCCCTTGATGTGCTCCCCAGATTATCAAAGGAATCTTTTTCTCTACCGCAACACGAACCGGAAAACTTGTTTGGCCAGCAATATTCAGCCAATTCGCAGTTCCTAGATTCGCAATAGTGTGTCGTATAACACTTTTTGCTATCGTGGGATTAATTGTAAACTGTCTGAAATCCACGTCGAACGTCGTTCGAAGTTTCGCTAGATTGGCTAGCCCTATTTTGGAATTAAAGCTCCGATTGAAGTTAACCAGCAAGGGGTTCATCTTTAGCACATTGCGAACTAAGTGCACGATATAGAAGGTATCCTGTCCACCTGTTACTGGTAAGACGCAATCATAATTCCCTTTTTGGCTTTTGTAATCATTTAAGAAAGTATCGAGACGAGCCCGCTTCCATTCCCAATCAATAAAGTCCTTTTCTAAATGGACTCGGCAGCCAGAACAAACTCCGCGATTATCAAAAGTGATACCAAACGGATGCGAAGAAGTGTACAAACATAATGAACATTTCATGAGAAATTAGCCAAATCTAATGTGTCATTTCTAAACTCACCAAGCATTTTTCTTCTGAAATTGAAAACTGGATTTTCGATTCTGTGAAGATTATTTCCCACGCAAATGCCAGATAAATTTACTGATCCCAAAATTCCATTTAAGTCTGAGTCTATGCAAATTCCACCAAAATAACTAAAATTAAATCCTAGTAAATTTTGCTGCACGTCTTCAAAAAATCTCTGGTTGTAATCTAGTGCACCATCACTTTCGATGTCTGTAATGAGTAGTTCACCGCCCCAACTCTGATTTAGACACCGAAGCACTTTTGGCAAATCTTCAATTTTGATCGATTTAACCCCCTGCTTGAACACCGAAGAAATGGGCAGATGAAGTATTATTGACTGATCCCCAAGTAATTCGCCTATTTCTTCGATTAAATAATGGAAATCTCCATTACAAGCGGACACTATAACTCGGTCGGCACCAAGACTAATTATTTTCTTGGCTTGATTTACAGTCGTGATGCCGCCGCCATACGCCATTGGAGTCATCAAGCCCAAATCCCCCATATTGCTCTTCAATATACAGAAATCTGAAATGGGATCTTCTGAATGATCTGCTTGCAGAATGACAATTTCATCTATTTCCCAGTCCTCTAATCTTTTTAGAGTGGGTTCAATCTTTCCTAAGGGAAGATACTCACCAAATCCGTAACTATTAACAATTTGATCACCCTGCATCACAATTTTTGCTATTAGGCGTTTAAGCATCTGGACTCCAAAATCCTTCTAAAAGTTCCCCAAAAAATTCCAAACCTGCATTTTGACTTTTTTCTGGATGGAACTGAACGCCGACAGTGTTATTTATCTTATACAAACATAACTCTGATTGTTTGTTGCCTAGGTTATTCAAGTGTATGTCTCTTTCAAAAACACCATAAGAGTGATTATAAAAAAAATACCGATTCAAACGTAAGGGAAATAAATCAACACTCGTCTCTTGCCACCCTATGACTGGACGAGGATGAATCTTTCTGGTTTCTAGGTCAAAAAGAGACAATCCAACAATGTTCTTAGCTTCTTCAGAAGATCTACTGAGAATTTGAAATCCTAAGCAGATACCCAAAATGGGCCTTGATTCTAAGTGCCTTTGTATAATTCTCGCACGTAAACCCAGCTGATTAATATTTCGCATTGCAGGACCAAATGCACCTACGCCAGGTAAAATTAGTAAGTCTGTGGCTAGCAACTCATCTGGAGAATTTCCCAATTTATGATTTATTTTGAATTTATTTAGTAAATTTGAAATCGAATCAATATTTCCCATTCCATAATCTAAAATTAATGCAGTTTTTTTCATAGATTTTGACCAATCTCAAACTTTCGCCTTGGGCGCCCACGTTTAACTATTTCGAAAAGGTCAGGGTTTGTGAAATTCCGAACTAGCTCCCAGAATGAACTCACGTCAATTTCAATATAATTGCAGAAAGAAGAAATGTACTTATCGCTACACTTACCATCGTATCTAGCAACTAAATCAATTCCCCTGGCTCTTTCGAGGATGCCTTTGCGGATCCACTCATTGACATACTCAGTCGCCCTGCCGAATCCAAACTTGTAATATTTTATCATCTGATTGACAATAACCCAGTCTTCATCGATTGACGAGTACCCCAACAAATCAGAAGTGTTAACCGCTGAATCTTGGCGACCCACCAAACCATTTAACGCACCTACTAATGCGTTTTCTGCCAAGCCCCAGTTCTTTATTGCCCAGCCAAGGAAAAAAATCTGCAATTCGCCACTTGCGAACTCAATTTCTCTTGGGTAAGCAAACGGCAGCAATTGCTCTAGCGAAAATCCTAAACTTTCGTAGTCACTCAATTCAATTCCTGAAATGGTATTTAGGTGTCTAAGATTATTTCCATCCCAGCCGTCTTTTGAGAGTGTCTCACTCGCTCCTACTTGAAGGGCGGGATTTTCTCCCCAAAGAATGCAACTAATTCCCATTTCAAGAGCTATCTGGGGGACACCTGAAAACAAGGCTAATTCAGTTGTTTTTGCCCAGTTTCCATGATTGATAAACGATTCGCGCATAAGTGCTTTCCATATTTTTGGAGCGGGAGCCGAGGAGTAAATATCGAACCCTAGGTTTGCGAGATTATTTAAATTATCAACGCCTATCTGAGTAGACTGTTCGGGCGGATACGTTATTGCAACTAAAAGTGGTTTCAAACCTAAGTAATCCCTTGCCCAGAGAGCCTGCCTAGTGCTGTCTTTGCCTCCACTAACACCAAGAATTGAATCGTAATTTGGATTAGACGATTTACGCTTTTGTGTATTTATTTGAGCTTTCAAAGTTTCAACTCTGTCAATCCAGTCTGTTGGCTTTGAATTACGATGAAAGTCACAAACAGGACAAGAGCCGTTTATGAAATTTGTTCCAGGCCTAGAATCGGGCTGTAGGCAAAAATTACAGTATTTCATCTGGGCATGTCCAAGATATGAAAACCGGGAATTTCTGTTACCCACTGATTACTTGCATTCACTTCGGTTATGTAGGTTTTTATTCCAGCTGAATTGGCGACAAACAACGCGTAACTGTTGGTGCCAACGACAAATTGAGAACTAATCAAGTCATCTTCAAGACTTAAAACACTGAATTTTGTAGATTCACCAAGCACAGACTTCAGTTTACTAATTAAAGATTCTGGCTCTGGTTGTGCTGGATGCAATCGAAATCGGACCTTAACGTCTTGAGAATAGATATACTCAATTTTTATCAAGGCATCAGCAATAGTCAAAATGTAAGCTTCAGCGTTGTTACTTGCCACAATATCCAAGACAAACAAGCCGACTAAGTCAACGCTTGACCTGAGGAATACTTTTTGTTGAATGCGAGCTATTTGAAAATCGGGAATTAAATAATGTCTCTGATTAATCCAGATGCCTTTTGCTTTCTCGAATGCAAATCTATTGGTGGATATAAAGCCATCTGGTATTTCCAAAAGAGAATTTCCAAATCTAGTGGGGTAATTAACAAAATGATCTAATAAACAATAAGTAGGCACATGGGACTTTCTGGCAAACTCAACCGCTTCACGTTCCAGCGAAGACATCCAACCGCTACCGGAGAGTAACAAATCACATTCTAAGATGTCCCTGTAATCGGCAGACAGTACTTCATTAAATCCTTTGTTTGCAAGAATGCTCATTGCTGGACCATCTAATTTCATCCAATACGTAGACTCAATTTGACTTAAAAGTTCGTAAATTTGATATGACGCGCCTGCATCACAGCTTGCAACGTATATTCGTCTTGCATCACTAAATTCTGAAGGTAAATAATCATAGATACTTTTTTCCCCTCGATTTCGTTTGAAATATACGAGGTCATTATTCTTGAAGTTTTCTGAATTGCATTCAATAAACTCCATTTTTTTAGCAATTTCTTGCATGGCTTTATTTTCTATATTTGTTCCGATAATTTGCTTAAAATCAATCAAACGCAAATCTAGATATTCACACATGGCTTTCATGGCATAGAATCCATATCCTTGGCCAGAAAAATTCTTGAACACTAGTAAATTCAAGATTACATTTTTTCTTTGAAAGTCTGGAATTACGGATAAAACTCCGCAAAATTCTTTTGTTTCTACGGTTGAGATTTTAAAAAGAGAATGTCGTTGTAATTTGGATGATTCTATGAAAGTTACTTGAGAAGAAAAACTATGGACTTTACCTTTGTGTCTTGAGTATTTCATGTAACGGAAATCATTTAAAGTCTCCAGGTAGTGGTCGTTTATATCGGCAGAAGTTAATTCTGACAAGACTACAACTTCATTTGAGATTTTATGTCCTAAGTGTTCGTCACCGATAAGATTCATATGGCGCCCCATCTACCATGAGATTTTTGATTCTAACCCTCCTTAACTGTATCATTATGCTCAGGCGAGGGTTGTTTTAGATAAGATATGTGTCTGCACTTTAATTTATTTTGTGATAGGGGGCATGGTATGGAATTCCTAACTGAGAGAATAATGGCATCTACTCAAGTTAGCCTAAACTGGCTCTCGAATTCTGACGAACTCGAAGCGTTCGAAGATTTCTGTAACCAAGTAAAGCTCAGACTTCATGAGGGAAACACACTCTATATATTTGGCAACGGAGGATCCGCGGCTGAGGCAAGTCATATAGCGGCTGAGTTTGTTGGGAAGTGTGTTACTCCGTCTAGAGCCTTATCTTCAATTTCATTGAACGACTCGATTTCTGGAATAACAGCAATTGGAAATGATTGGGATTTCGAAATGGTTTTTTCAAGACAACTAGAGGCGCACGCAAAGCCGAGTGATATCGTTATCGGGTTAAGCACTTCTGGAAATTCCCGAAATGTAATCGCAGGTTTAAAAAAGGGAAAAGAAATTGGTTGTTTAACTTCACTATGGACAAGCACACTCTTTTATACAACAAATTTAGCTTTCGATTATGTGTTTCGCGCACCCTCAAGCTCTACGCCTCGAACCCAAGAACTCCATTTACAATGGGGGCACGTCCTAGCGGAATACGTAGAGATAAGTGAAATTAGATAAGAACATAAAGTTAGTCTTACTTGACCGCGACGGTTGTGTAAATGTCAAAGCACCGAAAGGGCAATATGTTTCAACTTTGCAAGATTTTAGAATATATCCCGATGCGCTGGATTTTATTGTTGCATGCATAAATTTCGGAGTACATATTTCAGTTGTTACTAATCAGCAAGGTATCTCAAAGGGTGCTTATAGTGAAGCGGATGTAAAGAAAATCCATCTCGAGCTAATGCGAGTTTCAAAAGCTTCAACGGCTCAGCTATCCCTTTACTACTGTCCCCATGAGAAAAACACCTGTGAGTGCAGGAAACCCAAATCAGGTCTTCTTGAAGAAGCCATAAAAGGCGTTAGGGTGCAACGCCATCAAGTATTGTTCATAGGTGATCAAATATCGGATCTCCAGGCGGCGCGAGGTGCGAATGTTAATTTCGTTGGTTTGTACCGAAATGAAGACGTAAAGTTTCCAAGAGGCACATTAACTATCCGTTCCCTCAAAGAAATACAGTTTGAACCTCAAGAAAAGGAAAAAGAGAATTAATAACTTAACCATCGCATCCGCTCCTATGCGACTTAGCTTCTTAGGAGGAGGCACCGATTTTCCAAGTTACTTTAAGAATTCCGGTGAAGTGGGAAGAGTGTTTGGATGCTCGATTGACAAATATGTCTACGTTCTAGGCACAAATCAACCTACATTTGAAAAAAATAGATTTAAATTCACTTATAGACTTACAGAGGAAGTAAACCTCATAGAGAATTTTTCCCATCCAGTTGTGCGTGAAGCTCTAAGACTTCTTGAATGGAATACACCAATAAACTTGGCAACCATGGCATCGCTACCAGGACGATCTGGAATGGGAAGCTCTTCTGCATTTACGGTAGCGCTAGTAGCTTTACTCAAGAAATGTACTAACTCTGAGATATCAAATGAGGAAATTGCAGAAACGGCAGTAAAAATAGAACGGGATCTGTTGAACGAGTCAGGTGGCTTACAAGATCAGTACCATGCAGCAATAGGAGGAACTAGACTTTATGAATTCACTAAAAACAAGGTATCGTACACGGCGAGCATCAGCGATTATGAATTTGTAAAACATCTATCTGAAAGTCTATTTTTGCTTCCCATCGGCGGCGAGCGAAGTTCCACTGAATTTGCTAAAAAAACAGAACATAACATTTCTAAAGACGACACCATGCCACTATTAAAACAGCTTTCGAGTCTAACTTCCGAGGTATATGAACGGATAGAATCCGAGCGTGACCCTGAAGACGCACTCAGAATCCTTGCAGAGGGAATGAAGGAAGGATGGGAAATAAAAAAGAGAATTTCCGGGTCAACTTCGGATAACCTCGATGAAGCACTGGATTTCGGTCTCCGAAATGGCGCCATCGCAGGAAAATTATGCGGCGCCGGAGGCTCTGGCTTCGCAGCATTTATTGTTCCTGCCGATTCTCGATCTAAGTTCCAAGAATCCTATCGAGAAGATATGTTGACCAAAATCAATATAGTTAATCGTGGTGTTGAAACTTATGAAATATAGCAAATACATCGTAACCGGAACAGCGGGATTTATCGGTGGATTTTTAAGCAAAAACCTTAAAAAAACTGGCGCTCAAGTAATCGACGTAGATGTCGTACCGCGTGGTCAAACGAACTTTAAGCACTTGTATCCTGATGAATTAGCTCATATGATTTCAAGTTCTCCGTTAGATTTTTATAATTCGATACTCTTACATGTTGGGGCAGATTCAAATGCAAATGCAAAATCACTTAAGGAACTTCAAACAAACAACATTGATCTAACTGAGCAAATAGTTACTCGCTGCAATCAAATTGGAATTCCTGTTCTTTTCATATCCAGTGCAGCAATTTATGGGAACTCGAAAAATGGGAAAATACCGTTCGAAAAGTTAAGCCCGTATGCAGAAAGTAAGTTTATCGGAGAACAGATTGTAACTAGGAGCGGTCAAGACTATGGCGTCGGTAACTTAATTTTTCGATTGTTTAATTGTTATGGTGAAGATGAAGTGAATAAAGGCGCGATGATGAGTATTCCATCACGTTTTGTTAATGATGCCATAAATCAAAAAAAGATAGAAATTTGGGATGTATGCCGATCTTCCAAAGTTCAAGCTAGAGACTTCATTTATGTAGGAGACCTCGCAAAACTTATTTCCAACGCTATTTCGGAGATGCCATTTGAGAACCAAGTTAGAGATGCAGGTTCTGGGACAACCTTAAATTTCATGGAAATAGCCGAGGTAATCAGCAATAGCCTTGAATGCCAAATTTCAAAAGTTCCCGTGCCGGAACATGTGAATCTGGATAATTATCAATTAGAAACAAAAAGTAATATGGATTGGCTTGTTGACATTAAGGCAAAAGTGGATTTTTCAAGCTTTGAGAAAAACATAATGAGTTTAATTCAGAGAATGACTTGACACACCGTGGATTCGATCTCGAAGATTGGAGTTATGCGCAGAAGTTACCACAGTTCCTTGTGCAGGCGTGCGCTTGAATTAGTCGAGGAAGTTGTTGAATACTCCCCTTTTTCAATTGGTTATCTAGCTTTGAAATATTTGAAATTTGAGTCCAAATTTAAGTTTACTGAATACTCATTCTTGAGGCTTATCTTTACAAGATTATTTCGATTTGATCCAATAGGCAGTAATGAAAAGGAATACGTTCTTACTTTTTTTTGCTCTGAAAAAGATTTGGATGTTTTGCCATTTTCTATTGTCTCGGCTCGACTAAACACTACATGCGTTAATCAAATAATTGTAGTTGCTCCAGAAAAGATAAGAGAAAGAATTCAATCTATATTCTTCCAAATAAACGAATTGCAAAACTTAGTCTTTTTAAGCGATGAGTATTTACTCGGAAGGTATCTGGCGCACAGTTCTTCGCAATTGGCTGGCGCAACAAAAATGCAAATGTTGAAAATCGCATCTTTGTTTGAGATTAATTATGAGTATGCAATGCTCATTGATGGAGACACTATCATACTCAGAAAGCGGGCGTGGGTAGGCGACAATAAAATTATTATTCAGGTGGCACAGGAATATCTCTTACGCCATCAAAACTTCAATCACTTATACTTCAAGAACTTGAAAAACTACGGATTGGGCTTTGTTACGCACCACCAAATTTTACCAATTTCAAAAATTAAAGAAGAGCTCTTTCAAGAATCTGGAATAAATGATCTAGCTTTTGCGATGCAGAAACATTTCAACTCCAAGAATAACTGGGGTCATGTGTATCCAAGCGAATGGCAAATCATGGGACAATTTGTCTTTGGAATGAAATCACCGAAGCCTATCCCGGTTCAGTTCTCCAACGTTGGGATGAGTAAGACGTCCCTCCCTATTCTTCAAGAGACTGGGCTTAAACGAACCCAAATTGAAGATGAGATAATTAAGATTCAAAGGAAAGCTCCTAAATTAGGCTCACTATCTCTCCATAGTTACAAGTAATTCACTGCTCAAGTTTTAGCCTAGAGTGAATCATTGTGGCCATTCTTTGAGCTTGAGACTTAAATCTTTCTCTTTCGACATATATTGGGTAACCGATGTCCTCAGAACTGGAAATGGAGAATACGTAGGCAGCGTACCTTAAGAAAGCTTGCTGATCATTTTTTGAACTAGAACTTTGAACATGGTTTAGGAATTCTCCCGCTGAATCCCAACCGTTAAAAGATGAACACCTATCAAACTCCGGTTTTCCCAAAATGAGAACATTTTTTCCCATCATCCCTGCCTCAAGAAGTGCGGTGCCAGATATTCCAACCACACCAATAGAACTGTATATACAATCAAAAGTATCCAAAAATGGGTCCGCAAGGATGACATTGGGAATTTTTAACAACGATTTGTAGAAACCACGATTACGGCGACCGAACATAATTGGATTCTCTTTAATCAATAACTTGGTGCCATCATTCAGTAGCTGCGCAAATCTTTTTATCTCATCAATTTCGTCCAAACCATGACCAGCTACAATTGTGGCTCCCTCGGGACGAGCATGCAACGCCCAGAAAAGATACTT
>Ga0315902_10005612_pt1 | contig 17614 bp, 12 predicted proteins | sample LakEriMetagenome_9_FD_203523 | JGI IMG/M metagenome (GOLD analysis project Ga0315902, IMG submission 203523) | Freshwater fungal communities from buoy surface, Lake Erie, Ohio, United States - Buoy 12 MA117 | ecosystem: Environmental > Aquatic > Freshwater > Lake > Lake biofilm | place: USA...
CACGTTTTGGCTAAATATGAGCAGCGCCTCAAAGACGTCCCGCGTGATCGGGAGGAAGGACGAGCAGGAGAAGTTCAGCAAAGCGCTGGCCTCCGATGAGTCGGAGTTTATCGCGGTTTACGGTCGGCGGCGGGTGGGAAAGACGTTTCTCATCCGCGAGTTCTTTGCCCCGGCGATCTGCTTTGAGCTGACAGGCATGCAGGGCGTCTCCCTGCGCGATCAGCTCGTCAATTTCGCGGGCGCGTTGGCGAAGGCCAAAGGGCTCGCCGAGACACTCCAGCCCCCGGCGAACTGGCAGGAGGCATTCGCTCAGCTTGTGCGCCACATTGAGTCCCTGGATGCTCCTGCCACGGGCAGCAAGCATGTGATCTTTTTGGATGAGCTTCCGTGGCTGGATACAGCCCGATCCAAGTTCTGCCCCGCGTTGGAGCATTTTTGGAATAGCTGGGCATCCAAACGGCGCGACCTGCTTCTGGTGGTCTGCGGCTCAGCAGCCTCGTGGATGGTGAAGAACCTGGTCGAGGCCAGAGGTGGTCTCCACAACCGCGTGACTCGCAAGATCCGCCTGCTGCCCTTCTCGCTGGGGGAGACGCGAGCATTTCTGCGCTCGCGTGGAGTCGATCTCACGGATTACCAAGTCATCGAGCTGTTCATGGCAGTGGGCGGCGTGCCTCATTACCTCAAGATGGCGGAACCAGGGTGGTCGGCAGCCCAAATCATCGACCGCACCTGTTTCCATCCACAGGGTGAGCTGAGGACGGAGTTCGAAAACCTTTACGCGTCGCTCTTCGACAAACCAGAGGAGCATCTGGCCATCGTGAAGGCCCTGGCGGAGAAGCCCGGCGGCCTCACGAGAACCGAACTGCTCGCAGCCGCTGGATTGCCCTCGGGAGGAACGGCCACCGGGCGGCTCGATGAACTGGCGGAGTCCGGTTTCATCCGGATGACCGTTCCGTTCGGAAAACGTGAAAAGGATGCGCTGATCCGGCTAGCGGACGAGTTCTCTCTCTTCCATCATGCCTGGATCGTTCCACTCGGCAGGAAGTCGGCGGACGATGGGCATTGGCTCAAGCAACGAGGAACACCCCGATGGCGTGCGTGGTCGGGCTACGCCTTCGAAACAGCCTGCCTAAAGCATGCATCGCGAATCAAAGCTGCACTCGGCATTGGCGGCGTGCAGACCTCGGAGGCACCGTGGCGGCACACAGGCTCTGAAGCTGCTCCAGGTGCCCAGATCGACCTTCTCATCGACCGTGCCGACGACACGATCAGCCTGTGTGAAATGAAATTCTCCGAGGGCCAGTTCACCATCGACAAATCGTATGCCGCCGAACTCCGCCAAAAGCGCGACACCTTCCGCCGCATCTCAGGAACCCGGAAAAACATTTTCCTCACCATGGTCACCACCTTTGGCATCGTGGACAATGCGTATGCCAAAGAGTTGGTGGCCAACTCGGTGCTGGCTGATGAGTTGTTTCATGAGTGAACTTTGTGGAACTGCTGTCGGCGTGACCACCGGTAAATCCCACGACTACTTGATCAATTTCGCCGCCTCTTCCTTCGCCTTCGCGAGCACATCGGCCAGTGCGACGGGTTTGCCGCCTTGGCGGAGGCTTTCGTCGGCGGCTTCCATGAAGGTGAAGATCTCAATTGTCTCGGTTTCGCTCACGGGTGGGGTGCCGGTTCGGAAGAAGGTGCCGATCTGGCGGCAGAGGGCCTCGTAGCTGATGGTTTTGGCTCCCTGGCGCACACCGGCGCTGCCGAAGACGAGCGCACCGAACTCGGACTTGCCTTTCACGATGCCGCGATAGGTGCCGACACGGCCGTCTTTCCACACGCCGGTGACTTGATCGGTGATGGGGCCTTTGGTGCGCGAAACGGTCTCGCAGCCGGTGCCCATGAGCGCGAAGAGCGACTCGATGCCGTGGATGGCGTAGAAGAAGAGGTCCGGCGTGCCGCTCTGATACGAGCACGGTCCCCAGGTCGTCACGCTGAGGATGTCGCCGATCTCGGGGTTCGTCTTCATGGCGATCAAATCGGCTCCGAAGCGCGAGGATGAGCTCGACCAGACCTTCACGTTGCTCTTTTTCGCGAGTTCAAAGATCGCGATGGCCTCCGCCAGCGTGCCAGCGACTGGTTTGTCGATGAAGACCGGTTTGCCCGCTTTGAAAATCTCCCGCGCTTCTTGCAGATGGATGCGGCCATCCACGCTCTCCAGGAGCACCACATCGACCTTCGCGAGCAGTTCCGGGATGGTGGGCACGATCTCCACGCCCATGTCGCGAAGCTGCTGCGTGAACTTCTCTTTGCGATCCCTGCTGGCTGGCATGTCCGTGCCGCCGGTGTAGCCGGTGGTCACTTTGATGCCCGCGAGCTCGCCCGTGGTCTCGCCTTTGTTGAAGAGCTTCGTGAAGGCCGGAACGTGTGAGGTATCGAGGCCGATGATGCCCGCACGCAGCGGTTTGAGGTCGTTTTGAGCGAAAGCAGTGCTTGCGACGAGGAGTGAGAGGAGTGCGAGTTTCATGGTCATTTCTTCAAAAGGTCCGAGATCGTCTGTTTCATCATTTTTTCGGAGTTTGGGGCCGCATAGGCCTGTGAGGGCTCGTAGCCGCCTTCGATGAAACTTTGCTCCAGCGGGATGTAACCCGCCACGCCATCGCCATAGCTCGCGGTGCAGACAAAGCCGCCTGCCCGCTGCTGCTGGGCGAAGAGTTGATACTCGACAAAGCTCTCGCCGGGCAGATGAACGAGGCACACATCCTCACCCAGATGCAGGCTGGTGAAGGGAATCGGCTCGCGGTGGCGGATGAAGCCGATGCGCAGGGCGGCGGCGATGCGTGTGGTGGGTGCGGTGGCGGTGTTTTGCATCACTTTGAGCATGCGTTCCTCGGGGAACTCGGGATCGGGCTGTAAGACGACGGGCACATGCTTCCAAGCGAGCTTGGTGAGAGGCACACGCTTCGCGTTTTTTTCGGACTCGACCATCGCGGCGTGGATGCGGCCCGCGAGCAAGGGGCGCATCGGCGGCGTGCCGTCGTTGTATTTGCCCGCGCCGATGTTGCCGCCGCAGCCGGTGAAGTAGATGTGCGGCACGCCATCCTCCTGCGTGCGCTTTTCGCGAGCGATGCCAGCGAAGTCGTGACTGATGATGCCGTCGCCGTAGTAGCTCATCGGGTGCGTGGCGTAGTAGTGCAGCGCAGCGAGCTTCTTTTCGCCGTTCCAAAAGCTCACGGTCTTCAAAAAGGGGTCGATCAGGCCTTCGGGCAGTGCCCGCAGCACCGGGTCTTTGCTGCCGCTGCCTCGCATCTTGCCCACTTTGCCGTCGATGACCTGCACGCGACGATTTCCGGCCACTTCGAGCACTTTCGCCTCGCCGGTCGAGATATGCGTCACGGGCTGTGGAGTCTTCAAAGCGGCCTGGATGGCCTCGGCGATGCCGTGGAGGGCTTTTTCGGTCGCGTCGGCATCGAGGATGCCGAGTTCGGGCAGGAGCTTTTGCGCGGCGTTGTCCACCAGCGGCGCATTGTGCTGATGCAGCGAGTGCAAGGCGACGCGTTCGGGCGTTGTTGCGGCGGCTGCGGCTAAAACCTCGCGCCAGTGGATGTGATCCGCGCCGCGGATCTCGCAGAAATCGATGGCGCAGAGAACGACGGGCTTTTCATCGCTCAAGAGCACCACGCCGAGTGCGAGCAGCGGCTCGCTGACTCCGACGGCCGGTTTGACGAGTCCTCCGCACAGCGGAGCACCGATCGGTGGCGTGACATCGGCGCGAAACGGCGCGATTTGGACTGCGAGAGCGGAGACGGAGGTGAGGAGGACGAGCAGCAGCGCTTTCATGATGTCGAATACGCGAAGCGCTCCGTACGTTGTTCACGCTTTAGCGTGTTGTGCGTCCTGACACGCTAAAGCGTGAACAACGTACACAGACACGAGATGGCTACCGTAATGCGGCGCGAATCGCCAGCAGCAGCAGCTCAGCAACGAGTTCGTGGCCGAGATCTCCGGGGTGCATGCCGTCGGGGAGCATGTCGGTGATGAAGGTCTTCTTTTTGGCGGCGAAGGCGGGATAGGCGGCGTGGACGTCGATCAGATGCACGTTGAGATCTTTGGCGAGGACTCGGATGGCTTGATTGTAAGCGAGGAGGGTGGGCGATTCGAAACCGTCTTCGGCATCGGGCTTGTAGGGAGGCTTGCCGTAGAGTTCGCGGGTCTTCGAGTGCCAGCGAAGCGGGTTGGTGGTCATGAGGATGACTTTTGCCCCGGCTTTTTGCGTGGTCGCGATCATGCTGCGGTAGTTGGCGATGAAGGCTTCCTTGCTCACGCGAGGCTCGGTGGCGGGCGGTTTCTTCCAGACATCGATGGCGCAATCGTTGAGGCCGAACTGCATGACGACGATGCGCGGTTTGTAGGCGAGCACGTCGGTTTGCAGGCGTTTGACGGCCTGCGCGGTGGTGTTGCTGGGTACACCGGCGTTGTAAGCGCTGAGGCTGGAGCCAATGCTTTGCAACATCGTGTTCACGCGGTCGGCATAGACGGTGACGTTGCCGCGAGGCGCAGTGGTGCTGTCGCCAAACATGAAGATGCCGCCGGGCTTGGGCACGGACTTCGGCGGTGGCACGAAGACGGGAATTTCGCCTGATGCGAGGTCGGAGGTGCTCACGCTCATGCGCAGACCGCCCTGCATGGTGGTGATCCACAGCTCGCCGGGCTTTCGTTCATATAAATAGGGATAGGACACGCGGCCAGCGGGTGCGTAGTTCGCAGCGACGATGACGGGCTGGCTCCACGTGGATGTTTCATCGCTGGAAATAGCCAACGAGAGCTCGGCGCGACTGCTGCCATTGCTCGGGCTGTGCCGCGGTGGTGCGTTCCAAAGCAGCGCGATGCGTCCATCGGCGAGGCGGGCCATTTGCGGGCAGCAGGTGACGGATTTGATCGTGGTTTGCTTCAGGCCGGTCCATTTGAGGCCGTCTTTGGAAGTCGCTTCCCACAAGAAGCCGGACTCGGTGCGCAGCAGGAGGTAGAGCGAGCCATCCGCACGCTCGATGACGCTACCTTCGATGCTGCCGGCGTGGTCGTGGGTGCCGATGCCGTAATCGAGCACATCCCCGCGTTGCCAGGTTTTGCCGAGATCATCGGAAGCCCACATCACGGTGGCGTGTCGCCACTGCGCGATGATTTCCTGGCCGACGAGCACAAGGCGGCCGCTTTTCATCTGGATGAGCGAGTGAATGCAGCCGCACCACGGATCGCTGAGCTTCACGGGCGATTCCCACGTCTTGCCATCATCGGTGCTGCGGCAGGTGTAGGTGGGCAGGATGAAATCGGTCCATTTCGCGCTCGATTCACCCCAGTGCCAGCCTTGCGGGGCTTTGCGCTCAGCGCCGTTCATCCACGCGGAGATGATTACACCTTCGCGAGTGCGCAGCAGGGCGCGCTCATTGCTGACGGAGAATTTTTTCGGATCGGCAAACAGCGATGTTGATGTCCACGTGCGGCCTTCATCGGTGCTGCGGAGGGCGTTTTTGTTGTCGATACACAACACGCCGCCGTCCGCAGTGGTCACGAAGGGACCTTGATGGGTGTGCGGGAGTGCGGACGCTTTCGGATGGAGCGTGGGATTGTCCGCCGAGGCGGCAAAAAGGACGCTACAGAGCGAAAGGAGGAGCAGGAGGGCGATACGAAACATCAACGGCGAAATACGCGCCGCGGAGCCGCATCACTCGAAAATGTCCTCAAGCACCTCAATGACCGGGACGCGTGCTTTGCGCGGTTTTTGAGGTTTTTCGGCCTTGGCGGGCTTTTCAGGCTTCGGGGCTTTTTCGGCCTCGTCGTCTTTTTTGGCTCCGGCGGGAGGATTGTCGCCCTGGACACCGAGGAAGAGCATGTTGTCGCTGTACTCGATGACGTAGCCTTCGCTGGTGAGCCAGCGGATGTCCTTGAGGACCTCCATCTGCTGCTGCGTGAGCTTCACGGGCTCGTTTTCGGCGGGCGGCGGAGCGTCGTCGTCACGCGGGGGCGGCGGGGCGATGCTTTCGACGAGCGCCTGCACCGTGATGCCATCTTTCGACAGCTTGAGCATCTCGACGATCTTCGCGAGGGGCGCGGAGAAGACGACGCTGGGGTCCACGGCGCGCGGACGCACGCGGCTGACGAACATCTTGCCACCGCGGCGCTTGAACATCTTCAAACCGCGGCGCTCGAGGCCGGCGGCGAGCTTCTGGGAGATATCGAAGAGGTGCTTGCGGGCACTTTCGACCGTCTGGCGCAGCATGATGAAGAGCACGTGCGTGAGCTTCGACTTGTCGATATTTCCGGGGACATTCACGTCACGCATCTCGACGACGCTGTCCGCGGCGTGGATGCGGCGGAAGTGGGCCTCGACGTCCGCTCGCGTGGCGAAGGTCTGCGGCTCCGCGCCTTCGGCGACTTCGCCCTTCAGATAAACCCAGCGGCGGCCCTTGCTCGCCTGCTCTTTCCATTTCTCGACGAGCGCGGGGTCGGACTCGACCTTAATGCGGCGCTTGTAGTCTTCGAGGGACATGTTCGCGAAACGCTCGCGATGACGGCGGATGAGCGTGGTCTGGTAGCTGTGGTGGCTGGGCGGGCCGAGCACGTCGCCCGTGAAGCCGCAGACGGCGATGGATTTGAATTCGCCCTTGGGCGCTTCGAGTTCGATGTCTTCGACGCGGTAGAATTCGTCAAAGGCTGGGCTGTTCAGGATGTGGGAGACGGCCTCATCACGGGTGAGGAAGAGGCTGCTGTCCAGCGTGCACTGGAAGAGAGGTGTGGGGCGCTTGTCTGTGCACTGGTAGCGCACGTGGTAGCGCTCACCGCCGGCGAGGACGATGCGCGCGGCGTCAAACATGCTGAAGGCGTGGCCGGTGTTGCGGACATGCTGCGCGAGCGTGTCGAGCGTGGCATCGTCCGGATAAAGGGTGAGCGTGACGTCCTGCGGGATGGGCTGCCACTCGCGCTGCGGGCGGTTTTCACCTGGAGGGCCATCGTGACGACGATCGCGATCACCAAAGCGACGGGGGCCACCGCCTTCACGACGATCTCCACCGCGGTCTGGGCCACCGCGCGGCGGTCCATCCCGACGCGGGCCACCAGGACCATCGCGACGCGGACCTGCGCCCGCACCACCGCCGAAACGACGTTCACCGCCGCCACCGCCTGCTCCGCGACGCTCGCCGCCAAATCCACCACCACCGCGGCGATCGCCACGGTCACCGCGCTGCGGGCGATCTTCACGCTCGGCATAGCGTTCGAGATTTTTGTCCGGCTTGCCGAAATCGCCGACCCATGCGGGCATCAGGCGGAGGCTGGAAAGATCGAGGAGATCGTTCTGCGGCTCGTTGGGGGGGGAATCGGCGTTGTCGCTCATAAACAGGGTGCTGGGAAGCGTGGGGGCGCGGATTATGGGCGCTTCCGGGCGCTTGTCGCGCACTTTGTTGAGGGTGGCAAATCGGCGGCGAACCGCCAGAATGCGCGGCTATGCCCGCCCAGCCCATCAGCTTTTACCACCGCGCCCATCAACGCACCGAGACCGAGCAGGTGTATGGCGAGGGCTTTTTGCGCTTCGTTTACGAGAATCCGCTGGGCGCGCTGCCGCTGCATGCGCTGGTGAAACGCGCGCTGTTTTCCGAGTGGTATGGCCGCCGCATGGATGCGCCCGCGAGCCGTGCGAAGGTGCAGCCCTTCATCACGCAATACGGCACGGACGTGAGCGAACTGGCGGACGCGCCGGAGAGCTTTGCGACCTTCAACGACTTCTTTTATCGCAAGCTGAAGCCCGATGCGAGGCCCATCGCGCCCGGCGCGGATGAGATCGCCTTTCCGGCAGACGGGCGGCACCTTGTGCTGCCAGACATCGCGGCCTGCGGCGATTTTTTCATCAAAGGCACTCGCTTCGACCTGCGCGCGCTGCTGCGGGACGACGCCCTCGCGGAGCGATTCGCGCGCGGTGGGATGCTGATTTCCCGGCTGTGTCCGGTGGACTATCACCGCTTTCATTTTCCCTTCGGCGGTGTGCCGGGGAAGGCGCGCGCGGTGAACGGCCCACTCTACTCCGTCAGCCCGATCGCCTTGCGGAAACGACCCTCCATTTTATGGGAGAACAAACGCGAGATCACTCTGCTGCGCACGCCCACGATCGGCGATGTGCTGCTGCTGGAGGTCGGCGCGACGTGCGTGGGCTCCATCGTGCAAACTTACACGCCCGACGCAGCGGTGACGAAGGGCGACGAGAAAGGCTACTTCCGCTTTGGAGGTTCGTGCTTCATCACGATCTTCGAGCCGGGCCGCGTGCGCTTTGCGGACGATCTGGTCGAGCACAGCGCCGCAGGGCGAGAGGTTTACGCGAAGATGGGCGAGCTGGCGGCGAGGGTGGTGTGAACCAAATCACGCCGTCATCCGCGCCTGCTCCTCGATGAGCGTGGCGATCTGCTCCGCGCTGTCGCGCACGGCCTGCTTTTGCGCGGCGGCGCGCATGGCGCCGGCCTTGGCGGGATCGGAAAGGATGCTGCGCACGGCGTCGGTGAGCGTGTCGGCATTGAGAGCGCTCTCCGTCATCAGGATGGCCGCGCCGGACTGGCTGAAGATCTCCGCATTGCGCGTCTGGTGATCTTCCGCGGCGTGCGGATACGGGATGAGCAAGCTCGGCACGCCAAACCACGCCAGCTCCGTCATGCTGGAGGCACCGCTGCGCGCGATGGCGAGGTCCGCCACGCGATAAGCGAGGTCCATGCGGTGGCAGAAGGCCGCCACGTGCTGCGCGAGCAGCGGATGCTTCGCGTAGGTGTCACGCACCTCCTCGTAATCCCCCGGACCGGCGATGTGCAGCACCTGGATGCCCATTTTCTCAAACTGCTCCAGCGCCATGCCCACGGCGCGGTTGATGCCTCGCGCGCCCTGGCTGCCGCCCATGATGAGGAGCGTGCGCTTGTTTTTGTCGAGCTTGAAAAAGGCGTGCGGATCGTCCGCAGACTCCTCGCGCATGCTGGAGCGGATCGGCGTGCCGACGACGCGCACATCCGTGTGCTTCACAAACAGCGGGCGGCAGGCATCCAGGCCACAGAGCACGATGTCGGAGTAGCGCGCGTTGAGTTTGTTTGCCTTGCCGGGGATGGCGTTGCTTTCGTGGATGAGCGTGCGGCGTTTTTCTTTCCGCCCGGCATACAGCGGCGCAAATGAGGTGAAACCGCCCATGCCGAGCACGACGCTCACGTTTTGCTCCCGAATGATCTGGCGACAGCGGCTCATGCCGCTCCACAGGCCTTTGAGGAAGCCGAACATCTTCGGCGACCACGGCCGCGGCATCGCGAGGAAGGGCATTTTTTCAAACCGCAGCTCCTTGTGCCCGCTCGCGGCTAGGGAGTCGATTTTCTTCTCGCTGATTAGCAGCGTCACGTCGTGTCCACGCTTCGCGAGCACCTCACCGACGGCGATTCCGGGAAACAAATGCCCGCCCGTGCCTCCACAGGCGATGAGAACGTGAAGTTGGTTGGGAGTCGGCATGAGCAAGACGGTTGGGTGCGGGCATTTACGGGCGTCTGACGAAGAATCGAGCGGGAAAATGACCGATATCCTGCCCTGCCTACAGCTGTGGCGTCCAGCGATGCTTCCGACGGATGATCGGGAGTTCGTCGCGGCTCAGATGCACGCCCTGGCGGTGGATGTTGATCAGGATGCCCACCGCGATCATGGCGGCGAGCAGGCTGGAGCCGCCGTAGCTCACAAAAGGCAGCGGAAGGCCTTTGTTGGGCAAAAGGGCTGTGGTGACGCCCATGTTGAGAAAGGCCTCCATGCCGAGCAAAAACGTCAAACCGGCCCCGAGGAGCTTCCCGAAGCGATTGGGCGCGTAGGCGGCCACCATGAAGCCGCTCATCACCAGCACGGCAAAGGCCAGCAGAGTGCCGGCGGTGCCGCGCAGGCCCAATTCCTCGCCGACCATGGGAAAGATGAAGTCGGTGTGTGCCTCCGGCAGATACGAGAGCTTCATGCGGCCTTCGCCGAGTCCGCGGCCGTCCACTCCACCGCTGCCAAAGGCCAGTTTAGACACCCACTGCTGCAATCCGCGGCCCTCTTTGTTTGCCTCCAGATCGAAAAGCACCATCACGCGGTCAAAACGGTTCGGCAGCCATTTGATACCCGCAGCGAGACCGCCACCCACGCAAAGCACGATCAGGAACAGATACCGCAGCTTCGTTCCAGCCACGAACATGAGGCCTCCGCCGACCACCGAGGCCAGCAGCGCGTTCCCGAGGTCAAACTCGCAGCCGATCAACGCCACGATGCCCATCAGGATCAATCCGGGAAACAGGAACCCCTTTTTGAAGGTGCGCTCCAATCCATCGTGCGTGGCAAACCAGGCCGCCAAAGCGATGATGAGCACGATCTTCGCAAACTCGCTCGGCTGGATGCGCGCGGCGGTGATGCCGAGGCTTTGCAGGCCGATCCAGCGGCGGGAGCCATTGATCATCACGCCGATGCCCGGCACGTAGCACAGCGCAAGCAACGCAGCGGAGCCGATCAGCAGGTGCCAGCGCCAGCGGATGAAGAGATTGAAGTCCACCAGCGCCGCCACGACGCAGGCCGCCAAACCAGCGCCGCCCCACACCACCTGACGCCACAGCCGCTCGTAGTCTTCCCCGTCATGTGCCACCTCATACGTCGTGCTCGCCAACATCGTGAAACCCAGCGCAAGGAGACCGATGACAGAAGCCAGAAGAAGAATGATGGAGTGACGGGACAAGGTCGGAACGGGTTGTCAGTTTGAATGTGCCAAGGGGCCAATGACGAACTCAGACGCCCAGCGCACGTCTGACATTCGTCATGGATGCTTCGCGAACTTACTTCGCCGGAATGATCAGCTTCATGCCTTCACGCATGGAATTGGGATTCTTGATGTTGTTGGCCTTCTGGATGGCCGCGACGGAGACGCCGTATTTGGCGGAGAGGCGATACAAAGTCTCGCCGGAAGCCAAGGTGTGCGTTTTGGCAGCAGTGGCCTTGGGCGTGGTGCTTTTGGGCGCGGCTTTCGGAGCGGATTTCTTCGGAGCGGGCGGCGTCTCGGCGATGCGGCGGCTCATCTGGCTCGGTGTCGGCACGGGGCTCGGCTTGGCGAGCGGTTTGGGCTCGGGCTTCGTGACCGTTTTCGGTTCCGGCTTCGATTCCACCTTGGCGACGGGCTTCGGCTGCTCGGCAGGCGCGGGAGGAGTGCTCTTGACCACCGGAGTCACGGGAGCGGGCTCCACTGCGGCGGCGGGCATTTCCTTCACCGCTTCCTCGATGCGGGCGTTTTCCTCGGCCGCTTCGGCGAGCAAGGCGATGGCCTGCGGATTCGAGGCGCCGGCGATGGTCTCGACGGCTTCGCTCGCGGCAGGCGTCGCGGTGGCGGGGGCATCCGCGGCAGCGAGCAGGCTGTTGCCGCTGGGAGCGCTTTCACCCGGGGCGACGAGCGACAGCGGAGCTGCGACCGCGCCGATGCTGGCTGGAGCGTCCTCGACCTTCACGACAGTGCCGGGAGGCTGATCACGCGTCATCATTTTCTCCGCGTCTTCGCGACTGATCGCCACGGCGGCAGGCACCGCGACCTTCGGCACATTCAAAAGGGTGCCGGGCTCGATCTGGATGCCTTTATCGAGGCGGTTCATCTGGATGATGACGTCCTCAGTGGTGCCGTGCTTCTCCGCGATGCCGCGGATGCTGTCTCCGGAGGTCACCGTGTAGGTTTCCGTGTCAGCGTGCGGATGCGCGACGGCGCTGGCCTGGGCATTGAGCACCGCCTCGCTGGCCTGCGGCAAACCCGTCGCGCCATTCGCGGTGCTGGCACGCGCGGCCTGCGTGACGGCCTGGGACGGAGTCTCTTCTTCGCCCATGAAGTCATAAATGATGATGCCGCCGATGAGGACGACGTGGATGAGAAGCATGACCACGAACATGCGTGCCATGCCGGTGTTGGGCTCGTGCTGGTTCCACTCGCCTTCATCCGTCACGAGGGCGACGCGGTGCTTGTGCCGGTCGCCATCGATGAGACGCAAAAGGAGCGATTCATTTTTGGTTTTCTTCGTTTTCATGGGTGCGCTGGGTTGGGTGTTGATAAAAAATCAGTTCAAAGCGTTCACGGCATCGCGGAAAGCATCCCCGCGGTGGCCGTAGCCGGTGTACATGTCGAAAGAGGAGGTGCCGGGGCTCAGGATGATGGCGTCGCCGGGCTCGGAGAGCTGCGTGGCGAGCGTAACGGCCTCGGCCATGTCCTTGCCGCGTTTGCAGGGCAGCAGATCGCCAAAGGTTTGCTCAAGCTGCTGCGCGATCTCGCCGATGAAGACCATCGCACGCACCTGGCCCTTCAGCTCGGCACGCAGCGGCGTGTAATCGAGCTGCTTGTCCTTGCCGCCAGCGATGAGCACGATGGGGCGTTCTTGGCTTCGCAGGCAGGCTTCGAGCGCGTGGAGGTTCGTGGCCTTGGAATCGTTGATGTACTCGCGATCCGCGAGCGTGCGGATGAGCTCGCAGCGATGGCGCGGCACTTCGTAATCGGCCAAAGCCTTCAACATGGCATCGAATTCGAGGCCGAAGACCTTGCCGGTCATCAGTGCGGCCAAAACGTTCTCCATGTTGTGTTTACCACGCACCTTCAAATTCGCGGCGGAGCCGAGTTCGCGGCCTTCGCAGTAGAATTGGCCGTTTCCGTAGCTGTAATCGGCTTCGGCTCCGTAAGCCGAAAAAGTCCAGCGCTGCGCTTTGCCGCTCGAAACGCTCTCACCAGCCCGAACGATGGCGACATCGCTTTCGGTGCAGTTTTCGAAGATGCGGGCTTTGGCATCGAAATACTCCGTCATGCCGGGATAACGATCCAGATGGTCCGGAGCGAAGTTGAGCCACAGGCTGGCCTTGGCGCGGAAATTCCGAATCGTTTCGAGCTGGAAGCTGCTGATCTCGCAGGCGAGCACGTCGTAGCGCACACCGCTGGCGACGACTTCGCTCAGCGACATCCCGTGATTGCCGCAGGGGATGGATTTCAGGCCGCAGCCATTGAAAAGGGCCGCGATGAGCTCGGTGCAGGTGCTTTTGCCATTCGTGCCGGTGATCGCGGCGATCTGCATGTCCGTCAGATTGAAGGCGAACTCCGTTTCACCGACGAGCGGCACGCCCGCAGCGGTGAATTTGGCTGGAAGCGGCCAATGCTCGTCCAAACCGGGGCTGATGATGACTAGATCAAAGTCTCCCGGCTTTACGACAAGGTCGCGAGCAGGTTGACCGAGCACGCATTTGAAATCTTCCACCTGCTTCGCCTTGTCGCCTTCATCGAATATCGTCACCGCCGCGCCATGCAGACGCGCCAAACGCGCAGCACCGAGGCCGCTGCGTCCAGCACCGAGGATGGCAAAGCGTTGAGAGGCGTATTTCATTAGCGGAGTTTAAGCGTGGCGAGTCCGAGCATGGCAAAGGCGAGGGACATGATCCAAAAGCGCACGATGACCTGATTCTCGTGCCAGCCGCCGAGTTCGAAGTGGTGATGGATCGGAGCCATGCGGAAGACGCGTTTGCCGCGTTTCTTGAAGCTCACGACCTGGATGATGACGCTCAGGGCCTCCATGACGAAGACACCGCCGACGAGGGCGAGGACGATCTCTTGTTTGCAGCCGATGGCGAGCGCGGCGATGCAGCCACCGAGGGCGAGCGAGCCGGTGTCTCCCATGAACATCTTCGCAGGATGCGCATTGAACCACAGGAAGCCCAAACAGGCTCCCGCGAGCGCCATGGCGATGATGGGCAGCTCATTGGCGAGGGTGTGGTGGGCCACGCCGAGGTAGTCGGAGTATTTGGCATTGCCGCAGATGTAACCAAAGCCTGCATAGGCGAGCGCGGTGGTGAGCGAGCAACCGGTGGCGAGACCATCGAGGCCATCGGTGAGATTCACGGCATTCGAAGCGCCAACGATGATCAGCGAGAACATCGCCACGGAAAAGATGCCCATGTCCATGATGACGGCGTCTTTGACGAAGGGGATGTAAAGTGCCCTCAGCGTGTGGCCGTCGTCAGCAGGCACGAGGTAGGCGAAGGCGAAACCGGCGATGACGGCCACGCTGGTCTGCCAGACGAGTTTGGTGCGAGCACTGACACCTTTGGAGTTCTTCTTGCTGATTTTGAGGTAGTCGTCTCGGAAGCCGAGGGCTCCGAGACCGAGTGTGGTGAACAGGACGATCCACACCATGATGTTGTCCCACTTCGCCCACAGCAGCGTGGAGAAAACGATGGTGCCGAGGATCAAAATGCCGCCCATGGTCGGCGTGCCGGCTTTCTTGCCGTGGAGTTCGGCGAGCTTGTGCACTTCCTCAGCGGTGCGGATGGGCTGGCCGATCTTCAGGGAGATCAGTTTGCAGATGAGCTTATCCCCAAACATCAGCGAGAGCACGAAGGCCGTGATGGCAGCCCCGCCCGCGCGGAAGGTGTGGTATTTGAAGAGATTGAGGATTTTGTAGAGCGCGGAGTCGTCGCTGATCCAGTCACGGTAAGCGAGCCATTCGCGCAGTTCGTAAAGCCAGTACATCATACGGTTTGAAAATGCTGAAGAACCTTTTCCATGCCGGCGCTGCGGCTGCCTTTGAGCAGCACGAGGTCGCCTTCGCGCAGCACCTCGCGCAAATGAGCGGCGCAGGCGGCGTGATCGGGAAAATGGCGGGTGTGAAGGCCTTTGGCGGCCGAGGAGATCCATTCGGCCTCGTTTCCGCCGACGGTGCAGAGCGCGGTGAGATCGAGTGACGCGGCGAACTCGCCCACGCGTTTGTGTTCGGCCTCGGCGATGTCGCCCAACTCGCCCATGCGGCCCAAAACGGCCACACGACGGCCTTTGGCCTCCAACGTGGCCAGTGTGCGCAAACCGGCGATCATACTGTCCGGATTCGCATTGTAGCTGTCGTCGATGAAACGGATGCCTTGAACGATTTTCGGCTCCACGCGGCCTCCGGTGAGCTTGGCGTTGCTCAGAGCATCCGCGATGTCGGCGGGAGAAATGCCGTAGCGCCAGCCCATGCACGCGGCGAGGGCTGCATTGGCCACCATGTGCTCACCGAGGATGGGAAGGCGCGTTTCGACCTTCTCACCGCTGAAATCGAGCGTGAAGGTGGTGCCGGTGCCATCAGCGCGGAGGTTGGTGGCGCTGACATCGCCTGCGTTCACGCCGGCAGTGGAAACGGTGGCCTGGCAGTGCCGGGTGATGACCGGTGTGTACTTGTCGTTCGCATTCAGCACGACGACGCCGCTGCGCTTCACCTGAGCAGGCAGCGTGGCCTTTTCCCAAGCGATGGCATCCTGCGTGCCCATGTATTCGATGTGGGCCATGCCGACATTCGTGACGATGCCCGCATCGGGATCAGCGATGTCGGTGAGCACCTCGATCTCGCCGGGATGATTCATGCCCATCTCGGTGACGCAGCATTGCTCACCGGTTTTGAGCGAAAGCAGCGTCAAAGGCACGCCGATGTGGTTGTTGAGGTTTCCGAAGGTCGCGCGCGTGACGAACTTTTTCGCCATGACGACTGCGGTGAGGTCTTTGGTCGATGTTTTGCCGTTGGAGCCCGTGAGCCCGACAATGAGCGGATTGTGCTGCTGGCGATAACCGCGCGCCATGAGCTGAAGTGCCACCAACGTGTCATCGACCTCCAAAACGGGGCATGGAAGCGTTCCCCAAGCCGGATCCATCTTGCTGACAACGACTGCGGAAGCACCCGCGGCAGCGGCTTGAGGCACAAAGCTGTGCGCATCGAACTTTTCGCCGATCAAGGCCACGAAGAGGTCTCCCGGGGCCACTTTGCGCGTGTCAGTGCTGACGCTCTCAACCATGCGCGAGGCATCTCCGTGCACGGTGGCGTGCGCGAAGGCTGCGAGCGTTTGGAGTGACGTTGGAGACATGGAAGTTTAGAAGCGTCGATCTGGCGGCGGGCCAAAGCCGCCGCGCTGGGCCTGCATGGCTTCGCGCTCGGCTTGTTTTTCTTCGCGCTCGATGGCGCGGGCCGTTTTGGTGAAATGGAGGAGCTGGCGAGCGACTTTGCGGTCGTCGAAGGGATGTTTTTTGCCTTGGATGTCCTGGTAGTCCTCGTGGCCTTTGCCAGCGATGACGATGATATCGTGCGGACGGGCGTTCTCGATGGCGATTTGAATGGCCTGACGACGATCCGCGATGACGGCGTGACTGTTCGGACGGGCGAAACCAGCCTTGGCATCATTCAAAATGGCCTGCGGGTCCTCGGTGCGCGGATTGTCGGAGGTGAGCACGCAGATGTCACTGCCCTGCTCGGCAGCAGAGGCCATTTTCGGACGCTTGGTGCGATCTCGATCGCCACCGCAGCCGAAGACGGTGATGATGCGGTTCGGACGCAGCGCACGGACGGTTTTGAGAGCGTTCACGATGCCATCGGGCGTGTGCGCGTAGTCCACGTAGATCTGGAAGCGCGTGGTGGTGTCCGTGACGCGTTCGAGGCGTCCGGGCACCTGCGGCGCTTTTTGCATGTTGGCGATGGCTTCACGCAAATTGAGGCCACAACTGCTGACGGCGGCCAAAGCAGCGAGCGTGTTGTAAACGTTGAAATCACCGATGAGCGGCGTGCGCACGAGGAAGCTACGGCCTTTGGCATCGAGTTCGAACTGCGTGCCGGTCATGTCGTAGCGGACGTTGTTCGCGCGGAAGTCGCTGCCGACGCCGAAGCCGTATTTGATGACGCGGCCGGTGCTGGCGAAGCGTTCGATCAATTTGCGCCCCCAAGGGTCGTCCGAATTGATCACCAGCGAGGCACGCGGTGTGTCGGCGGCGATTTCGAAGAGCTTCACCTTGGCCTCGAAGTACTTTTCCATCGTGCCGTGGTAGTCGAGATGGTCCTGCGTGAGATTCGTGAAGATGGCGGAGGCAAACGGCAGGCCATGCGCGCGATGCTGATCGAGCGCGTGTGACGAAACCTCCATCGCGCAGGCGCGGCAGCCATTTGCACGCATCTGTGAAAGCAGTGTCTGAATCTCCAGCGACTCCGGCGTGGTGTGCGTGGCAGGCACCTGCTGGCCACCGAGATCGTAGAAGATGGTGCCGAGCAATCCACAGCGCATCTGGCCGAGATTCATCAGATGATGCGCGAGGAAGGCGGTGGTGGTTTTTCCATTCGTGCCGGTGACGCCGATGAGCGTCATGTTTTTGCCCGGATGGCCGTGCAAAGCCGCGGCGGCATCGGCGAGCGCGATGCGCGACTGACGCACGTGAATCCACGGAGTGGTGCAACCGTCCGGCGGGGCCTGTTCGGCGATGATGGCGGCACAACCGGCCTCGATGGCCTTTGGAATGAACGTGTGGCCGTCCGCGCTGCTGCCGCGCAGTGCGACGAAGGCGATACCGGGGCCGGCTTGGCGTGAATCGTAGGCGAATCCGGTGATCTCCGTGTCCAGCGAGCCGCTGGCGACGGGATTGTCGAGATGAGGAAGTAGATCGCGAAGGGTCATGTTACTGCTGGCCTCCTTCTTGCGCGAGGTTCATGCGCTTTTGGTGGCGGGTGGCGAGGTGGTGCAGCGTCTCGCGCACGACCTCGGCAAAAATGGGCGCGGCGACCTTGCCACCGCGGATGTC
>Ga0315902_10005614_pt1 | contig 17612 bp, 16 predicted proteins | sample LakEriMetagenome_9_FD_203523 | JGI IMG/M metagenome (GOLD analysis project Ga0315902, IMG submission 203523) | Freshwater fungal communities from buoy surface, Lake Erie, Ohio, United States - Buoy 12 MA117 | ecosystem: Environmental > Aquatic > Freshwater > Lake > Lake biofilm | place: USA...
TGTGGTCGTCACGAAGTTCATTTAGCATGCTGGCTAGTACGTTAAATAGTTCTTCCTCACTTGAGTTTGAATTAAGCTGCGACCGATAGGTTTCTTTGACTTGATTCCAATCAATATTTTTTAATTCAAAGTAGCTGTATTTTTTATCTACTTCTTCCCACAAATAATCAAAGTTTTTCAAGGGATCTTTTGAACCCATATTGGGTTTAAATAAAACCTTTTCACAAGACGACAGAACAAAAATGGTGCAGAGCACGAAAAGTATATTTTTCATAATTATCTTTTTTTACTGTTGAAGTAATAGGTGAAACGGATATTATGGTTGGCGACCTGAAAGGCTTCGAATTTACCCGGCGCATGAGCGGCGTCCCAAACATAAGCCCAGCTTCTGGCATTACCATTGGGCTGGTAGGTGATCCACTCCAGCTCAGTGATAAAGCGCCATCCATTCATAGACCAATTGTAATTTGATAACAGCCAGGAGAGGGGATTGGTTTTGACACCATTTATTTCGCCGGCCCTCGAATAGGCATAGCCCGGTCGGTGATTGAAGTTAAGTAAACCGGCGTTGAGCTGGAAACGCAGATCCCGTTTAACGGGTTTCAATTTTGGCTTGCAAATGAGCAGGTTCAGCGTCCGTTCTTTGGTGCGTGAAACATCACGGATTATTTGACCACTAACCATCAGGTTGGTTAGATTTTCAAGTCCGAGCGAGTTATTCTGTAGGTTCGGGTTGGGTCTGAAATTTTGAGTAGAGATAAAGGTTCCACCAATTTTAATGTTTTGCTTTTCATTGGAAATCGATTTCAGTTTTCTGAGTTGCTGATACCGGAAACTCATCTGGAGGAAGAACGCACTCGATGAAGGTTGTATAAAGTCGCTCTCAGGGATTTGAGCGGATACCCAACCCGGACGTAAACTTAAATCAATCGAGCGCTCTCGCTCGTTAGAGCGCTTGAGCCAGGTGGTGCTCAGTGAAATGCCTGTACCGTTATAAAACAGCGGTGATGTGGCAAAGTCCCGGTAACCCGGTCGGTTACCTCCCATTGAAAATAGTCGGTAGTGTTGAGTGTCAGAAGTACTTTGTGCCTGGACAGAAACAAACCACAACGTAGCCGTTGTAATGGCTAACAAGCAGTAAAAGTGTTTTGAAGAGATGGTCATAACGTATAAGGTGTTATCGAATTCGGGCCGTGAAAATACATTGGCTAATGCATATTCCCAATATCATATAAGCTGACTTAGTATTTTAAGTGCCTTTTGGTCGCTTAAATCAAATTTGATTCCTTCCCCTTCCTTAACCAGTCTATGTCTCAAAGCCGAGGATGGTCTATGATGATTAGTTGCCGACTTAGTGTATTGATTACCGAATTGAGTAATGAAGTGTGCAAGAATGTTTTGTATGAGAGAAGTATGAGCGATTCGGTTGCAAACCGGATTCCAGATCGCTTGTTTGATAACTATTGGATTAAAAATTTCACATAGATATTTGATGTAACTAGAATTTTATTAAATTGTATGTCTGTATCCAGTTTATCTTCCAGTTTATCACGTTCTGATATTATTGTTACTGAATTCAAATTTCTTACAGACGATCCATTTAACATCTTGGGTACTTCGTTCTCTTTAACAATAATAGGTTTACCGGTTTTTTCACCTATAGCCTGCAAAAGGTAGTCGGCCTTATCCTTGGCGGACTGAATAGCTTTTATTTTAACGTCCTTTTTCAGACTATCTATTTTTGAGTGATTAACCTTGGAGACATAGGCATCGGTAATTTTAATTTTGTCCAATTCAATAAATACATTACCGACCGCAGTGGCATTGCTCACTTTCAGGGTATAATCTTTTCTGGTTAACACATCTTTTTTTTGCCAGTATACTTTAACATAATCGGCATTGGCGTCGGATAAATAAAGATTGCTCAAGTCTATTCCAATGTTCTTTAATGCATTTATCAAGCTTTCTTCTTGTATATCAATGGTGATTTTTGTTTTATCTACATATTTTTCACGCAGAGTGATGGATATAAAGATCTCATCGGGTACGACTTCTTTTTCAGCGGTGCCATTTACCTCGATATAGGGCTGATTATCGGATTTAGTGCTGGTTATTTGAGCCCGGCTTGTTGTATTGATTAAAATGATAAGAACTGTTGCGATGAAGTATCTGTACATTGGTGCCGTTTTTTGAAGCGGCTAAACTATAAATTCCTTAGGAATTTATAGTTGCCTGAAATCAATTCGCTTACGCTAAAAAACTTGTATTGATTTAACCTAAATAATCATTGGTTCAATCGGGTAACCGGTATAAACCTCAATTCAGCATTGGAACCATCAATAATAAAATCCCGAGCCATATCTTCACCCAGTTTATCAATAAGCTTTCTTTTGATACGAGATATTTTCTCACTGATTGAATTAGTCAAGGGACTTATTAAATCTCTTACTCGCTGATCAACAAGGTCATTATCGTAAGTATTACAAACCGATTCGTAAATTGCTCTTATTTCCTGCTCATATTCGTATATAGAGTTAAGCGCTACACCTTCTGGATGTTTGTAAAAGAATATATAAACTGTTTTTTCTAAAGGAGTAAGGGCAATCTCCAGATCTCCTAGTTCCGGAAATATGATTTTTTTATGCAAGCCTTTGAATTCTAAACGGGGAGGTTTACGGTTTATCACAAAGCGTTCCCTGTGCATCATCTCCTCGCGGATGCCGTCCATAATGGTAAATACTTGTTGAACCAGTTTATGATCAACATTTCGAGATTTTATCAGGTTCAGGCAAGAGGGGCAAATGTCGGCAGTGCGAAGTTTTAAAGAAATTTCTTTTTTATTACGACAAAAGTCCATCATACAACCAATCGGAACATCATGCCAGTGCTCACTCATGTCGGTGTAACTTTTGAATAATAGCTGTTTGAGTATCCCGGTTGCAATGAGGTAAGCTACCGGATACCTGAGGTCACTATTGATATAATAATTCCAATAGTTGGTGTGAACGAAAAAGTTTTTATTATGCTTGGGATCCGCCGCGGCAAACCAGTTTCTGTCGTTGCTGTAATCGGTTAGCAGTACAACATATTCATCAATTCCGATATCGTATTTGCGTCGATACTTAGAGCAATTTTTAAATATATTATCCCAACTTACCTCGTCAATTTCAATATTTGATTTCGCAAGGTCGTGTAATAATGAATATTGCCTGTTGAAAGTATCATCATCAACAGATCGATGAATTATTTCATCATCCTGCATATAAAGGGCATCCTCCTGTGTTTTAAATTGCATCACACCGGGATATTTTCGGAGCAGATTCAGTATCTCCCAATAACGATCCTTATTGAATTCATTACTTCGAATCAGATGTACATTAATCATCGTTAATAGTTTTAATTAAATAAAGTAAAAACGAAGTTATTACTTCGTTTTTACTTGAGATAAATTAATACAATCACACGGCAAAAACCGTTAAATACATATTATAGGTTATTCAGGCATAGGAAACCGAATCTTAAAAGGGTTTAATTTTCGGTATTCCCATAACAATTTACTTTACGGTGATGTCTGTTTACAATAAACATAAGCCCCGATGTTCAGCATCTTATTTAAAGAAAGTGTCATTAATCTTACCTTTCTTTTTTTCAGCGATATGATGTTCTAAACTTTCATTAACAATACTGAAAGCAATATTTATGTCAGATTTTGAGAAGTTAATACGGTTCTTTTCTTTGGCATTGAAATAATTAGCCGTGGATGTGATGTCAAAGTCCGCTCCGATAAAAACAATATTCCAAAGTCCGCTCTTCTCAAGAGCATCCATTTTTTTACGGATCATTTCACCGCTAAACCGTTTGGATGCATTTTCATGTCCATCGGTAAGTACAATCATAACTACGCTGGCTTCTTCGGTATTAAGATCGCGGCCGGCAACAAATTCCAATTTATCAATGCTGAGACCGATTGCATCAAAAAGCGCCGTTCCTCCGTTCGGTTTAACTTTTTCAATCGACGGAATCTCGCCTGTATTCACTCTCAAGATGCCCTCCGGGAAATCGATTATATCATTAAATAAACACAACGATACATAGATTTCCTGGTCCGGGTTTTCTTGGGCTATCTGATTGATTTTTACAATTTGCTCTGACCATCCAATCATTGTTTGGTGCCAGCAAGAGCTCATACTTCCACTTCGGTCGAGTATAAGGTGATAGTAGGTTTTGTTATTTTTCATATGGATTTAATTTTAGATGCAATGTTAACAGCGTATAACAGGTGCTGGTTATTTCTGCAAGCTTGTAATTAATAAATCCAAAGGTGTTTGCCGGGTAATTAAGTATAGATTATTTCAGTCGGTTACAATAATCATAGGACGAAGGATCACAGATATGCAAAGAGAAAGCTACAGGCTATATTAAAATTCATCATCCCGAATATCGCCCAATAATGGCCTCAAGGTTACCTCTTCCAATACGGTTGAGCCACTGAACTGATAAATAAGTCCACACAATGCAGCAATATCTTCAGCGGGCATCATCCGGGATTTACTTAGCCGAGTATTCTTCCAGCTGTTGCTCCAGGTTGCTCCGGGATTAATGGTACTAACCCGTATGCCTGTATGCATGAGTTCATTGCGCAGGTTCTTGCTGAATCCAACTAGTGCATATTTACTAACGCTATATGCACCACCGTTGGGATAAGGTTGTAAGCCGGCAATAGAGCCAATATTAATAATAAGCGGCTTGCGGCCTTTTTCTAAAAGCGGAATGGCCCATTGCGACAATCGCCAGGCGGCGTATAAATTTATATCAAGCATCTTCCGGAGTTCCGCTTCAGGTTGCTCGCTCACTTTACCGGGAGTATATATACCGGCATTATTTACAAGTACATCCAATCGTTTGTATTGCGATGCAAGTTTATGCAAGGCCTGATGCAAGGCTTCAGCATGACTTAGGTCGGCTATAACTACATTACAGCGTATGGCGTATTTTTTTTCCAGTTTATTTTTTTGCTGTAGGAGTTCGCGTTGGCTACGGGCAATTAATATTAAATCAAAGCCTACGGATGCATATTGTTCCGCAATCGAACTGCCTATTCCTCTGCCCGCACCGGTAATTAGTGCCAGTGGGTTCTTATTCCTCTTTGCCATATTGTAGTCTGTATTTTGCATCAAAAATACCGAACTAAAAAACAGTATTTTTACGGCTATCCATTGAAATGAATAGTTTTTTTTATCAGTTTGGAAGGTACTTACTGCTCCTTAAAAGTACTTTGGTAAAGCCTGAAAAAGGTAAAATATACTGGCGTGAACTTGCACGGCAGATGGTCGAGATTGGTGTTGGTTCCTTGGCTATCGTCATCATCATTTCTGTATTTATTGGAGCGGTTATTACCGTTCAAACGGCTTATCAGCTTACTACTCCGCTGATACCAAGGAGTACCATTGGTTCAATCGTAACCAATTCGAGCATTTTGGAAATGGCACCAACGGTAACCTGTTTAATTCTTGCCGGAAAAATCGGCAGTAACATAGCCTCTGAAATTGGCACGATGCGCATCTCAGAACAAATCGATGCCCTGGAGATTATGGGCGTTAATGCCTCGGCATATCTGATTTTACCGAAGATTGTAGCCTCAGTTGTGATGATTCCGATACTGGTTATCATATCCGGTTTTTTGTGTGTGCTTTCTGGTATATGGGTGGGCCAACTCACCGGAGTGGTTACTCGGGAGGAATTTATTCAGGGTTCCATTGAGTACTTCATCCCATTTACAGTTACTTTCTCGCTCATTAAGGCATTCACATTCGGTTTTATCATTTCATCGGTGTCAGCATACTATGGTTTTTATACGGTGGGTGGTGCCCTTGAAGTAGGAAAAACGGCTACTAAGGCCGTTGTGGTTTGTTGTGTGATCATTTTACTTGCTGATTATCTTCTGGCCCAACTACTCTTATGATCCGAATAGAAGGCATCACAAAGTCGTTTGGTGATAAAAAGGTAATCGAGGGAATCGATGCATCCTTCGATTCAGGTAAGTGCAGTTTGATTATAGGCGCAAGTGGTTCGGGTAAAACGGTATTGATGAAAATTATGGTTGGATTAATGCAGCCAACTACAGGTAATATCTTCTATGGCGGCCAAACCGATTTAACCAACCTGGATAAGAAGCATCTAAAAGCCATCAGGCAGGAAGTAGGTATGTTGTTTCAGGGTGGCGCGTTATTCGATTCGTTAACGGTTGAGGAGAATATCATTTTTCCGTTAAATATGTTTACCGGTAAAAGTCGAAAAGAGAAGTTGATGCGTGTTGACGAGTGCTTGGAACGTGTTAATTTGAAAAATGCCAACAAACTATATCCCAATGAGCTGAGTGGCGGAATGAAAAAGCGGGTAGGCATTGCCCGCGCTATTGTAATGAATCCCAAATATCTGTTCTGCGATGAGCCTAATTCAGGCCTTGATCCATTAACAGCCATTGTAATTGATGGACTCATCCACGAAATAACCGTTGAATATCATATCACCACCATTATCAATACGCATGATATGAACTCCGTGATGGAAATCGGAGACCATATTCTTTTTTTACATCGTGGAATAAAGGAATGGGAAGGAACGAATAAAGAGGTTATGAACACTAACAATAAACTATTGAATGACTTTATATTTGCGAGTAAATTTCTAAAAGCGGTTAAATCGGCTTATCAACAAAATTCAAATACATAAACACAAACTATGAGCGTATTAGTTAATAAAAAATCAAAAGTGATTGTGCAGGGGTTTACCGGCACAGAGGGTTCTTTTCATGCCACACAAATGTTAGAATATGGCACCAATGTGGTGGGTGGTGTTACGCCGGGCAAGGGCGGAACACAACACCTGGATCGTCCTGTATTTAATACGGTTGCTGATGCCGTAAAACATTCACAGGCAGATGTTTCCATCATTTTTGTACCACCGGCATTTGCCGCTGATGCCATAATGGAGGCGGCTGAGGCCGGTATTCAGGTTATCGTTTGCATTACAGAAGGAATCCCGGTTCGTGATATGATTACAGCATACCGGTTTGTAAAAGATCGCGGTTGTCGTCTTATAGGACCTAATTGTCCCGGAGTGATAACTCCCGGCGAAGCAAAAGTGGGTATTATGCCGGGTTTTGTTTTCAAAACCGGTCGTATTGGAATTGTTTCTAAATCCGGAACACTAACATATGAAGCGGCTGATCAGGTTGTAAAAGCCGGGCTCGGCATCAGCACAGCTATTGGAATTGGTGGCGATCCTATTATCGGTACTTCAACCAAGGAAGCTGTGGAGTTATTGATGAACGACAAAGAAACGGATGCGATTATTATGATAGGGGAGATTGGTGGCGGAATGGAAGCAGAGGCGGCCCGTTGGATTAAATCAACCGGAAACAAAAAGCCGGTTGTAGGATTTATTGCAGGTCAAACAGCTCCTCCGGGTCGTCGTATGGGTCACGCAGGCGCTATTATCGGTGGTGCCGATGATACAGCGGCGGCAAAAAAACGAATTATGGCTGAATGCGGTATTCACGTTGTGGATAGTCCGGCTGTTATTGGTGAAACTATGTCTAAAGTCTTATCCGGGGTCATTGCCTGATAGGGTCATTCAGATAATTATATAACGGAATCAAAAACAGCTTTAATGAAATTATTAGAAGGTAAAGTAGCACTGATAACAGGAGCATCAAGAGGTATTGGTGAGGCCATAGCCAAAAAATATGCTGAACAGGGAGCTCATATTGCATTCACCTTTTTATCATCGGAACAGCGTGCCCGATCGCTTGAAAATGATTTGCGCAGTAACTCAAGTAAGGTGCAGGCATATCGTTCTAATGCGGCCTCATTTTCCGAGGCAGAGAAACTGGTTCAGGATGTGATTGCTGAATTTGGTCGTATTGATATCGTAGTTAATAATGCGGGCATAACCCGCGATAATCTCTTACTGCGCATCACCGAGGATCAATGGGATGAAGTCATTGATACCAACCTGAAATCGGTTTACAATATCACCAAACAGGTAATCAAACCCATGATGAAACAACGCTCCGGTTCGATTATCAATATGAGTTCGGTGGTAGGGGTAAGCGGAAACCCCGGTCAATCGAATTATGCGGCGTCGAAGGCAGGGATTATTGGCTTTTCAAAGTCCATTGCTCAGGAAATGGGCTCGCGTAATATTCGTTGCAATGCCATTGCCCCCGGTTTCATTGAAACGGAAATGACCGACACCTTATCGGACGAGGTGAAAAAAGAGTTTATGAAGTCGATCCCGATGGGGCGTTATGGTACGGCTGAAGAAGTTGCTAATCTTTGTTTATTCCTGGGTTCTGATTTGTCTACGTATATCAACGGACAGGTCATTCATATTTGCGGAGGTTTGAATACATAATGTATTTAACTACATTTCGTTCATACATCTTAACCTAACATAAAAGCTTTGTTAGAACTAGAGCTTTCATATCCGAACTGGTATATTATACTCTGCATCATAGCAGGTACCGGATTGTCATTGTTACTCTATTTTAGAGACCAAACTTTTTCTGAGGTTAAATATTCCCGTTTGCTCAATCGGTGCCTACTTATGTGCCGGGCTATTTTGTTGTCGATACTTTTTATTTTACTGCTTTCGCCGTTACTGAAAATCATCAGAAGCGAAACGGAAAAGCCGCTTGTCGTTATACTCAAAGATGGCAGTCAGTCCTTGCCTTTAATCTTATCTGCTGAAGAGATTAATAAATACCATAACACCTTACGAAATTTAGCCGAGGCTCTCAGTAAAGATTATGAAGTACAGACTCTAAAATTTGGCAGTACGGTACAGAGCACCAATACGGATTCGCTTACAGAAACAGCAACAGACCTTTCTGAGGCTTTAACGTATGTATTTGATAACAACAGAAGCCGCAATCTTGGTGCAATTATTATAGCTTCGGATGGTATCTATAATAAAGGAAGTAATCCCTTATATCTGCCTCAATTGTCAACTGTTCCGGTATTTACCATACCCGTAGGAGACACCAGCGTAAAACGCGATGTAACGATTACCAAGGTAAATTGCAACCCTGTTGTTTATTTAGGTAATAACCTAACGATGCAGATTTTTGGTAAGGCACTTTCCTGCTCTGCCTCATCCACCACGCTCACAGTCACTCAACTTATTGATGGAAAAGAGAAGAAACTTTTTGAAAAAAATATTGTAATCACAAATAATCAGTTTCCCATAACACAGGAAGTTATCTTATTGGCTGATCGAAGTGGTGTTAATCACTACAGGGTTCGATTGTCGGAAGTGGATAATGAAATAACAACAGTCAATAACGTTAAAGATGTTTTTGTTGAGGTGCAACAGGCAAAAGACAAGATACTAATAATGGCAGAAGGGCCACATCCCGACATTGCCGCTTTGAATCTAACCTTACAGGAAATAAAAAATTATGAGGCTGAAGTGCATTTTCAACCGGATTATCCGTCAGATATCACCGATTACAAACTAGTTATCTTTCATCAATTACCAACAGGCGACAGCTACTTCAATACCTTTATTGCCAAACTTAGAGATCGCAAAATTCCCCATCTGTTTATCGTGGGCAGTGAAACGGTTGTTGGTGCAATCAATAACGCTCAGAATATCTTCAGAATAAATGGATCTAATGCAAAACTAAATACCGTTCTGGCTTCATTCAACAAGGATTTTGCACTGTTTACCTTGTCAGACCGGACCAAAGACCAGATTAATATGTTCCCACCACTACAAACTTTATTCGGTGACTATCGGTTAGGTGCAACCGGCATTTCAATGCTTACTCAAAAGATTGGTAACGTAGCAACATCGTATCCGCTAATGGCCTTTGCCAGTGGGCTTCAGTCCAATTCGGGCATCATTGCCGGAGAGGGAATCTGGCGCTGGCGTTTGTACGACTATCAAAAGAATAAGAATCATGATGCATTTAATGAGCTTATCCGAAGATGTATTCAATATCTGGTTAGCCGATCATCCAATAAGCCATTTCGTGTATATGTTCAGAATGAATCGGGGAATGATAACATCAGGGTATTCGGGGAGAATGAGCCGGTTACTTTTAATGCAGAACTATATAATGAATCCGGAGAGCTGGTTAATATACCGGATGTAAAGCTTTCAGTTAAATCAAAAGATGGTAAGGATTATGATTTTCAGTTTAATAAAACCTATAATGCTTATAGCATAAACACAGGCAGTTTCATTAACGGAGATTATACGTGGATCGCAACCACTACCTTTAATAATCGCAATTTATCAGAGAGCGGTACATTTCGCATTAGCCCTATACAGTTAGAGAGTATTAACCTCACCGCAGATGATAACTTAATGTATCAGTTGGCTGCTAACAGCGGTGGCGCTATGTTCCCCTTAGACCGCAGCGAAGAAATCATCAACCTAATTAAAAGTAACGACACCATTAAACCGGTTATCTATTCCATAAACAAAACCGAATCGGTGATTAACTTAAAATGGTTGTTTGCCCTGCTGCTGTTGCTACTGAGTGCAGAATGGTTTTTAAGGAAGTATAACGGCTCGTATTAAAATAAAAAATCCCTCCGTGGTATTACCGGAAGGGATTTAAGTATATGGTAATCGGTTGAAATTACTCAGCCACTACTTCAAAATTCACATCTACACTCACTTCTTTGTGCAGATCAATTTTGGCCGTGTACGTACCCAGATTTTTTACCTCTTCAGGTAACACAATCTTTTTACGATCAACGGAGATATTTAATTGTTTCTTAATTGCCGCGGCGAGCATGTGTGATGTGATGCTACCGAAGATTTTACCGCTGGTTCCGGCTTTTGTACCAATAGTATATGTGGAGCCTTTCAGTTTATCAACCACAACGTGAATTTCTTTCAACAATTTCTCTTCACGACGGGCATCGTGTTTATGACGCTCTGCAAGTTGTTTGCGGGCTGGTTCATCAGCAACAACAGCCAACTTACGTGGAATCAGAAAATTGCGGGCATAACCGGGTTTTACATTAACCAGGTCATTTTCTTTGCCCAATTTTGAAACGTCTTGCAATAATATTACTTCCATGATTCGTGCTTATTTTAAAAGGTCAGTAACATAAGGTAATAATGCCAGATGACGGGCACGCTTCACAGCCTGAGAAACTTTGCGCTGATACTTCAGCGAGTTTCCGGTAATGCGGCGTGGTAACATTTTACCTTGTTCGTTAATAAATTTCAAAAGGAATTCAGTTTCCTTGTAGTCGATGTACTTAATTCCGGTTTTCTTAAAACGGCAGTACTTCTTCGGACGCTTAATCTGTTTCTGTTGTGTTAAGAACTTAATCTCTTTTTTTCCGCTACTCATGATGCTACCTCCTGTGATGTTTCAGTTGTTTTCTTTCCTTTACCAACAAGACCCTGACGGCGTTTTTCGTTGTATTCAACAGCGTATTTATCCAGTGCGGTAGTCAGGAAGCGAAGAATATTTTCATCGCGACGGAACTCAACCTCAACTTTGGAAATGCTGTTACCCGGCGCGGTATACTCAATAATGTAATAAATCCCGTTGGATTTGTTTTGAATGGGGTAAGCCAGTTGCTTTAAGCCCCAGTTACGCTCCTCGACGATATTAGCGCCATGGTCTGAGAGGAGTTTCGTGTACTTCGTAACCGATTTCTTCAAATCTTCATCGCTGAGGATCGGAGAGAAAATGATTACGGTTTCGTAATGTTTGGACATAAATGATTTTTTGTTAAAAATTTTGGGAACGCAAAAATAGAAAAAAACACCTCATTACCAAGTGTTTATTGTCAAATCAACAATAATTAAAGCATTATTTTATTCTAAGTTCATACAAATCAAAGGAATAGACAATATTCTCGGGCTTTCTGTTCATAGTAAATGCCTCAATCCACCGCATAAACGGTAGGGTGAATCTGGGTAAAAATGAAAATTTAGTCCATAAATATCGGGCATAGGAGGGGATACGATGTAACCGCTTTTTCCTGATTAGTGTATATGGACTATTCTGTATTAATTGTAGCCATTCTGCATCGGTGCGCCGGATGATGACCTCGTTGCGAAATGATTGTTGCCCCTGTTCGGTAGGTTCAAAAAAAATGATTCTACCATCTTGTTTTAACTTCTTTTTCAGTTCAGCCCACACCTGAAGTAAATCGGTATCATCGATATGACAAAAAACGCCATAGGTGAACGCTACATCAAGAGACCCGTCGGGGATAAAAGCTAAATCCGTAGAATAATCCAATTTGTGAAATTCGATGTTGGGAATTCCCGCGGCTTTTTCCCGGGCGGCATCAATTAAATCACCATTGATATCACAGGCAAATACCTGTAAAAGGTTTACAGACATTGGTATACAGATTCTTCCGATACCGCAACCATAGTCGAGCACCCGCATTGATTTGTTTGGACTTATATACTGGTTTAAGTAGTATGCCGAGAGATAGTGATGCAGGATATTGGCACGCATTCCCTCAGTTGAAGCATCCAGCATGGCGTTATGATCTCTGAATTTTTCAAGGCGTGCGTGATATAGGGCTAAAATGGACTCCTTATTTAACATCTGCATTACAATATTACATATTTCGTGCTTGCTCCGGCAATTGTTAATATTATCGCTCATCACTTTTATTGGGCAATAAACAACAACTTAATTGTGTGTCATTTTTTGAAGAATTAATATTGTAGCAATCAAATAACAATTATGAAAAAAATAACATCATTCTCCGGCATCATTCTGATGGGAATACTGCTAAACAATACGGTAATACTGGCTCAGGAAACGCCACTCATTGACAGAGATTTATTTTTCGGGAATCCCGAAATTTCCGGTGGGCAGCTGAGCCCCGACGGTAAATGGATATCGTTTACCAAAGCATACAATGGCATTATGAATGTATGGGTAAAGAAATTCGATGAGCCTTTCGATAAGGCTCGGGTACTTACCGACAGTAAGCGTCCACTTTATGGATACTTCTGGACGTATGACAGTAAATATATATTGTATATCAAGGATAAGGATGGTGATGAAAACAATAATGTATATGCTGTTAATCCGGCAGATGCCTATAAGCAGGAATCAGTGCCCGAATCGCGTAATCTTACGCCAATGAAAGATGTTACCGCACAGATATACAAAGTCAGCCGTAAGAACCCCGATATGCTGATGATTGGATTAAATGATCGCGACAAAGCCTGGCACGATCTCTATCGCTTAATCATTTCTACCGGAGAGCTAACTAAACTGTATGAAAACAATGACCGCATTACAGGATATGATTTTGACTGGGATGATAAACTCCGTGTTTTGAGCCGTACGGATGACAAAGGAAATACCACCATGCTACGCATTGATGATGGAAATCAGCTAACGCCCATATATGAGACTAATGTGCAGGAGTCAGCCTATATCTCCTCCTGGAACGAAGATAACAGCAAGTGTTACTTTGTAAGCAACAAGGGAGAGTTGGACTTGTCAACTCTATTTCTGCTCGATCCAAAAACGAAAGAGCTCACTAAAATTGAAAGCGACCCGCTTAACAAAGTTGACTTCGGCGGACTTTTTATTAATGACAACACCAGAAAGATTATTTCTACATCGTACACAGATGATAAAACCCGTATTTACTGGAAAGACAAAACCTGGGAGGCAAATTATCTTTTCCTGAAGGAACAATTTCCCGGACGTGAAGTGGACTTTCAGAGTTCCACTGAGGATTACAAGAAATTTCTTATTGCTGTTTGGGGGGATAAATATGCATCCGAGGCCTACTATTTCAACTCAGAAACGAAAGAACTTATCTTACAATACGTGCCACGTCCAAAACTGAAAGAAGTTGAAAATTATCTTTCAGAAATGACTCCGGTTCGCTATTTGAGTAGCGATGGGCTTGAAATACCGGCTTACCTGACCATTCCTAATGGCAAAGAGGCATTTAACTTACCGCTGGTTGTGTTGGTTCATGGAGGCCCTAAAGGTCCTAGAGACAACTGGGGCTTTGATCCTTATGCTCAGTTTTTAGCCAATCGGGGCTATGCCGTATTACAACCAAATTTCAGAGCAAGTGGCGGTTATGGTAAAAAGTTTCTTAATGCCGGCGATTTGCAATGGGGTAAACTAATGCAGGACGACATTACCTGGGGAGTTAAGTTTCTGGTTGATCAGGGTATAGCCGATAAAAACAAAGTGGCCATTATGGGTGGAAGTTATGGCGGTTATGCCACATTAGCCGGCCTTGCTTTTACTCCCGATCTTTATGCTTGCGGTGTTGACATTGTTGGACCAAGTAATATTTTCACTTTGCTCGAATCTGTTCCGGCATACTGGGAGGCCGGACGTGCATTCCTATATGGTATGGTTGGTGATCCGAATACCGATGAAGGAAAAAAATTAATCGAGGAGGCGAGTCCGCTTTTTTCAGCCGATAAAATCAATAAACCACTATTAATCATTCAGGGCGCAAATGATCCACGTGTTAAAAAAGCAGAAGCTGATCAGATTGTAATTGCTTTGCGCAACAAAGGCAAACAGGTGAGTTATCTGCTCGCAGATGATGAAGGCCACGGATTTGCTAAACCGGTTAATCGTATGGCGATGTTTGCGGAGGTGGAAAAATTTCTTGCAGGAATATTAGGTGGACGCTCGCAAACCACCATGCCTGATGATGTAAGCAAACGATTGGCTGAGTTGCGAGTGGATATTTCAAAAGTGACTTATGAAGTGAAGAAACAACTTAAATCTGTTGCAGCATTACCGAAGATTGCTAATACGGTAACACCGGCAGTTATTAATTATGATATGGTGGTTGAAGTACAAGGGCAAACCCTGCCGATGACCATGAAAAGAACGATCTCTAAATCCGGATCAAATGTGCTCATTACCGATGAGAGTAATGGAGCGATGGGTCAATCTACCGACGCTATGGAATACACGGCAGACTGGACTCCGGTAAAACGCGATATCAATCAGGGTGGGCAAAATATCGTTATGAGTTTCAGTGCAAACAAAGTAACCATGACCGCTATGGGGAATACGATGGACTTAACCATGAATGGAGCATATATCAATGACGGGCCCGGTATGGATCTACTTGTGGCCGGATTACCTCTGGCTGAGGGGTATTCGTTACTCTTTGAAATGCCGGACCTTGCCACCGCCAAGCCTAAACAGATGCAATTGAAAGTAACGGGTACGGATGTAATTAACAACAAGAAATATTGGTTGGTGGATGTAGTTGCCACGGATAATGTTGCGGATAAGCAGACATTATGGATCAGCACCGATACTAGGGATGCCTTCAAAATGATTCAGGTTATACCTGCGATGGGTAATGCAAAAATTACCATCATGAAGAAATCATAAACAAAAGAATAAACATTTATACGCGCGAAGCGGGGACAATTCCCCGCTTCGCGCGTTTTAGGTAAGTCCTTCAATCAAGCTAAATCGAGCTCACGGTATTACTCTACCAGGAGTAGGTACCCTTTCAGATATTGTGTTTCCGGTATGCCCAGCACAACGGGATGGTCTTTAGATTGTTGTAAATATTTAATGCGTTTTAAGGTACGCCCTGAATCATAAGCCGCTTCACAAAGCGTTTCGTAAAACAGCTCGTCGCTCATGAAATGAGAACAGGAAAACGTCATTAAAAATCCACCGGGCTTCAGCAGCTTAATGCCACGCAGATTAATTTCCTTGTATCCCCGTATGGCACTTTGAATATTTTTTCTGCTCTTCGTGAATGCCGGAGGGTCCAGTATGACCATGTCGTATCGTTCACCGGATTTAATCTTCTCCGGTAATACATCAAAAGCATTGGCGCAAGTGAATGTACATTGGCTTAATTGGTTTCGTGTTGCGTTTTCAACGGCCCGTTCTATGGCCCGGGCACTCACATCGTATGCAGTAACCGAGGCGGCTCCGTAATAGGCGGCAAACAGTGCAAAACTTCCGGTATAGGTAAAGCAATCGAGCACGTGAGCGCCCTTTGATATTGCTTTCAGTTCTTCTCTGTTTTCTTTCTGATCTAAAAAGAATCCGGTTTTTTGTCCTTCAGTCAGATCAAATTGAAATCGAACACCTTGCTCCTCAATTTCGATATGGGTCTCAAACGGGTCGGACAAAAAACCCTGTTGTTCAGTAAGGCCCTCAAGCGTTCGCACCGGAACATCGTTACGTTCATAAATTCCTTTAGCCCTGAATTGATTGATCAATATCTCTGTTATATTTTTTTTCCATTGCTCCATGCCGAGTGTCAGAATTTGTACGACATAATAATCTCCGAATTTATCAATAACCAGACCCGGTAAGTGATCAGCCTCGCCAAAGATTAATCTGTAGTTATGGGTATAACCGTATGCCTCCCGTTGGCGTTTTGCCTGCAAGAGTCGCCTGCTGAAGAAATCGGTATTTATCTGTTCCTCTTTTCGGGTGAGTATGCGAGCAGTAATCTGGGATTGTGCATTGTAATATGCTCGACCTATAAACCGATCCTTAAAATTATATACATCAACAATTTCACCATTGGATATATAGGGATCTGTATGTTCTATTTCATTTTGATAAACCCAGGGATGCCCATGTTCTATACGATAGCCTTTTCCACGACCAATGCGAATCTTCTTATACATGTCGGTAAAAGTAAAGAAGCACCAATTAATAATGATAATTTGCTCTTCCGCAATATTAATCAGCGCAGGGTTCTGTGCGGTTGAGGTAAGGTTGCGGCTTTATGAGGTATAAGTTCTTTATCGCTTAATTACTCCCGTTCTTATCGAACGCACGTAAACAACTTAGTTCACGAGTAATGAACTCGCTTAACGGTTAATTACTGTCGGCTTTAGTCGGCAGAAAGGGAAAACTCCATCATCACCGGGGCTTTAGCCCAAAGAGTGGTTTAATTCAAGAAAAGTATCATCCGCTTTTCTTTGTCTTGAAACAAAGAAAAGCTCCAAAAGAAAATTCAAGACGAATCGATCCTCCCTCGCGCAGGGCCACGTGCACCCCGGCGATTCGCCAACCGGCCCGATGCGCAAGGGGCGCCATAGCTCTAAAAGAACTTCAGCTTGATCATATTTTAATTACTGCCGGCTTTAGCCGGCAGTAAAAGAAGCTCTACAAACCACGGGGGCTTTAGCCCAATAAGCCCTATTTGTTGTGTGAACTAAAACCCCTACTTTTAAATAAAATTAAACGAATGGCATAAAACAAAAACAGTCTTAATGACTGCATACATAATCAGCGTTTGCTATCATTCTGTCGTTGAAAGGTCGAAAATTTAAATGAGAACAGATTATAAGAGCAAAACGCTCACGTTCAGGCGTGGGCTTTTGCTTTTCTGTACATAGGTATCTCAGTACCTCGGTGTCAAAATGTCAACTGTCCCACGCTGATTTTTTATAGACCACTACTATGGGGCAGGGTAGTAACTATCTTTTAAACCTTTTTTAAAAACAATTACATAACGTATGAAAAAAAACAACACAACCTTTGCGGACTATTTGCGCAATGCATTACGCCGCCTTAACACCAAACCTCTTTATTTAACCGCAGTGGCATTACTTGGCCTAAGCAC
>Ga0315902_10005615_pt1 | contig 17606 bp, 14 predicted proteins | sample LakEriMetagenome_9_FD_203523 | JGI IMG/M metagenome (GOLD analysis project Ga0315902, IMG submission 203523) | Freshwater fungal communities from buoy surface, Lake Erie, Ohio, United States - Buoy 12 MA117 | ecosystem: Environmental > Aquatic > Freshwater > Lake > Lake biofilm | place: USA...
GATAAATCTTGTGGTTCGTAAACTTCTTTCCAATCAAGAATTCGGACATCGACTGGTCTGCGCTTCGGTGTCTCTCTTGGAGTTGTTAGAAATCCCTTTGGATCAGCCATTGACCGCCTCCATAACTACCTTGTCGACTGGTAAACCTTCACGTTCTGCTCGATCCATTGCGGCAAGAACTCGGGCATAATCTCGCGGCATAATCATGGAGATTCGCTTCTTGCTCTCATCCCAATTTTTCAACAATTGTGCGGCAACAACTGAGCCAGTTTCTGCTTCGAAGTTAGAGAGTAAATCTCTTACATAAATTTCTTGATCTGCAGGCAGCGCCAATACATCTACTAATTCTGTATTAACTAGCGCAGCATCAAGATCTAATACGAATGCTCTTCCACCAGACATGCCAGCTGCAAAGTTACGACCAGTTCGACCAAGAACCAAGGCAATTCCACCAGTCATGTATTCGCAGCCGTGATCCCCAATTCCTTCAACGACTGCAACTGCGCCAGAATTTCTCACACAAAAACGCTCTCCCACTCGGCCTCGAATAAATATTTGACCAGAAGTAGCGCCATAGCCAATTACATTTCCAGCGATAACATTTAATTCCGAAGCAAAAGTTGCTTTCTCATCTGGTCGAACAATTACTCGACCACCTGATAGGCCCTTTCCAACATAGTCATTCGCATCACCATAAAGTCGCAGAGTTAGACCCTTAGGTATGAATGCTCCGAAGGAGTTTCCAGCGGTTCCGTGGAATGAGATATTCACGGTGTTATCTGGAAGGCCAGCGCCACCAAACTTGCGAGTTATTTCAGAGCCCAACATTGTGCCAACCGTGCGGTTCACATTCTTAATCGGCATTTCAATATTTACGGATTCACCAGACTTGAGTGCTGGAGCTGCGAGTTCGATTAATTTATTATCAAGTGCTTTGGCTAAGCCGTGATCTTGGGTGGTTGAATTTCTGCGAGGTGCGTCAGTATCGAATACCGGTGCCTGCAACAGCGGCGCCAAGTCGAGACCACTTGCCTTCCAATGTTTAATTGCTTTCTTGGTATCCAAGTATTCAACTTGTCCGATAGCTTCTTGCAGTGTTCTAAAGCCTAACTCTGCCAATATTTCACGAACTTCGTCTGCAATATATTCGAAGAAGGTTTCAACGAACTCCGGCTTACCATTGAACTTTGCGCGTAATTCTGGGTTCTGAGTTGCGACTCCTACTGGGCAGGTATCAAGATGACAAACACGCATCATCACGCATCCAGATACAACAAGTGGCGCGGTAGCAAAACCAAATTCTTCGCCGCCCAACAGCGCTGCAATAACAATGTCACGTCCAGTTTTCATCTGGCCATCTACCTGAACAACAATGCGGTCGCGCAATCCATTTAGCATTAGGGTCTGTTGAGTTTCGGCAAGACCTAACTCCCAAGGTGCGCCCGCATGCTTTAGTGAAGTAAGTGGAGATGCTCCGGTTCCACCATCATGTCCAGAGATCAGAACCACATCGGCATGTGCTTTGCTTACGCCGGCCGCAACCGTTCCTACTCCGACTTCAGCAACCAACTTCACATGAACGCGGGCATTCTTATTCGCATTCTTTAGATCGTGGATAAGTTGGGCCAGATCCTCAATTGAATAAATATCGTGATGGGGTGGTGGCGAAATTAAACCAACACCGGGGGTTGAGTAACGAACCTTTGCAATCCATGGATAAACCTTGCCACCAGGAAGTTGTCCGCCCTCACCAGGCTTTGCTCCTTGCGCCATCTTTATCTGGATGTCATCGGCATTAACTAGATATTCACTAGTAACTCCAAATCGCCCTGAAGCAACCTGTTTAATCGAAGATCTACGAGAATCGCCATTCGCTTCAAGCTTGTAGCGTTCTGGATCTTCCCCGCCCTCGCCAGTATTTGATTTACCACCAAGACGATTCATGGCGATTGCAAGAGTCTCGTGCGCTTCTGCTGATATCGAACCGTATGACATGGCTCCAGTAGAAAAGCGTTTGATGATATCTGAGCGAGATTCAACTTCTTCAATTGGAATAGCCGGACGAACTCCAGTTTTGAATTCAAAGAGACCGCGAAGTGTCATCAATCGCTTTGATTGATCATCTACTCGACTGGTGTAGCGCTTAAAAATGTCATATCGCTTATTGCGGGTTGCATGTTGCAACGCAAATACAGTTTCTGGGTCGAACAAATGTGGTTCGCCCTCGCGTCGCCATTGATATTCGCCACCGATCGGCAAGCGTTTTGTTCCAGGAATCTCGCCCCCTGGTGGATATGCGATGTGATGGCGGGCGATAGTTTCTTGAGCAATCATGTCGATTGATACGCCGCCAAGTTTTGAAGTCACGCCAACGAAATATTCATCAACAACTTCACGAGATAAACCAATGGCTTCAAACACTTGGGCACCGGTATATGAAGCTATTGTCGAAATGCCCATCTTTGACATAACTTTTAGAACACCTTTGCCAAGTGATTTAATTAAATTCGCAACAGCTTTCTCTGGGGTAATTCCAGTGATAACACCCTGACGAACTAAATCTTCGGCTGACTCCATTGCTAGATAAGGATTAATCGCTGCTGCTCCAAAGCCGACAAGGAGTGCAACATGGTGAACTTCGCGCACTTCCCCAGATTCAACAACTAGTCCAACCTTGGTGCGGGTTTTCTCGCGGATTAAATGATGATGAACCGCGGCAGTTAATAGAAGCGATGGGATTGGTGCATCTTCAGCATCGCCATCACGATCTGAAAGCACAATTATGTGCGCGCCATCTTTAATTGCTTGGGAAACTTCTTGACGAATCTCGGTGATTCGATTGGCTAGCGCCTCGCCTCCACCTTGCACTGGAAAGAGACCACGAACAACATGCGCTGCAAAGCCTGGATGGTTTCCATCAGCATTAACATGAATCAACTTTGCGAGTTCGTCATTATCAATCACCGGAAAATCAAGAGCAATTTGACGACATGAAGCTGGTCCTGGATCAAGAAGATTAAACTCTGGACCCACGGTGCTGGATAGGCTGGTGACTAATTCTTCTCGAATTGCGTCCAGCGGTGGGTTAGTAACTTGTGCAAACAGCTGTGAGAAATAATCGTAAAGAAGTCTTGGCTTTGCAGATAGCGCAGCAATCGGCGAATCTGTTCCCATTGATCCAAGCGCCTCGCCACCAGATTTAGCCATTGGTGTCAAAATAATTCTGATCTCTTCTTCGGTATATCCGAATGCACGTTGGCGTCTCAGAACTGATGAGTGCGGATAAACAATATGTTCACGAGAAGGTAAATCTTCAAGGCGCACAAGTCCGGCATGCAACCACTCGCCATAAGGAGCAGCGTTTGCAAGCGAATCTTTAATCTCGTCATCTTCGATGATTCGGCCAGCCTCGGTATCAACCAAGAACATACGTCCTGGCTTCAATCTGCCCTTGCTCTCAATTTCTTCTGGTTCAAAATCCAGAACACCAAATTCACTAGCAAGAACAACTAAGCCAGATTTAGTTATCCAATAACGAGATGGACGTAATCCATTGCGATCTAGAACTGCGCCGATTTGTCGACCATCTGTGAATGTGATGCAAGCAGGTCCATCCCATGGCTCCATAATGCTTGAGTGGAAGGCATAAAAATCTTTTCTTGATTGCGACATCGTTGCATGATTTTCCCAAGCTTCCGGAATCATCATCAAAACTGAATGCGGAAGTGAACGACCGCCCAGATAAAGGAGTTCTAGAACTTCATCAAAAGAGCCAGAGTCGCTACTTGAGTCATCGACAATTGGAAATAATCGATTCAAATCTCCCGGAATGATTTCACTAGCCAATAGAGACTCACGTGCTCGCATCCAGTTGCGGTTTCCACGAACTGTATTTATCTCACCGTTATGCGCGATGAATCGATATGGATGTGCAAGCGGCCAGGAAGGGAAGGTATTTGTTGAGAATCTGGAATGAACCAGAGCAAGTGTTGAAACAACGCGATCATCAGATAAATCTGGGAAGAATTCCTCAAGTTGCCCGGTTGTAAGCATTCCCTTATAGACAATGGTTCTTACCGAGAGTGAAGGAACATAAAGTGGGAAGCGGTGCTCTATCCGCTTTCTAAAGCAGAAAGCTAATCGCTCTAAATCTAAATCAACTTCACTATTGATGCCTGCGACAAAAATCTGCTCAAATTTAGGCATTACAGATAGCGCGGTTTTACCAATTGATTTTGCATCGATTGGGAGATCCCGCCACCCAAGAACGCGAAGACCCTCTTCATGCGCAATCGCTTCGATAGCCGCACGATCCGAGAATGACTTATCGATAAAAATTATGCCGGTCGCATACTTGCCAGCCTCGGGCAATTTGAAGTCAATAACTTCGCGATAGAACGCATCTGGAATACAAATCAAAATTCCGGCGCCATCGCCGCTATCTGGTTCGGCTCCGGTTGCACCACGGTGCTCCATGTTTCGAAGTGCGGTTAAACCTTGAGAGACAATTTCGTGGGAAGCTTTTTTAGTTAACGTTGCGACCATAGCAACACCACAAGAGTCGCGCTCTTGAGTTGGGTCATATAAACCCTGTGCCGATGGCACCGTTGAAAATAAAGTCACGAAAACTCCCAAAAATTATGAGGTGATTCGGGACGACAATGGCCCAAAGGATTTAACAACTAAATATTACAGGTGAAGGATAGCAATCGCTCCCCGATTTATATACCTGTCAGATGGACCAGTGAGCCAATTCCCGCTGTAATTGCCATTCCTAGAGAGCCACCGATCAAGATGCGAATCGTAGTTTTGAGGTAAGAAGACCCTGCTATTCGAGCGCTTAATACCCCAGTTCCGATAAGTCCAGCGAGGGTAAAGCCAATAATGCTTAAAACCTTCGTGCCCAAGGTTGGCGCGAGTGCGCCAGCGAATGGAATAAGTCCACCGGCTGTGAAACTTAGGGCAGAAGCTATCGATGCCTGAACTGGGCGCGCTTTAGTATGCGGAAACTGTCCAAGTTCATCACGAAGATGCGCTTCAAGAGCATCTCTTTCAGTCATAGCTTTCGCAACCTCGGTTGCTAATTCTCGATTGAGACCACGGTTCATATAAATTTCAATTAACTCTTCTAATTCACCAGCCGGATCTACCGCAAGGTGTTCCATCTCCAACAACCGATCTGACTCTTCAATATCGTTCTGTGATCTAACAGAGATGTATTCACCAACCGCCATAGACATTGCGCCGGCAGCAATTCCAGCAGCACCAGCTGTGACTAGAAAATTATCTGCACGCGCGGCCGAGACACCAATCATCAAGCTTGCAGTTGAAACCAGACCGTCGTTTGCGCCAAGAACTGCAGCTCGCAACCACCCAGCACGATGGGTTTTATGATGAGCATTCCTGCGATAAACATCTTCTAAAGCCATGGGCTAAGCATATCTCTTGCCTCTAGGACTTTAGGGTATTTCCTGAAATTCTCCTTATGAGAACCGCTAGTGCTCCGAAAAAGAGTAAACCGGAGACCCAAATATTTAGTCGGATTCCAAATATCAAATTGGCCTCATCGATTCGAATCGCTTCTATAAAGAAGCGCCCCAGTGAATATGCCAGAACATAGAAAATGAATACCGTCCCAGCTTTTACAAAGTTTTTGAAAAACTTTAACTTCATGATTATTGCGGCAACAAAGAAGCACCAAATTGCTTCATATAGGAAAGTCGGGTGAAAGGTCGCAAAATTTTCAAATCCAGATGGTCTACTTTCGCGCGGAATTTCTAGTGCCCAGAAGAGTGTTGTGGGTTTACCGAATAACTCGGCATTAAACCAATTACCAAATCTGCCAATCCCCTGCGCAATCAACAACCCTGGCGCGATTGCATCAGCCATCTGATAAAAAGAGAGTGAATTTCTCTTTACCTTGAAGAAGATAAATGCCGCAAGAGCGCCGATTGAGATTGCGCCCCAGATTCCCAGACCACCTCGCCAGATCTGTAGCGCTTGGATTGGAGAACCATTCTCGCCAAAGTATTTCTGTGGAGAGGTAAGAACATGGTAAATCCGACCCCCGATAATTCCAGCAGGCACAACTACTAGAGCTAGATCAGTTATGTCATCTGGATTACCACCGAGTGCTTTATACCTTCTCTTCGTTACCCAAACTGCTACAAAAATCCCGAGCAAGATCGCCAGCGCATAGAAGTGAAAAGTAAAAAATCCCAACTCCAAAGTTGACGAACTCGGAGTTGGGATGAATTTCCTCATTTAGGGTCTGCTAATAACAATCCCTAGTAGTTACTTAATTCCGGCAACAGCAAGTGCGGCCTGAAATTTTGCTGGATTGTTGTAATCATTATCAGGAGTCTCTCGACTTAACTCTTTGCCATTTACAGAAACGGTTGGTGTCGAGTTAACATTCTTAACAGCTGCATAAGAGGCAGATGCCTTGGTCCAGTCGTCATACTTTCCATTGCTCACGCAATCTTGATACTTGGCTGAACTTAAACCAGCTTGAATACCCAGCATAATCATAAATTCCTTGGAATATCTTCCAGTATTTTCTGCACCTTGATTCTGATAAATCAGCTCATGCATTTCGAGGAACTTGCCCTCATCCATCGCACAGGCCGCAGCATTTGCGGCGATGACTGACTCATTAACGCCATTGCTTGACCGCTCACCAATGAATGTCAATGGATGGTAAACAACTTTTGCCTTCTTCTCAAGAATTATCTTCTTGATGTATTCATTATTCACCGCTGTAAAGCTGCGACAAGCGGGGCATTGGAAGTCTTCCCAAATATCGATTTGGTTAGTCAACTCAGGGTTGAAAACTAATCCGGATCCGTCGGCCTGAGAGATTGAGGCTGGCGCAGAAACATTTGTTGCTGGCTTCTTATCGAAATAAATAAAGATTCCAGTCACTGAAATCACGAAAACAATCATTCCAATTACAATTGCGCGTAATCCCTTATCGCCCGATTTACTACTTGCCATTTCATCTCTCCTTGATGTTATTTGACTTATTTACCTTACTTAGCTTATTTATCGAGACCTAATTTACCCTTTGGGAAGCGATATATGTAGAAAGCGAATACTGCGAGAACAATATCTCGTGCAATCTCAACTGTGTAATTCCAAACTGGCAGCTCCTCGCTTTCGAGAAGTCCGCCTTTGCCAAAACAGCCGCAATCGAGGGATATTCCTCTTATCCAGGCCTGAGCGATTGCGATGATGAACATAACCATTAAGGCGCCACCGGCAATCGCATTTAGACGAACCCAGATTCCAAGTATTAAGAAAATTCCAATCGCAACCTCAGCAAAGGGCAGGACAAACCCGAGGAGATTTGCTAAATCAACTGGAAGTATTTGATATGCCCGAACCGAAGTCGCAGATGCGTAGGGATCGGAAACTTTTAGTGCACCAGCGACAAATAGAACACCACCAAGAATCAATCTGAAAACAAGAGTGAGCCAGGGCTGATATTTAGTTGATGTCAGATTAGAAGTTAGTTTATTCATACGGTTGGGTCGATTCCATCATTTAGTGCGCTCCATGCGCTCTCGGGCTTGCGGTCATACTTCTTGGAGATTCCTCTTTTTGAAATACGAAATATTAGATAACCAAGCACTCCAGTTGAAATCAAAAGCAGGGTAACTTTAATCATGCGAGCTTTATTTCTGAGTGGAAACAAGTGCGCTCTCCGGTATGGCAAGCAGCGCCAGTTTGTTTTACAGATAAGAGCAAACAATCACTGTCGCAGTCAAAGGAGAGCGAGACTAAATCTTGGTAATGGCCTGAAGTTTCGCCCTTAATCCAGAGCGCATTTCGGCTTCGGCTCCAATAAGTCGCACGCTTAGTTTCTAAAGTTTTAGTTAAAGACTCTTCATTCATCCAAGCCATCATCAAAACCTCTTTTGACTCTGAATCTTGCGCGATAGCAGCTATTAATTCACCCGCACGAAATCGCTCTGCAATGGCTGGTGGGATTTTCGACATATGCCTATTGTCCACTATTTCGGCTTACGCGCGAATTGGAAAACCGCGTTTTACCAAGTCATTTTTTACATCCGAGATCCGAAGTTCTCCGAAATGAAAGACGCTGGCGGCCAGAACCGCATCGGCGCCAGCAGTTAGTGCCTCGGCAAAATCAGAAATCTTTCCAGCACCACCACTTGCAATCACGGGAACGCTTGAAATCTTTCTCACGGCTGACAGCATCTCAATATCAAATCCAGATTTTGTGCCATCCGCATCCATCGAATTCAAAAGAATTTCTCCTACGCCTCTAAGAATTGCATCCTCTATCCAAGCTAACGCATCCAATCCGGCGCTCTGCCGTCCCCCATGAGTTGTTACTTCGAATCCAGATTTGGTTTGTGCACGTCTGGCATCAACCGAGAGGACAAGAACTTGATTTCCAAATCGGTCAGAGATCTCATTGATTAAATCTGGTCTAGCAATTGCTGCAGTGTTGATTGAAATCTTGTCAGCCCCAGCTCGAAGTAATTCGTTTACATTCTCGGCGCTGCGAATTCCACCACCAACTGTTAGGGGGATGAAAACCTGCTCTGCAGTTCTCCGGACAATCTCTAGCGTTGTCTCTCGCTCTTCCACACTTGCCGATATATCAAGAAAGGTTAATTCGTCAGCGCCTTCAAGGCCATATTTCTTTGCAAGCTCTACTGGATCTCCTGCATCCTTTAAATCTTTAAAGTTCACACCTTTGACGACTCGTCCCCCAGCAACATCAAGGCACGGAATAATCCGCTTTGCTAGTGTCACTTCGTCGCCACTTCCAAAGCTTGGGCAAGTGTGAATGCTCCGGAATAAATTGCCTTACCGACTATCGCGCCCTCAATCCCAATATTTGTCATGCTTCGCAATTCGATCAGATCTGAAAGTTCTGCGATTCCACCACTTGCAACAATCGGAGTTTTAGTTACAGCACAAACTTCTCGAAGCAAATTAAAATTTGGACCAGCGAGAGTTCCATCTTTACTAACATCAGTGACTATGTAACGCGAACAACCCGCAGAATCCAACTTCGCAATCATCTCGAAGAGATCACCTCCGGCTTCGGTCCAACCTCGAGTAGCGAGGGTGTGGCCACGCACATCTAGTCCTACGGCAATTCTCTCGCCATAGTTTGCAATAACTTTTGCCGTCCAATCTGGATATTCGATTGCTGCGGTTCCTAAATTAACTCGTTCGCACCCAGCCAATAGGGCGCGTTCAAGTGAGGCATCATCTCGAATACCGCCCGAGAGCTCTACCTTTATATCAACACTTGAAATGACTTGTTGGATTAAATCAAAATTACTTCCAGTGCCAAATGCGGCATCTAGATCTACTAAATGGATCCAGCTTGCGCCCCCTACAACAAATTCATTTGCAACTTCAACTGGAAGTCCATAAGTGCTAGTCGCTGCTAGTTCGCCTTGAACCAAGCGAACTGCCCGACCATCTTTAACGTCGATAGCTGGCAGAATTTCCAAGATCGGAAGAGTCATAGAGTTTTTACCCAATTCGCAATCAACTTCGCTCCAGCCGCCCCACTCTTTTCAGGGTGAAACTGCGTTGCAACGACAAAATCCTTCTCAACTGCTGCCAAAAAATCTTCGCCATAATTTGTAATTGTATTTGTGGCATCTGGGATGGAATTCTTTGCAGCATAAGAATGGACAAAGTAAAAGGATTGATCTTCTACGCCTTTAAAGAGTTTGGAATTATGCGCAGGTGCAACGCTGTTCCAGCCCATGTGTGGAAGAACTGGAGCTTTCAATTCACTTACCTTTCCAGGTAAAACTCCGAGACCTTGGGTCTCTTTTTTCTCGCTACTTGATTGGAAAAGTATCTGCATCCCAACACAGATTCCAAAAATTGGACGTGCCTTTGCTACTCGATCTGCAATTATCTCTACGCCACCGACCTGAGCCAGTTGCTCCATGCATGCCGCAAAGGCTCCGACTCCGGGAACAATTAGAGCCGAGGCTTCGCTACAAGTTTTTGCATCACGAGTCACTACGACATTTGCTGATGCGACTTCGAACGCTCGCTGTGCCGACCGCAAATTCCCAGAACCATAATCGAGAATTGCAATCAAAGAACGCCTTTCGTCGATGGAATCCCACTTACTCGATTGTCAATTGCACATGCATCGCGAAGCGCTCTAGCAACTGCCTTGAATTGCGCTTCGAAAACGTGGTGAGCATTGCGCCCTTCCAAAACTCGAACGTGTAGAGCAATACGTGCTTCAGCGACAATTGATTCCCAAATATGTCGGCCCAGTGTTGTGTCGAAAGTTCCGATGAGTTCAACAATTTCAGGTTGGCGGTGCACTAGATATGGTCTTCCAGATAGATCCACTGCAGCCTGAACTAAGACCTCATCTAGTGGGACCATGGCATCACCAAAGCGACGAATTCCTGATTTGTCTCCCAGTGCTTCACGTAGCGCTTGCCCAAAAGCAAGTGAGGTATCTTCAACGGTGTGGTGAGAATCGACATCAACATCGCCCTTAGTCTTTACGGTTAAATCAAAGCCTGCATGCTTTCCGAGTTGCGAGAGCATGTGGTCAAAAAATGGAACACCAGTATCAATATCTATCGCACCAGTTCCATCTAAATTGATTTTTACATCAACGCTAGATTCCTTCGTCTGGCGAGCTACGTGTGCTGTTCTCATCCTTCTCCTCTTTACCGTTTACCTTTGTAGATCAACTAATGTCGATGAACTAATTATGACCTAAGAGCGGCAATAGCCGTTAGAAATTCATCATTCTCGCTAGGCAATCCGATAGTTACTCTTAAATAGCCACTGAGTCCAACATCTCTGACAAGAATTCCAGCCGCTACTAATGACTCCCAGGCAGTTTTGGAATCCCCTTTGAATCCACTGAAGAGTAAGAAGTTGGCACTGCTCGGCGATACTTCAAAACCTAATTTTGTAAGTTGGGCTGCTACTCGATCCCGTTCAGCGATTAGCGCATCAACTTCGGCAAGCAGCGCTTTTGAATTATCTAGCGCTACCAGGGCAAGTGCCTGGGTCGTAGAGCTTAGGTGGTAGGGCAATCTGGTTACGAGCATCGCATCAACCACCGCTTCATTACAAACTGCATACCCAACTCGGGCACCTGCAAATGCAAATGCTTTACTCATGGTTCTGACGACCACAACGTTTGGATATTGAGCAATCAAATTTACAGCCGACATTTCCTTTGAAAATTCAGCATAAGCTTCATCAACAACCAGTAAGCCCTTAATTTCGCGACAAGCAATCGCAAGTTCTTCGAGATCTGCGTAAGGAGTTGATGTTCCAGTTGGGTTATTTGGGGTCGTAATAAAAGTTATTCCTGGCTCTTCCTCTGAAATCATTTTGATTGATTTTTTAATATCTATATTGAACGAGGTTTCACGGTCACCAGAAATCCAATTTGTTCCCGTGGCTTTTGCAATCAGTGGATGCACAGAATACGAAGGCGTAAATCCAAGTGCTCCTCTACCGCCACATGCCAGCATCAGGGTCTGTAAAATCTCATTGCTTCCATTAGCGGCCCAAATATTTCGGGAACCGAAAACAGCGCCTGCACTCTTACTTAGGTATTTGGCTAGCGCTTCGCGCAGAGCAACTGCGTCACGATCTGGATAGCGATTTAGGTTTGCTAACACCTGAGGAAGTGCTTCGAGCATCTCGGCTACAACTTTTTTCGGTAAGTCATATGGATTTTCATTTGTATTCAGAGCTCGAACGCCAGAAATTTGTGGCGCTCCGTATGGTTTTAGATCTGCAAGTTCGCTGCGGATTGGAAGCCAACTTGGCCAGGCCGGGTTATTTTCCATCGCCATTACTTCTTACCTTCAAAGCGTGCACTCATAGCTTCACCATGTGCTGGTAAATCTTCCGAGTTAGCTAGTGTGATTACATTTGCTGCAATTTCAGTGAAAGCGCTCTCGTCATATTCAACGAAACTTACGCCCTTGAGAAAAGTTTGAACTGAGAGCCCGCTTGAATGACATGCGCAACCACCAGTAGGTAGAACATGGTTTGAACCAGCAGAATAATCTCCTAAGGAAACTGGTGTGAATCGACCAATAAATACTGCACCAGCATTTCTAATTTGCTTCGAGACTTGCTTTGAATTAACTGTTTGAATCTCAAGGTGCTCGGCCGCATAAGCATTTGCTACATCAACGCCTTGGTCGATCGAATCAACAAGCACAATTGCTGATTGCTTTCCGGAGAGCGCGCTTCGAATTCGCTCTTCATGCTTAGTCTTTGAAACTTTTATACCTAATTCGACCTGCACCGCTTCAGCCAATTTTGGTGAATCTGTAATCAAAATTGCCGCTGCAATAACATCGTGTTCAGCCTGACTTATTAAATCCGCAGCGACTTCATTGGCATTAGCGCTCTGATCGGCAATTATCGCGACTTCAGTAGGTCCCGCTTCTGAATCAATTCCGACTAAGCCACGCAATGCTCGTTTAGCAGCAGCCACATAAATATTTCCGGGCCCGGTGACTACATCAACGCTTTCGCAAACACCTTCGACTCCATATGCAAACATCGCGATAGCTTGCGCTCCTCCGATTGCATAAACCTCGGTAATTCCAAGCAGCGCACATGTGGCAAGAATTGTTCGGTTGGGAAGGCCACCATTTTCGATTTGTGGTGGTGAAGCAACGGCGATGCTGGCGACTTTAGCGATTTGAGCCGGAACTACATTCATGATTACTGAACTTGGATATACCGCTCGACCGCCTGGAACATAAAGCCCAACCCGATCTACCGGAATCTGTTTGTGAGTGACTTGTCCACCTGCAACAACTTGCGTAAATAGCTCACTTCTTAATTGATCTGTGTGAGCTTTTGTAACTCTGCGAATTGCCTCTTCTAGCGCTAGCCTGACATCAGAATCTAGCGAATCGAGCGCGGAATTAATTTCTGCTATCGGAACTTGGATCGATTTTGGACGAACACCGTCAAACTTTTCGCATAAATCTAAGAGTGTAGATTCTGAACCAGCCTTTACGCTCTGCAGAATCGGATCGATACTTATTAGCGCCGCTTCGATATCTAGTTCTGCGCGAGGCAATTCTGTTCGGTATCCCAATTTCGATAAAGATCGCCCACGAAAATCAACAGTTCTAATGGCAGTGGGATTCACTCGCCAATTCTAATCTAAACCAGACAGTCGGGGCCGAGAATTGCCTTGAGGTCAGCGCTCAAACTTGGCGATGCGGTAACTCTCAAATCATCGCCGATTTTCATAACCAGGCTCTTGCGACCATCATCGAGTTTGAGATGGACTTCTCGTTTTCCGGGATGAGACCTGAGAATTTCTTTTATTCGGTCTACAACTGGTGGCGTGCAGCGAACCGTATCCATAGAAATTATTAGCGGTCCGGTTGGAGCAAGCGAGATATCGGGTGTAGATAAATCTAGAGCCATAATCTTGACCTGCTCTTCGCGCTTATCTACTCGTCCCCGAATTATCACGATTCGATCTTCCATGAGATTCATAGAATGTTGAGTATAGGAATTCGAGAAGAACATAACATCTACTGCGCCCTCGAGATCTTCGATAGTAACAATCGCCCACGAATCTCCACGTCTTGAAACCTTACGTTGAATCTGGGTGATTAATCCACCAATTGTGACGATCTGTTCGTGGCCAATTGATTCATCATTTACCTGGCTGATTGGCATATCTGTTGAAGAACGAAGTAAGTGCTCTACCCCTAATAGCGGATGATCCGAAACATAAAGTCCGAGCATCTCCCGTTCGTAACTCAGTAGCAGCGCTTTCTCCCACTCTTGATTTGGAATGTCAATCTCTACATTTGTAATTGAAGGAGATTGCGAAGACATCCCACTGCCGAATAGATCAAATTGTCCGATTGACTCAGCTCGCTTTGCCTCCATGACTGAATCAATTGCCTCGAGATAAATCAGCGTCAAACCCTTGCGAGGGTGGTTTAGCGAATCAAAAGCGCCACCTTTGATCAAAGATTCAATGGTCTTCTTATTGCAAACATTTGCGTCGACCTTGGTTAAGAAATCTCCGAAGGATTCGTAGCGACCAGAAGCTTCGCGATTTGCAACAATTGAAGCAACGACATTTTCCCCGACATTTCGGATGGCTGTTAACCCGAATCGAATGTCATTGCCCAGTGGTGTGTAATCAGATTGAGATTCATTTACATCCGGTGGCAATACTTTAATTCCCATCCGACGGCATTCATTCAAATAGAGAGCGCTCTTATCTTTATCATCTCGGACCGAAGTAAGAAGTGCGGCCATATATTCGGTTGGATAGTTTGCCTTCAAATATCCAGTCCAATACGAGACCATCCCATATCCTGCGCTATGTGCCCGGTTAAATGCGTAGTCCGAGAATGGAATAAGCGTTTCCCATAATTTATCGATGGCCGATTTCGAGAATCCGTTATCAGTCATACCCTTCTCAAAATTTACATACTCCTTATCAAGGATGTCCTTGTTCTTCTTACCCATCGCTTTTCGCAGAAGATCCGCGCGACCAAGACTAAATCCAGCAACCTTCTGTGCAATCGCCATAACCTGCTCTTGATAAACAATAAGCCCGTAGGTATCCCCCAATATTTCAGAGAGTGCATCCACTAATTCAGGATGAATCGGAACAACTACCTGTCTTTTATTTTTGCGATCTGCGTAATCATTGTGTGCATTTACGCCCATCGGACCGGGGCGATATAGAGCAATAACTGCAGATATATCTTCGAAAGAATCCGGATTCATCTGTCGAAGCAGGGCTCGCATAGGCCCACCGTCGAGCTGGAATACCCCGAGTGTTTCACCGCGTCCAAGTAATTGATATGTCTTTGTGTCATCAAGAGTTAGCGTTGCAAGATCTAAATCAATTCCCTTATTTGCCTTTATATTTAATAAACAATCATCTAAGACTGAGAGATTTCGCAGTCCCAGAAAATCCATCTTCAACAGACCGATAGATTCACACGCGCCCATATCGAATTGCGTAATTATTGCGCCATCTGCTTCGCGACGATGAATTGGAATCACATCTAACAGAGGTTCTTTACTTAGAATCACGCCTGCAGCATGAACACCCCACTGGCGCTTCAAACCCTCTAGTCCACGAGCAGTATCAACGATTCGCTTTGAATCTGGATCTAAATCATATAAAGATCTGAATTCTCCGGCTTCACCATAGCGTTCATTCGTTGTATCGAATACTCCAGCAAGTGAAATATCTTTACCCATAACAGATGGTGGCAACGCTTTAGTTAATTTGTCGCCGATTGCATATGGATAACCAAGAACTCTGGTCGAATCCTTTAGAGCTTGCTTCGATTTAATTGTGCCGTAAGTAATGATTTGTGCAACCCGATCTTCACCATACTTCTGGGTGGCGTACGCAATCATTTCGGAGCGTCTTCTTTCATCGAAATCCAAATCAATATCTGGCATCGAAATACGTTCTGGATTTAGAAAACGCTCAAAGAGAAGTCCGTGCTTGATCGGATCTAGCGCTGTGATGCCAAGCGCATAAGAAACCAGCGAACCAGCCGCTGAACCGCGACCTGGACCAACTCGAATGCCAACACTTCTAGCATGCGAACATAAGTCAGATACAACTAAGAAGTATCCAGGAAAACCCATCTTGATCATTACATCTAATTCATAATTTAAACGTTCTTGATATGCGGCATCCACCTTGCCATCTAATCTTGCAAGCAAACCCTTGTTCGCCTCTTTGCGCAACCAAGAATCTTCGGTCTCGCCAGCTGGGACTGAATACTGTGGCAAAAGATTTTCATTTTCGCGCATCTTTATATTGCAGCGCTCGGCTACAAGCAATGTGTTGTCGCAGGACTCGGGAATTTCAGAAAAGAGTTTTCGCATCTCGGCAGCACTCTTTAAATAGAACTCGTTATTATCAAATTTGAATCGCTTAGGATCTGCAAGCGTTGAGCCCGACTGAACGCAGAGCAGCGCCTCATGAGAAGCAGCATCCGCATGATGCGTATAGTGCAAATCATTTGTTGCAAGTAATGGCAATCCAAGTTCTTTGCCAAGTTTTAGTAAATCTGATTTAACTCTGGTTTCAATATCTATTCCGTGATCCATAACTTCCAGATAAAAATTCTCGGCACCGAAGATATCCCGAAATTCACTTGCGGCGGCTATCGCCTCTTTATATGCACCCATGCGAAGCCGAGTCTGAATTTCTCCACCAGGACAGCCTGTTGTTGCAATTAGGCCACTTGCATATTTTGAAAGTAAATCTCGATCCATTCGTGGTTTGTAGTAATAACCTTCAAGGGAGGCGAGCGAGGAGAGTTTAAAAAGATTAGAAAGCCCAACGTTGTTCTCCGCAAGAATTGTCATATGGGTATATGCGCCACCGCCCGAGACATCATCTTCGCCGCCTTCGGCCCACTTAACGCGCCTCTTTTCAAATCTTGATTCTGGAGCTACATAAGCTTCGATCCCAATGATTGGTTTTACGCCTGCAGCATTCGCCTTCTTGTTAAATTCATAGGCGCCGAAAACATTTCCGTGATCCGTAATCGCAATTGCTGGCATTCCCTCTTTTGCAACTTTCGAAACTAATTCATCAACCCGAGCAGCTCCATCGAGCATCGAATACTCGGTATGAACATGTAGGTGGACGAAGCCTGGATCTGCGGACATTTGGGTGAGATTACTACTGCGCTTCAGGGAGTTGGCCCTTGGCCAATATTTCTAGGCAGCGTGTCAGGTCTGGTGGATATTCCGAGAAGAAAGCAATCTCAGAGCCCGAGGATGGGTGAATAAATTTCAACTCGCGGGCGTGAAGCCAAGGGCGAACAATTTCTAGGCGTTCTGCAATTGTGTGGTCTGCTCCGTAAGTCATGTCGCCAACCAATGGATGGCGAAGCGCTGAAAAGTGAACTCGAATCTGATGTGTGCGACCAGTCTCTAACTCAATCTCCAACAACGATACTGCTGGAAAGAATTCAAGTGCTTTGTAATGCGTAATGCTTGGTTTTCCATCTGCAACTACTGCAAATCGATAATCTTCTCTTGGATGGCGATCGATCGGTGCATCAATTGTTCCTTCAGTTGGATCCATATGACCTTGAACTAATGCGTGATAAACCTTAGTTACAGTTCGGTCGCGAAATTGCTGCTTCAAATTACTGTAAGAATTTTCATTCTTTGCAATCACCATCAGACCAGTAGTTCCAACATCTAATCGGTGAACAACTCCTTGGCGTTCAGCAGCTCCACTTGTAGACACTTGATATCCAGCTGCTACTACGCCACCAATCACGGTTGCACCACGCCAACCAGGACTTGGATGGGCTGCTACTCCAGCTGGTTTATCTACAACGATTACATCAGTGTCGTCATATACAACTTTGAAATTTTCGATTGGTGTCGGCGTCAATACTGGTTCACCGAGTATTGCAGGCATCTTAATTTCTAAATAATCATCGGTATTTACCCGATCCGATTTTGTAAGTGGCTTTCCCTTACGCGTTACTTCATTGTTCTCAATCAAGGTAACAACTGTTGATCGAGAGAGCCCCAAAAGTCTTGAGAGCGCAGCGTCT
>Ga0315902_10005616_pt1 | contig 17604 bp, 12 predicted proteins | sample LakEriMetagenome_9_FD_203523 | JGI IMG/M metagenome (GOLD analysis project Ga0315902, IMG submission 203523) | Freshwater fungal communities from buoy surface, Lake Erie, Ohio, United States - Buoy 12 MA117 | ecosystem: Environmental > Aquatic > Freshwater > Lake > Lake biofilm | place: USA...
CGGCTGGATTGGCGGTTGCTGATGGGGGCACTGCCATTGCGCAATACCCCGATGCTGAAATTTTGAAACAGCTTCACGAGCGATTGTTGCGCCCCGCGGATGCGTTTCCACAAGCTGCCGATATTCCGAAACTCAAAATCGCGATACGTGATGGCGGGTTGGAGGTGGACGGAGAGGTTCACGCTGCTGCCGACAGTGCGGTCCCAGTTCCCGGGAAAATGCCATCGTGGGTTCCGATCCAAGTGCAATTGGATGGAAAGGATGCAACAGTATGTCGACGCGACGACGGGTATTTATGGGTTTGGGTTCCGAAAGGGGTCCACTCTTTAAAGTTACGCGGACTGCTAGGAGAAAGCACCGAGTGGGTATGGGCGTTCGCCTTGCCACCCCGCTTTCTCGAGGTGGACGCTCCTGATTGGAATGTGACAGGTTTGAGCGAGGAAGGAAAACCCGAGAGCCAATTGTTTTTTGTTCGCAAAGAACAAAACGGCGAAGGGGAAGCCAGCTACGACCAAAAGAATTTTCGGTCTGTGGTTCAAGTGGATCGCGCGTTTGAGATCGGATTGGTTTGGAAAATTCATACCACCGTGCGACGCCTATCGTCGGTTGGGAAAGCGATCTCCGTTCAGGTACCGCTAGTTCCTGGAGAACGAGTCCTCACCTCGAACATCGCGCAGAGCGACGGTAACATCGAAGTCAATTTGAATGCGGAAGCGACAACCGTCGAATGGGATAGTGAACTTGGATTTGAATCGGAGTTGCTGTTGCAGTCCAAGGCTTCCAATGGGATGGTGGAGCGTTGGTCGGTGAACCCTTCCCCCGTTTGGAATATAGGGTTTGAAGGATTGCAACCGATCTACGAATCGCATCGGCCGGAGCTGATTCCGGTTTGGAATCCATGGCCCGGCGAGCAAGTTCGATTGACATTTCGAAAACCGATGGCGGTGATTGGGAAATTGCTAACCATCAAGGAAGTGACCGAGAGCTTGGTATTGGGGAGTCGACAGCGAACCAGTCGTTTGGAGGTGCAGGTCGAATCGAGTCTGGGAGGAGATTTCCCACTGAAGATCCCCGAGTCGGGTACCGTGACGTTGCTTGAGGTTGATCGTCGGCCTGTCCCAGTTCGGCGTCAAGGTGTTGAGTGCTTGATTCCATTGCAACCTGGATTGCAAACCATCAATCTTCTATGGACTTCCGATGAGCCGATGACTTCGCTTGTTCGCGCCCCTTATGTCGAGTTGCCTGAAGAGGTGTCGAATTTGCGGATCAATTTGAGTGTGCCAGAGTCCCGCTGGATCCTTTGGGCGGATGGGCCGATGCGTGGTCCTGCGATACGCTTTTGGACGATTCTCGCGGTAGCTATTTTGGCGGCTGTGCTCTTGGGGCAAGCTCCGAAGTCCCCATTAAAGACCTACGAATGGATCTTGTTAGGCATCGGTTTGACCCAGGTCCATGCGTTGGCTGGTTTGCTCGTTGTGGGATGGTTGTTTGCAATCCGATGGCGAAGTGATGCGGCAATTAGTGGGCTTTCAAAACTGGGGTATCGGACATTGCAAGTCCTATTAATTGTGATGACCGTCGCCGCTGTCGGTGTGCTTTTGACGATGGTTGGCTCGCGACTATTGGGAAGCCCCGAGATGTATATCACCGGGAACGGATCCTACCGAGGAGAGTTGCTCTGGTTCTCCCCCAGTTCCGAAGCGATTGTACCTCGGCCTTGGATATTCTCGATTTCCGTTTGGTACTACCGTTTGCTGATGCTGGTGTGGGCGTTGTGGCTCGCTAACTCGATGCTGGGGTGGTTGCAAGCGTGGTGGACTGCGATGAACCAAGGAAGCTTCTGGCGAGTTGGGGAACCGACGGTTTCGTTGAAGAAGGAGGATGATGGAACCCACGCTGTTGGCCAACCGCCGATCGGTCCCGCGTGAGAAAGCTTGATAAAACACGGTCACTGGTTCGAGCGGGTATCACTGGTTCGGGCGAGTCGCACAAGCTAGATCTGCCCGATCACCGGTATGCCCGATCACCGGTACACTCGCTCACCGGTATGCCCGCTCACCAGCGGACGAGAGCGGTTCCCCAGGTGAGACCGGCACCGAAGCCACACATCATGACCAAGTCACCCCGCTGTAGCCGGCCGGCTTGGTTGGCTTCGTCGAGCACCAATGGAATGCTGGCGGCCGAGGTATTTCCGAAACGATCCAAGTTGACTAGCACACGGTCGGGGGCAATGCCGAAATCGCTTAAGGCGGCATCGATGATTCGGACGTTGGCTTGATGCAGCAGGAACAAGTCGACGTCCTCAACGGAGTATCCTGTGGATGCCAGTACATCGCGACAGCTCTCTGCTACGCATCGGACCGCCCATTTAAACACGGATCGGCCATCCATTTGCATATACTGACGGCCTTGATCGAGTCCAATGCGAGTCAGCGGTTCACGGGATCCGCCCCCGGGAACGCATAGAGCTTCGGGCGAACCCTCGGAACCGAGTGTGAAACCGAGAATTCCCGATGGTATGATTCCGGTCGAGCGATTCTGTTTTTCGGCATCCAATGAGGTTGCTTTGACGATCGAGGAGTTTTCAGTGGCAACGCTTTGCAGAAGGACGGCTCCTGCGCCGTCGCCGAATAGTGGGTAGGTTTTGTAGTCCTTTGGGTTCACTGTTCGGCTCATCACCTCGCTACCGACAATAAGCACATTTTTTGCCATCCCGCTACTGACGAATTGGGCGCCTGTTACCAACGCATACATGAATCCGGAGCATGCTGCATTGAGATCCATCGCGGGGGCGATGCTGCCGAGTTTCTGCTGAAGGATGCAGGCCGTGGATGGGGTCATGTAATCTTGAGTGATCGTCGCTACTAAGATCAGATCGACCTCGTTCCCCGTGACTCCCGCATTCTGCAAACAATTCTTTGCAGCTTCATACGCCAAATCGCTGCTTGCTTGGTCGTCGCTAGCCCAACGCCGTTCTTTGATCCCCGTGCGCTGGAAGATCCATTCGCTGTCGCATCCGAGGAGCGCAAGGTCATCGTTGGTGACGATGCGTTCGGGCACGTAGGAACCGGTGCTAGTGATTGCGAAAGGAATCGACGCCCCAACGCGGCTTCGACCGCTCGGGCATAAAGGGATCTTTGGTGACAAAGGCCGATTGCTCACGTTGGCCATAAATCAGTGGGGTTCAAAAACCAGTAGGGTTGAAATAGGTTCCAGTGTCGGTTACCCCCTCGGCGTTGGGAGGAAACAGGGAGTATAGCATCGCTAAGTTGAACCGGTACGGCAACTTAGGTAGAGGAGGGAAAGAGTTGCTAATTAGGGGGTCTAATGTTTTCAACAAGATTTCAACAATTTTGACCAATTCTCCGATTTGGGGGGTGACTACGAGCATAGGGGATCGTTAGATTTTTAGGGCAGTTGCGGGCCGCAATATCACACGTTGTAAGTGTGATAGGGTGCCATTGCGCCGTGGCTCGTTCCCCCCACTCCAGCCATAGAAAGTGCTGATGTTGCGATGTGCTTACTGGCCATTCAATATCGCGTGGTTCCTGAAAGTCCGATTCTAGTCGCTGCTAATCGAGAGGAGTTTTTCGACCGTCGTAGTACGTCCCCGAGCATTCAATCTGGTAAGCCCCGAATTCTCTGCCCAGTCGACCAACGAAGCGGAGGGACATGGTTAGGGGTAAATCAACATGGAGTGTTTGTTGGCATTTGCAATCGACGGACGCTCGAGCCACTCGGCTCTAATCGTTCGCGTGGATTGCTGGTGAAAGAGCTCTTAAAGTCTGTGTCGAGTCGCCATGCGGTCGACAGAGCCAACGAAGAGTTCAACAAGTACCAGTTTGAGGCGTGCAATTTGGTGATTGCAGACCGCGACAACGCGTACGCACTCCACCATGAAACCGAAAACGAGGTGATCGAACTCAATCCTGGGTTGAACATCATCGGCGCTCGGAATTTAAATGATCCACGCGATGAACGCGTTCAGTTGGCGAATCGCCTGCTGACACTTCAGACGTTGGATTCCCCAGTGAAGTTTCTGGCGGTAGCCAGCAAAGTATTCGCGAGATCTCCAAACCCGATGGCTCGTGCCAGCATGGTTGTCCGGGGCGCGGATTACGGAACGGTGTCCAGTACGTTGATCGCGTTGGGGGCCAAACCTCGCGATGCGATTTATCAGCACTCGGACGGGCCAGCGGATGAAGCTCGGTACGAGGATTACTCGCCCCTGTTGCGAGACATCCTCAGCCGCGGGCTCCGCGAGGCGAAAAACCGTGTCGCGCTGGTCGATTAACGCTTACTGAGCGCGAACGTATCCAATAGGTGGTTGTTAGCCGCTGGTTGTACGTTTCGCCTTTGAAATTTGATATCCTAAAGCCCCTGTCGAAGAGATGGGGGCTTTTTTTATCGAGACGGCGACACGCTTTGCTCTCTAAGTCCCCGGGGGTGATGGAGCAATTCACAACCGTAATGATCACAGCGAGGTTGTTTTTCAATGCGAATTTGCAAATGCATGTCTACCGTAATGGCCGGCGCTGAAACGCTTGTTGATCCGACGTTGTGGCGTCAGGTGGTTCGCTTGACGCTCATTCTCTTCACCGCATTCCATTTCGTAGTGGTCGGGCCATCGCCGGCTGCGGCGCAGACCGAAACGGCAACAGGCTTGAGTGTGCCTCTCGATACGCACGTCAACGTCGAATTGATATGGGTCGCTCCAGGGACATTTCTGCAGGGATCGCCAGAAGGAGAGTTGGGTCGTGAGCCTGACGAGATTCAGCATCGAGTCACCATCAGCAGAGGGTTTTATATTGGCAAGTACCCGATCACGATCGAGCAATTCCAGTCGTTTGTCGATCAGACGGGTTACAAGACAGAAGCCGAACGAGGCACCTCTGGCGGTTTTGGTTGGAACGGTCAAGATCTCGTGCAAAGTCCAGAATTCAATTGGAGGAATCCAGGATACCCGAGTTCGAAAAGCCATCCGGTAACCATTATTACGTTGGAGGACGCTCAAGCGTTCTGCAAATGGATTTCCAGCAAATCCAAAATCAAGGTCCAGCTTCCTACCGAATCGCAATGGGAGTTCGCATGTCGAGCCGGTGGTCAGGAGCGTACGTATGCCGGCGATACCGACGAGAATATTGATGAGATCGCGTGGACCAAAGTCAATTCGTTAGGGGCGCAAGCGGTCGGAGGCAAGAGGCCAAATTCACTCGGCATTTTCGACATGTGCGGTAACGTTTCAGAATGGTGTTTGGATATCTATGGGAGATATCCAGCGACCGACCAAACCGATCCTGTTGCGACCAAGCCCGACGCTGGTGAAAAGCCTCGGAATGTTTTGCGAGGTGGTTCGTGGAATCGCGATCGACGTCGAGCTCGTTCTGCAGCCCGATTTCGAAGTGACGCGAGGAGCCGAAATGCGGATATCGGCTTTCGGGTCGTGGTGATGCGTCCCGGAAACCAACCGGATGTCGCAGAACTCGATGCGCATGAGTTTGATGGGGTGGCCGATACCATTGCGGAGCCCGTTTCCCAACATGCAACAACCCGTCCGCAAGCTCCATTGGATGGGGATGTCGGTGGTTCGATGGAACCGGCGAGTTACCCAGCAGGGAGGCCGAACACATCGTTCATCGGAGATCTGTGGGGATTGCTATGTTGTTTTGCGATGCCTGCAGTCCCAGGAATCGGCATTTTCTACTTGATTTCGATGTTGCGAAAAAACGCATCTGGTCCATCATCCTCTAGTTCTGGATCCACTCGAATAGGGACTCCGACACCACTTGCTCGCGGATCGGGGTCTGCATTTGCCACGGGTGCTGCCATCGGCGCGCTTGGCGAATTGATGGATCCTCGATGCCAGTCGTTTCCGCAGGGATTCTGGTTTGATACGACCGGGATCAAGCCGGGTTCTGTTGTTCGGATTCAGTATGAAATCGATGGACGAATTGATCAGTATCAGTTCGAAGTCGAAAATATGGATCGACAGCGCGTGTTCTTGGGTGGGAAACCGACGAAGGTAACCGTTCTTGGTATCACGCCTCCCGATGGCGATGATTGGCGCGATGATGGCGAATCCATTTTCCCTAATCAGCCTCCGATGACAGATTCTTTTTCAAGGGATATGCAATTTGGAAATTCTTCCGATCGGGAGGAGCCTCGGAGCAGTCAAGGTTCTGGATCGTTGTTCGGAGGAAGTCGTTTCCCATCGGCCTACTGATGATCACCGAGTAAAGCATGCCATCCTGCTTGGTTGGTATTTGGGTCCGATCCGAGACCCCCTTCCCTTTAGCACTTCGCACCGCGAGGGCGGTAGGAAGGCTCGGTCTAATATCGGATGCCATTCATTGGGTTCGAGATCCTTCGTCGCAATCGTATTCCGACTTGCACTCGTTTGGTACCGTCTCGATGGAGGACTTGCTCGAATTGGCTCGATGCGCGCGAAAGTCCCTTTGGATGCTCGAGGCAGGCGCGTGGCCGATTCATCCGCTGCCACATTCGATTCTTGATGCCATCGCAGGGGAGCGATTGATTGGTTTTGGTGCGATCAAGCATGATCGGTCTGGTGTTATTCCGAGAGCAGGATCAGCGAGCGCCTGGGAGCGATCCGCTCCCACGCTCGGCCTCGATACCAGGATGGGTGACTGGGTCCCTCCTTCCCCCGAGGATTGGGGTAGTTTGTTCCTGCCGAACAGCATGATTGATGACCTGAGGGGCTACAACCCAAACGTTGAATTTAGGGGGTACCTGAGAGACGTGCTCTATGCCAAAGGTAAGAAAGGAATTTCAAGCGTAAGGATCGATGGTTTGGATGTGCGTGTCGATCGCCGACTGCGAATCGCACAGGTCATCACTAGTCTGCAACGTGGAGGCGCAGAACGCATCGCGTTGGATCTACACCATTATTGGTTGGGGCAAGATATTCATGCCGCATTGGTAGCAATTGACCCACCTCGGCGGGAGGCATTCCCAAACCCACCATCCTTCGTTCAGTTTTTTGGCCGCAACCACCGGGATCAGCGTGTCGATGCCTGTGTCAGATTCATCGAACGATTCCAACCGGACGCTGTTCATACTCACCTGCTCTCGAGAAAAGAACACGCTGCCTTTGCGAGCCTAGGGGTGCCCACGCTAACCACGCTCCATAACATGGAGCAAGGTTGGCCAAGAGATTTTCATCAGACGGGCGATCAGGAAATAGACTTAGTGGTTTCGTGCGCCAAGGCTGTCGAGCATCAAGCGGTTCAATCGCTTCCGACGCTCCAGCATCGTACCGTCTGGAATGGGATTTCCAGCAGGCGGTTTCGGTTGGAACCTGAGGATCGAAGAAATCATCGAAATCGCATCCGTTCGACGCTTGGAATTCAAGACGACGATTGGGTACTCTTGGCATTGGCAAACCCACGTCCTCAAAAACGGCTGGAGCGTATACCAAGGGTTTTGTCCTGCCTGCAAAAGGAATTGGCAAAGAGCTCCAAGCATCGGCGAGTTCATGCGTTGTTTGCCGGTGAGGCAGCGTCGAACAATGTATCGTCGCTCGAGGCTTCGCGCGAACTCGACGCAGTCGTCGATTCTTTAGGTTTCAAGGATAGATGTCATCGGGTGGGATCGATTGCTCGGGTTGAAGAGATCCTCGCTGCGGCCGATGTTTTGATTTCCGTGAGCGAGTTTGAAGGATTGAGTCTTGCGCATTTGGAGGCGTTGGCATCGGGAACACCGGTGGTTGCAACCGACGTGGGTGGAAATCGGGAGATTGCCGCATGGGTCCCCGCGATGCACATAGTGGATGCCCAATGCGATGATCAAATGATTGCAGATGCAGTGCTAGGTATCCTGGGTACCCGCGAGCCAAGCCATGGAAATCCTACGATCGAACTTCATCGCTCCTTCGAAACCTACACGATGGGCAGAAGTTATCACCGCATGGTGCGAGGCGTATTAGGCAACGTGTCTCGGAGGAAACCCGACGGGTTATGGTTGGTAACCAACAATTTTTCCGTGGGTGGTGCGCAATCAAGCGCAAGGCGACTTCTCGAAGCGCTTCATGAACGAGGTCGGCGGGTACGAGTGACTGTACTTGAGGAAAATCCTTTCGATCCGACGCCCGGGGCCCAAGACTTGCGCAGTAAAGGGATTCCTGTGTTGCCGGTACCTCGCCCTGAGGCTGGACGAGAATATTCAATGGGTGTTCAAAAAGGTGTGGATTCCTTGATCGATGCGATCGATCGCGACCCTCCGGAGGCACTTGTGTTTTGGAACACGATTCCTGTGTACAAGCTCCTCTTAGCCGATGGGTTGATCGGAGTTCCTATTTTTGATGTGAGTCCCGGGGAGATGAATTTGGATTCCTTGGAATCTTGTCTATCGACTGGTGTCGTTGGGATGCCGTACCGTTCGACTCAAGATTACGGCGCTCGACTGAGGGGTGCGGTGGTGAAGTACAGGGGGGAACAACCGGTAGCCGCGAGAGCCTTTGGAGCAGGTTGTCCGATTGCCGTTATTCCTAATGGCGTTCCAATAAGCGATGTACGGGCTAGGAATGCCCCGAGGGGAGTGCTTCGCATCGGTACATCGACGCGATTGAATCCACACAAACGCGTGGAGGATTTGTTCGAAGCGTTGCGAAAGATTGAGCCGAGGCTACTGTCGAAGGTGGAGTTGTTGGTTGCAGGTGGCGTGGATGGATCCTGGGACTCCTACATGGAGGAGCTTAAATCGCTGTCGCATGGGCTACCCGTACGCTGGTTGGGAAACGTTACTGCCATTGAGGCTTTTCTGAGTGACTTAGATTTATTTGTTATGATCTCTGAGCCGGCTGGCTGTCCAAATGCGATCCTCGAAGCGATGTCGGTGGGGTTGCCTGTGATCGCGACGGATGTCGGAGGGGCTGGTGAAATGATTCTGCATGAGGAGTGTGGTTTAATCGTCCAACCGCGTTCGGCGGATGCGATGGCGCGTGGGATAGAGGAATTGCTCTTATCGCCTGAGAAGCGAGCAAGGTACGGGGCTTCGGCACGAGCCCGGGCGATATCGACTTATTCCGTGGATCGCATGGCGGATGACTACGAGCGATTGTTTTTCGGATCGGTTACGCGTCGCTAAGGAATATGCCGCTATCGTTCGGGTTTACCGGAGGTGGCTGGATCTGTATTTCGGGATCGCTTTGAAGCAGTTCATGGCGTTGTGACAGCAGCGTTAATTCTTCGGCGAGGTAGGTTCGAGGGGTGGGCATCTCGTGGTTGAGAAGCGTGTATTTGATAACCGATTGTGCTTGAGCGAATCGCATTTCGATGATTGACGCGACCATAGGGTCATTCTTCATCAGCTGCGATGGGACTTCGACCCTATCACCTATTCGAAATCCTTCGTCCGAGATAGGGAGCCACATCGAGGGTCTCACGCGTATGGATTGTTCGCCGTAGTACAAATGATAGTAGGTACCATCAAAACTAGGCCTGTAAAAAACACGATCGCTAGGGATCCACTCTTGGGCGAGTTTCAGGTCGTCAGGGTGAAATGCGTTTTCACCCAATTCCGGCCATGTGAGGAACACGCCGCAATCCGGGATATGTTTGAGCGAGCGAGCGCCGTTGTCGGGATCAGGTTCCTGGTTCATGGGATTGAGCAGCGTACTGTTTAAGGACTTGGATGGTTTGCTGGAGCCGGTGGATCGCCAGGGGGAGTGTCGATTCGGCCGTGTCGTCCATTTGGCGAACGCTCAAGGTGATCTCTTGCAGGAATTGCTCCCACTGCATCGCGAGTTGCGGGACAATCTTGCAGCGTTGTTCGCAGAGTGCTCGGCGGGCTGTGGCACGCTCGAGGGCTTTTCGCTGAACCAAGCAAGAGGTCTCGTCCTCAGCGCGAGTTTTTGCAGTGCAGTTGAGCAACTCCTGCCGTGCTTCGATCCATCGATTCTGAGCAATGCGCAGTTCATTCCCCCAGTATTCTGGGAGTTCTTTGCTGAGCCAACCAGTAACGCGTTGAAGTTGCTCCCGGACATCATCCCCATGTTTGCGAGAATTATCTCGTAGCTTGGAGATTGCTGCTGAGAATGTCTCTAGGGCTTCAATGTCGTTGACGTGAGCTTTAGCCATGACCGCGTTGGTATTCCTCGATGAGCTCGGCTTTGCGCACCAAGTAAGGAACATGACGCTCGCTGGCTTCGATGAGCCTGGCCAATTGCTTCATTTCCTGTTCAAATTCGGCAGCGAACTTTACGTGTTCTTGGTCGCGCCAAGAAACAGCCAACTGCTGCATCTGTTGAGAAAGCTTGCCCGTGGAGTCCGCGAGCAAGCCTGAGAATCTTTTGAGCTGCATCGCGAATTGACGCAGCTGTTCGGGGTCGACGATTGCTTGTGCCATAGTACAGCTATTATGCTGCAGTTCGGGCTGCTCGCCTACGTTTTTTCTCTTCCATGCTGGCTAGGTCGACCACATTTTTTGCCAGGCCGCAAGCACGGAGGAGGCGGATGACTTGGAAGGTCGGATCGAACTCCCACCATTTGTGGCCATGCTGTGCCAGACGAGGTAGAGCATGGTGGTTGTTGTGCCAGCCTTCGCCGTAGGCAACGATCGCAACCCACCAGAGATTTCGGCTGTCGTCCCGGGTTTCGTAGTTCTTGTAGCCCCAAATGTGGGAGGCCGAATTAACGAACCATGTCACGTGCAGGACAGCGACCATTCGGAGGCAGACAACCCACACCAACCACGAGAGGGCGAGTTGGGAACCACCGATCCAATAACCGGTTGCCGTGATCAAGCCAGCGAACGCAAGGTGGATTGGAAGGAAGAAGGTTTCAAGACGCATGAGAAATTTGTCTTTGACCAAGTCTGGAACCCAATGGCGAACGTAGCCATCCCAGTCACCACCATCGGTCGAAAAAGCGAGCCAGAACATGTGTGCCCACCATGGACCATCGTGGGGTGAGTGTGGATCGCCCGGCTGATCGCTGTAAGCGTGATGCTTGCGATGGTTCGCGGTCCAGCTGATGGGGCCACCTTCGCCTGCGAGAGTTCCAATGACGGCGACGGTGTTTCGGACCCACCGAGGAACTTCAAGCCCCGTGTGAGTGAGCAGCCGGTGAAACCCTAGGCAAATGCCAACGCTACCTGTCGCCCAGTGCAAGACAAGGGCCAGGAACAAACCGCTCCACGTGAAGGTCCATGGAGCCGCTAGGGCGCCGATGTGGAGTAGTACCAACCAAATGGTGGATCCCCACTGGATTTGGTAAACCTCAGGGATTCGTGGCTGAGTCTTCGAACCCGACTTTACAGGCACGGTAGCTTCCAGGTTCTCGGTGACCGGTCTTGGCGCCGGAGCGAGCGTGGTTGCGTGATGGTGTTTGTTTGCGTGACCGAGTTCATTGTGGGGGGTGTTATTTCGCATGTTTCATCGACCCGCGGATCGACCAGAAGGAAGGCTAGACGGCGCTCCCATTCAGAACTCGAAGGGGGTGCGCCGCCGTCAATGTGGAGGGGGTCGCAGGGTCAGTTCGGACCATAGGCTGGGCAGACCGCTGCGTGTCTCTACTGGATACATTAACGCCTCGGTCGTTCGGCGCATGTCCCAACTGAGTTCTTGGATTGTCAAAGATGTGTAAAACCGCTGGCGCAAGGGCTTTTCGATCTGTTTTTAGAGTCGCAACTCTTTGCGGTGTATGCAGTTAGAGTCGGAGATCGCCGGGTGGGGCTTTTCGGTTTTTGTGCGTTAGAAAGCCGGACGAGAAGACAAACCGAACCAATTCTGAGGTTTAGGCAGTATTTTCAGCGGGTGCTCGCATGGGCGGAAGGGTTGCTGAGACGCTGTTACCCGTATTAGAACAGGCCCATTCGAGGCCTTGGTTTAGTTCGAGGACGATGACGAATTGCTGTAGAGGTTGATGGGCTGGATCTGAGAGATAGCCGACGAGCTGTTCTTCAGTTTGCCGATGGTTTCTTCCATCTTGTAAAACTGGTTCAAAAGCTTCTCGCGTTCTCGAGTCAGTTTGACATTGATACTTTCGATGCGTTTGTTGTTGTCGTCAATTTGGCGTTGGAGCGTTGTGGTGCGATTTACTAGAACGCCGTTGGTGGCACCTGACAAGCTATCGATGATCGATTTGGTTCGGGCCGAAAAACCGGTGTTTGCTTTCGTGAAAAACTCTTTGACCGCATCCGGATTGGCCTCGAGTGCTGCGGAGAGTTTGCTCTTGTCAAAGCGTAGCTTGCCTGTCTCGTCGAGGCTGAGTCCGATCTGGGCGGGGGTTTGCACCGGGCCTGTATAAGCAATGCGTTGGTTGATGATTCGCGAGAGGCCTTGATCGGTGCGATACGCTTCGTTGGATGCGAACAAAATACCGGACGTTTTTGTAGTGACGTCGTACGAGGCAATCGTGGACAGTTTGTCCTTGATCTTGTTGAACTGATCGACGAACAATTGGACGTTCTTCTCGAAGCCCGAATTGTCGGAATTGACTTTGATCTGAACCGATTCGGTTTGCACGGATGCGATCGTTAACGAGAGGCCTTGGATGGCTCCACTGAAGGTATTCGTCGAGGAACGGACGAAGGTCCCCCCTAAGTCGTCGGTGGGGCTGACCGCGAGGATTGCGTCTCTTCCCGTGCTGGTTGACGAGACATCCAAGCCGACTGCGGAACCATCGATCACCATGCGACCTGCTTCACCGCTAGCTTTGGAACTGAACAGCATCCGAACCGAGGAACCTGCTGTAAGAAGCGAGGCCGTGATTGGATTTCCAGACGCTTGGTTCAGTTTCTCGACAACATCGCTCAGTTTTTGGTTAGCTTCCAAGGTGATCCGGAAGTTTTGTGAAGCATCTATTTGTTGGATTGTCGAACCACCAACCACTTTCGATGTTCCTGTACCTGCGATGCCTAGATCTTTGGCAGTCGTCGAACCGCTTTTGTCAGCGATCGAGAATTGACCGCTTCCCCCCGACGTGTCCTTGATGGTAAACCCATCACCCGTGTCGTTGATGGATGCTTCGATACCGATGCCGGTTGCATTGATCGCATTGATGACTGCGCCCACTGTTTGCTCGGACGTAGACGTTAAGTTGATGGACCGTGTAACTCCACTCGCATTGGTGATGTTAAATGTCCCGAGCCCTACCCCGCGGCCTTGGTTGAGTTTGCTAAGCGCTGTTGTTGCACTGACGAACTGCAAATTCAATGCGCCGGAATCGATGGAGTTAGAAGCGACGCTACCAGCGATATTCAGCTTGGTTGCGGTGCTTTTGGCATCGCCATTAGCGATGATCAAATTGCTTGAGGTCGAGCCGGTGACGTCCTGTAGGGTGATGCCTGTTTTTGCTCGGTTCAATGAAGCGGTCACGCCTGCAGCCGATGCGTTGATTTGATCGATGACGTCCCGAAGCGAAGTGCTTCCTGCAAGATTCACCGTCGTGGTAGTACCCGCGCGATTGGTGATCGAGATGGAGCCTGGGGAGCCGATTCCATCGCCACCGTTAAGCGAACTCAAAAGTGGCCCGGAAATAGTATTAGCAATTCTGGAGCCTGAGATAGCGCCCGAGACGGCGCTGGTTCCGGACCATCCCAGTTGCTCCGCCAAGGAGCCACTGGCCGAGAATGTTCCTGCACCTGTCGTCTTGTCGACCAGTTCAATTCCGTTGCCACTGCTGTCCAGACGCGCGAGCAGCTTGTTCGGATTGGTCGCATTGATCGCCGTTAGCAATTGGTTGACCGTTGTCGGGGAACCGCTGGAGTTTGCGTCGATGCTGAGGGATGTGCCATCTGCCAGCGAAACTGTGAGGTCGGTACCCGACCGAAAGGAGATTCCGATTCCATCCTTTAGGCTACCTAGACGCGTGATTCCGCTCACATAGGCGATATCCTCTCCAGTAGCGGTGGATGAGGAGACGTTGACGCCTCCTAGCCCGAGATCTGAGGCAGTTCTGCCGTCCCCTACTTCCTCGACGATCAGATTTGAGGATGACTTACCAGTCAGGTCTGTGAGAACGATACGGTCACCGCTGACTTTCGCGGAGACACGGGCATCCATGGAGGTATTGATCGACTTTACCACATCGTCCATGGTGTTCGCGAAACGCAGGTCGATGGACGTGCTGGTGCCGTTGCGGTCCGTAATCTTGATTTTCCCTCGGGTGACGCCGGCGCCGCCACGAAGATCTTCTAGATTCGAGCTTCGGTCGACAAAGCCCCCGGTTCGAACGACGATTTCACCTGCTTGTAGGGTATCGGAGGAACTCGAAAAGACGTTGCTCGACGCAGAGGAGGTTTGAGCCATCTGAACGGCTCGCGTCATGTAAGTACCGGCAACAGGGGTGCCGTTGGAGGTGGCGGTTATCGTGTCCGTTCTGCTAGACGATACCGAGGTAGTTGCTAAATTCGTTGCATTGCCAAGCTTGGTATTTTGAAGCTCAACTCCGATGACCAGCGCGGTAAGTTCATTGACAGCAACCTGCTGGGCCTCAAGTCCTTTGACTCTGGTTTGAAGCCGATCTCGCGGTTGCGCCGAGATTGCCATCAATTTGTCCACGGTCCCCGCGATGTCGAGGCCGGTGGTTAGACCGAGGTTGGATTGGATACGGCCCATGATTGCATTACCAAAGATTGCCTTACCATACGGAAAGTTTGCTATCTCGAACGATACCAACGGATGGGATGCATAGGGCGAGATCTATCGCTCCCCACACAATCGTTATCGTCGCTTCTCCTTCACAGAATTAACCTATCGTGAACGCTCGATGGGGATTCGGGGGAGTTCTACTGGCCTGGCAACTAGGTGCCATCGTCGACTCGACTCAAAAAAACAGGCGTCCGAGATTCCCGGACGCCTGTGAATTTTTGTGTGTCGCTTTTTCCTCTAGGCTTTCGAATGCCTTCGACGCCTAGCGCGATTCGACTACTGACGGAGCAGAGACAGAACGCTTTGCGAGCTTTGGTTTGCAATTCCGAGAACCGAAGTACCGGACTGAACCAGGATCTGAGCACGGGTCAGGGCTGCAGATTCCTTCGCGAAGTCTGCATCGCGGATCGAGCTTTCAGCATCGGTCAGGTTGGACAATGTATCGCTCAAGGAGATCGAGTTACTGTCCAAGGTCGTTCGTTGGAACGCACCGAGTCGACCGCGAAGGCTGGAGACCTTTTCAATCGTTTCTTCGATAACCTTTGAAGCACCAGCGGCGTTGTTCTTGAGGCTCAAGCTTTCACCGCTACCGAGTTGGTAGAGACGGCCCGAGACACCACCGAGTTTACCGGTGCTTACAGCCATGATGCCCAAGCGAGCTTGTTGGTTGCTGACCACTTCAGGTCCGAGTTGGAACATCGCACCGCCACCGGTGATCGTGAACGCTGCGGTTCCAGTGAAGGTTGCTTCAACGTCGGTGCTGACGCTCAATGTCGAGGTGTTGATCGACAGTGTGTTTCCGTCACCCTTCGCCGACAAACCGTTGATCGTTGCGACGACGTCGGTTCCCGTATCGCGAGTCTTCGATGCACCACTGAGGGCGGAGGTGATGGTACCACCGGTGCCTTCGCTGATGACTTCGAGGTTGACGAACGACGAGCTGCCATATTCGGACGAGGTCAGTTCGAGGCTCGTGCCGTTGATGTTGGCTTCCACGCCGGTGGAATCCTTGACCAAGTTGATCGCGTCAGCCAGATTGCTGATCGACGAACCCGACTTGAAGTTGAACGTTTCCGAGCCAGTCTTACCTGACAAGGAGAACACAACGTTCTGAGCCAAACCGCCGGTTGCGGCTACACCACCAGCAAGCGTCGAAGCTCCAGGAGGCGTATCGAGTGAGTCCACATACAATTGCTCGCCAGAGGATGCAGTGGTGGTTGCACTATAACCGTTCAGCCCGTTGATTGCGGTCGCAATCGCGGAGTAACTTACTGATCCATTTACCTTGACGACGATGTTGCCGCCGACGGTCGATGCTTCAGCCGTTCCAGAGGTGATCGATGCGTCTTCGGACAGCGTAACGGTGACACCGTTAGCAGCGGTACCAGAAGCATCTGCGGTCACGGCAATCGTCGCCGAACCAGCATCGCGACCACCGCTTAGACCGGTAATCGTCCCAGTAGTCGCAGAAATCGCTGTGGCACCGGTACCTGCAGATGCAGTGAAGTCCGAGCCAGCGTTGATTGCAGCCTGAAGGTCTGACACGGTTGCGACGCCGGAAGCTTGTGTCAAGCTTACGCTCAGCGTGTTGGTTGTCGCATCGTAGCTGGTCGAAGCGGAACCGGCACCGTAGGTGATCGCAATATTAGCAGCTTCATTACCTTCTGCACCGTCTGCGTCACCGCCGGCTTGAGCTACCAAGGTGAAGCCACCGCCAACGTTCACGGTACCGCCAGTTGCTTGGACAGCACTGTGGCTTAACGTTAGGTCTGCGGTCGCATTCGCCGCTGCAGTCGCAGCAGGAATCGTCAACGAAACTTCAGCTTTCGTGGCTGCAGTCGCAACGTTGACACTGACTGATACGGAACCAGAAGCACCAAGATTCGCTTGGTTGATCTTCAAGTCCGAAAGTTTGCTGAAGTTGGTTCCAGCGGTCGAGAGGAAGTCCAGACTGCCGTCGAGCAACTTGCGTCCTTGGAACGTCGTGGTTTGTGCAATTCGGTTGATCGCTTCGAGCGAGCTGTCAACCTGAAGCTGGTTAGCGGCGATTTCGCTGTCACTCAATGCACCGTTGTTTGCAGCTTCGGTGACCAGTCCGCGAATGTCGTTGAGGAGCGAGCTAACCTGACCGAGGGCCGAGTCAGCGGTCCCGATGATTTGGTTCGCTCGTTGAGTGTTCGAAAGGGCTTTGTTGATGCTCGTGATGTCGCTGCGGAGAGCCTCACTAGCGATCAAACCTGCCGGATCATCTTTACCGCTGTTGATTCGAAGACCAGTGCTCAAGCGGGTCAGAGAAGTTTGCAAATCATTTTGTGTTCGGTTCAAGCGAGTCTGAGCGATCAATGAACCGACGTTGGTATTTACACGAGTCATGCTAAAAAAATCTCCCTAGTGTCGTTACGTGACACCCTCAAAAGTGGGCCAAGGTCTGGCGACCTTGGAGTCGCCTGTATAGGTCTTAATGAAACATCTCTGGTTCATCCGAAACCCACACGCTTCTCTCTCACCAAATGAGGGAGTGCAGTGGCTGTGTCGGGAGGTTGATCAGACGCTCACAGGCACACGGACTGGCAACAATAGCATCGGAATGACTGCAGGATTAATTGAAGCAGTATTGATTTGTGGAGGTTTTTTCCAATTCGGTCGGTGGCTTGTTGGTTGTTTACGACACAATCGTTACAACCCGGCGTTCTTCGCTAGCCCCTACCCTTTTAACCGACCAATTCGCCCGAATAAGAAAATCAGAAAAATCGCTCAAGTGCAGAACGCCGCAGGGGCGGCAGTAAGTCGCTGTGACGATATGCGCTGTAGCCAATTGCGTTGTGACGAATTGCATCGCCTAAAGAAAGAACTGCCGCTCGAGGGTGCGAGGTGCAGCGAGAGGCAATCGGCTAGGCAGCGAGTCCGGCTGATGCCTTTTTAGATTCCAGAACACGGTCGCAGGCTGCGCAAACATCATCCACTGAGATTGATAGCATTGGGCCACACTCCGA
>Ga0315902_10005621_pt1 | contig 17594 bp, 11 predicted proteins | sample LakEriMetagenome_9_FD_203523 | JGI IMG/M metagenome (GOLD analysis project Ga0315902, IMG submission 203523) | Freshwater fungal communities from buoy surface, Lake Erie, Ohio, United States - Buoy 12 MA117 | ecosystem: Environmental > Aquatic > Freshwater > Lake > Lake biofilm | place: USA...
CGTATTGTCGGAATTCCGTCCGGCGACCCCCTTGGGCGCATTGAGCCGGTACCGACGGACGAGGCGGATGCCGGCGATCTCCTCCACGAGATCAACCAGCTGGTTGATCGAGACCAGTTCGCTCGATCCGATGTTGATCGGTTCAGCATGATCGCTGGCGCACAGCCCCAGGGTTCCGTGAATGCAGTCATCGATGTACATGAACGATCGGGTCTGTTCCCCGTCGCCCCAGATCTCGATATCGCGAAACCCTTGCTGCTTTGCGGCTATCACCTTGCGGCAGATGGCCGCCGGCGCTTTTTCCCGCCCTCCATCCCAGGTGCCATGGGGACCGTACACGTTGTGGTAGCGGGCGACCCGGGTCGCGAAACCGAAATCCTCGGTGAAATGCCGGCACATCCGTTCGGAGAAGAGCTTTTCCCATCCGTAGCCGTCTTCCGGCAGGGCCGGATAGGCATCCTCCTCACGGAGCGGCATCACCCCGGGTGAGGCCTGCCGCTCCGCATTGTACACACAGGCGGAGGACGCATAGAAGAAGCGCTGGACTCCGGCGTCACGGGCTGCCATCAGCAGGTGGGTGTTGATGAGCACACTCAGCATGCATCGGGCCTTGTGCTGTTCAATGAAGCCCATCCCGCCCATGTCGGACGCCAGCTGGTAGACGGCCCCTACCCCGCGCATCACGGCCTGCGCCGACTCCCACCGCTGCAGATCAGCGACAACCGGCTCTGCTCCTTGGTGGTGCTGGAACCACTGATCGAGCGGCTTGATGTCCACCGCGCGAACCGAAAGCCCCTTGCGGAGCAAGGCGCCAACCAGGTGGCCTCCAATGAAGCCCCCGGCGCCAGTGACGAGCACATCGACGGGACGGGTGTGCCGAATGAGCGGCGGCATGATCAGGCGCGAACAGGGTCAGGTGGAGTGGCGGAAAGGAACTCGCCTGCCGCACGGTCGGCGGCCAGGGATCGGCTCCAGGCGGCGCGGACATGGTCCAGCAGGAGGACCAGCAGCATGCCCGTCAGCGCCGCGACCGGCACCAGGACCGCGAAGTACCGGGACACCGGACGACTGGGCAGCGAGGGAACCTCTACGATGGACATGACGGAGGCGCTGTGCAGCTCTTCCATCCGGGCCTGCTCGGCCGCTTGAACGAGTCCAGCATAGGCGCCCTGCCTGAGGCTGAGTTCCCGTTGCAGGCGACCGTACTCGATCGCCGTGGAAGGCGACTGACGCCACCCCCGATTCCCCTCCTCGAATCGCTGGAGATTCCGCTCGGCGGTGGCCAGCGCGAGGGACGCCTCGGCGACGCGGGCTTCCGCAAACTCCCGCTCCGCACGCGCGTCTTGCTGCAGGCGATGGCGATTGACGCTGTCGAGGACGGCGAGCAGGCGGGCGTTGATCTGCCGGGCAAGCTCCGGATGTTTGGCACGGATGGACACACGGAGCATACCGCTCTTGAGGCTGACGTTGGTCCGTACAGCCTTTTCGAGTTTGCGGCGCGCCTTGTCCTCACGGATGGCCAGCGAGGACCCACTGGGGACCAGGCGGTCGACCAGCGGTTCCGGACGGGCGTCTGACGGCAGCACAAACGAGGACGTGAGGACGGCCATCAGGACATCTCGAGAGGTGGCCAGTTCAGCGAGGAAGGCGGGAGAAGCCGATCCGCTCGGCGAGGTCCCCAGGAGCGAGGCCAAGGCCGAGGCACCCAGGAGAGCGGACGCTCCCCGATTCGACTTGGGCAGGACAAGGGCGGACGATTCCCACTGGCGAGGGAGCACCAGACCGATCGCCGTTGCCAGGCCGGCCGAAAGGGTCGCCACGAGCAGGAGGCGGCGTCCTTCGCGTTGTATCAGGGAAGGGAGCGTCAGATCAGTCACTGGTCGATGGCGCTCATCGGTTGCCGTCCGTCGTCGTCGGTGCAATCAGGGGCGTGTGCGGCAGCTTCACGCCGCACACGCCCCCTCAAGACTACTCGCTCCGACTCAGCGGAGCATGTTGCCGAGCTTGTCGCGAATGCCCTGCGACGCCTTCAGCATGTCGCGCGGCTTGGCCTCACCCTCAGGCGATCCGGCGACATCCAGCGTGGCCACGAAGTCCGGGAGCTTCCGGCCATTCGCCTTGGTCACGATGGTGAACGCCTGATCGGAGGACAGGGCCTCGGGCGCGTACGCGGCAAAGCGAATCCGCCCCTCGCCCGCGCCCTCCCGATTGACGAGGTGGACTTCCCCATTGTCCGTCGTGGGGACCGTGACGTCCTCGATCTCGACCGTCCCCGGGGTGAAGGCGAGGACCCCCTGGTAGGCCGCGATGTCCCCCTTCTTGGCAATCACGCGCACCGTGTAGCGCATCTTGCCATCAGCAGTGGGCTCACCCTGTTCGACGACCGCATGGACGGCGCCGGCATTCATGCTGGGCGCGAGATCCTGCGGCACCGCAGGCGACGTGGTGTCCTGAGCACAGCCAACGGCACCAGCAAGGCCCAGGAGGACAGGGATCAGCAGCTTTGAGTTACGCATCGTGACTCCGATTGGGTTCAAGGGAAACAAGAATTGATGAAACGGCTAACGCCTCAGCGGTTCGTACCACTCGGTCGGAGCCCCGTGGAGCGCCGCGTAGCCGCCGGCGTGACCGGGGCACTGGGGGGGGTCCCCCGACTCGGCTGCACGAGAGCTGCGGCCGTCGTAATCGTGAGATTCCGGGGTGTGACGGTGACCGCTACCGTATTCACGTTGGCCGACGTGAGCACGGTGGCCGTCAGGGTGGCTGACCCGGCTGCGATCGGCTTGAGGACGACATTGCGCATGGTGAAGGACGCAATGGTCGAGTCCGTCGTAAAGCCCGTGAGCCGCAACTGGCCGACGGACGCCGAATCGGCATTCACTGTGACAGACCCCGGATCTCCATTGAAATCGAACCAGCTGTTGGCATTGCTGTTGGAGACGTACTGCAACTGAGCCGGATTCCACGTGAGTAGTACGGTGAGAGCCGCAAGGTTGGCTCCGGATCGGTTGGTCATGTCAACATTCAGCGGGACCGTCAGGTTCGTGTTCAACGTCCCCGTGGCCGTGGCGCTCGCCCCCACATTGAGGAAGATCCCCGTAGCCGCCGCCGTCATGGTGAAGCTGCTTGACGTTACGGCGGAGAGACCGGTCGAGGTAAAGCTGAGGGTGTAGCTTCCCGTCCCCGTCACCGCGAGGTTGGTGAAGGTGGCGCGTCCGTTCACGGCGGCCACCGTGGCCGTACCACCAATGGTGCCCGTCCCGCTCGCGATCGCCGCCGTCACCGACGCCGTGCTGGTGGTGCGATTGCCCGCCCCATCCCGAAGCTCAACCACCGGCTGCGTGGCGAGCGCCTGACCGGAGGTGGCCCCCACCGGCTGGGTGATCATGGCCAGCTGGGTTGCCGAGCCCGCGGCCAGCGTGATGCTCTGCGTGGCCGGGGTCAGCCCCGACGCGGTGAAGGTGAGCGTGTAATTCCCCGTCGTACCGGAGATGCCGACGTTGGTGAAGGTGGCGATACCCGCCACCGCATTGACCGTCGCCGTGCCGACGATCGTACCGCCGGTGCTCACCGTCATCGTGACGGCTGCCGTGCTGGAGGTCACGGTGTTGCTCCCCGCGTCCCGAATGGCCACCACGGGCTGCGTGGTGAAGGCGGCACCGCTCGCCGCCCCAGTCGGCAGCGTCGTCAGCACCACCTGGGTGGCCGAACCCGCCCCCAGACTGATGGCCTGGGTAGCTGACGTAAGCCCGCTCGATGCGAAGGTGAGCGTGTAGGTCCCGGAGGCCCCGGAGATGCCCACACCGGAGAAGGTCGCCACGCCATTCACGGCGGTTGCCGTGGCCGTCCCGACTGTGGACCCGCCGGACGAGACCGTCATGGTCACGGTCGCCGAGCTCGAGGTCACGGTGTTGCCGCCCGCGTCGCGGATGGCCACCACCGGCTGGGTGGTAAACGCTACCCCGCTGGCAGCTCCCGCCGCCGAGGTGGTGAGCACGACCTGACTGGCCACACCCGCCCCCATCGCGATCGGCTGCGTGGTGGTCGAGAGGCCGGTGGCGCTGAACGTCAGGGTGTACGATCCGGACGCGCCGGAGAGGCCGACGTTGGTAAACGTCGCCACGCCCGCCACCGCATTCACCGTCGCGGTACCGATCACGCTCGCTCCGGAAGTCACGGTCATGGTCACGGCCGCCGTGCTCGAGGTGACCGTGTTGCCGCTGGCGTCACGAATCGCGACCACCGGCTGCGTCGTGAAGGCTACGCCGTTCGCCGCCCCGGCCGCCTGCGTGGACAGACCCAGCTGACTGGCGGCGCCCGCGGTGACGGTAACGTTCTGGGTGGCAGCCGTCAGCCCCGTCGAGCCAAAACTCAGGGTGTACGACCCGGCCGTACCGGAGAGGCCGACGTTGGTGAACGTCGCCACGCCCGCCACCGCATTTACGGTCGCCGTGCCGATGACCGTCCCACCGGTGCTCACCGTCATGGTCACCGCCGCCGTGCTCGAGGTGACCGTGTTGCCGCTGGCATCACGGATCGCCACGACCGGCTGGGTCGTGAAGGCCGCGCCGCTCGCCGCCCCCGCTGCGGACGTGGTCACGGCCAACTGGCTCGGCACGCCGGCACCCATGCCGATGCTCTGCGTTGCCGCGGTCAGGCCGGTCGAACTGAAGGTCAGCGTGTACGACCCCGAGGCCCCCGTCAGGCCAACCGTCGAGAAGCTGGCGACACCCGCCACCGCATTCACGGTCGCCGTGCCGACTACCGTGCCTCCGCTGCTCACGGTCATCGTGACCGCCGCCGTGCTGGACGTCACGGTATTGCCGCCTGCATCCTGAATCGTGACGACCGGCTGGGTTGTGAAGGCCGCCCCGCTGGCCGCGCCCGCCGCCGGGGTCGTCACGGCCAGCTTGTTGGCCGCACCAACGCCCAGCGCGATCGTTTGAGTCGTCTGGACCAGGCCGGGGCCGCTGAAGGTCAGCGTGTAGGTCCCCACCAGCCCGGTCAACCCGACGTTGGTGAAGGTGGCGACACCCGCCACGGCGTTCACCGTCTGCGTCCCGATCACCGTGCCCCCCGAACTGACCGCCATCGTGACCGGCGCCGTGCTCCCGGTGACCACCGCGTTGGCCGTGTCCCGAATGGTCAGCACCGGCTGCGTCGTGAAGGGCGCACCGTTCACCGCCCCCGCTGCCTGCGTCGTGAACTTGAGACTGTCGTTCGTCGCGGCGAAGTTGGCCAGCCCCACAAACGTCCATTCGAAACCCGCCGTCAGCGGGCTCGCCTGCTGGCTGACAAAGCCGGCACTCGTATTCAGGAACCAGAACGCGATGCCGCCGGTCGAGGTGTTCCGCCACAGGAGTTCGGCGCGCCCGTCCGTGTTGAGATCGCCCCCGCCCAGCAGCTGCCACTCGACCGGGATCGTCCCCCAGGAGTGAAAGCGCGTAAAGGCGGTGCCGTTCATGATCCACGCGGCCCGTGCGCCCGTGGAGCCATTGGACCAGAGCAGGTCGGACTTGCCGTCACCGCTGACGTCAACGGCGCCCACCAGAGTCCACTCCGCGGGAATGGCCCCCCACGAGAAGAAGCTCGTCACCGCCGTGCCGTTCATCAGCCACACGCCGCGCTCGCCCGTAGACGCATTCGTCCACAGGACGTCGGACTGGCCGTCATTATTGACATCGCCGCACGCCGAGATCCGCCAGCTGGTGGAGACGCGACCCAGCGGAACCCCCGAGGCAAAGGCCGTCCCGTTCAGAATCCAGAGATAGAGGTCGCCGCTCAACCGATCACGCCAAATCAGATCGGGGCCCGCTCCGCCGCCGAAGTTCGCCGCACAGCCGATGGCCCAGACCGCCGAGACCGTTGGGAACCCTTCCCAGCCCCCGAACGCGGTGCCGTTCATCCGCCAGTAGCCGCGCGCGCCCGTGTTGAGATTCTGCCAGAGCAGGTCGACTCGGCTCACCGCTTGTAGAGAGGCCATGCCGCCGTTCGCCGTTGTGCCGGCATTTCCGAAATCGGGAGCCTCCAGCGGCGCCGACGACCACGCCGGCGGGGCCGCCGGTGCACTAGGCAGCATCAGCGGCCCAGAGGAATGGCCGAGGGAGGTCGGGCTGAACTCCAGTGAGGCGAGGTCACGCCCCTCCGCGGGAATGGCAACGGGAGCGTCAGCCGATTCGCAGCCGATGATCGCGCTGACGAGGGATGCCGCCGTGAGCCACCGGAGAATGTGGCGCGAGGACGTTGGGCGATTGCGCATTGCGCTCTCTTGGTGAATGGTACCGGACTGTTGTTGCACAATGACCGCGTCTGACCACGCCACGGACGGGCGAGACACCACAGTCGTGCGACGCATGACGGACTACCGAATCACAACTGTACACCCCCTGCGTCAATGCACCGTCAAACATTTTTGGCCTCCCATCACGTAACGGGAGGCCGTCGTCAAGCGGCCCGAGGCACCGGTAGACTGGACGCCCTCCCCCGTCCCGCATGGCAATGGGGCGCCTTGGCCCTCGTGCTCTTGGCGACCAGGGGACTCCCCCTGCACGCCCAACGCTCCCAGGTCATTCCCCAAGGCACCGCCACCCCAGGCCAGGCCACCGGCGCCCTGGAGTCGGAGCTGCGCGCCCGACTCGAAGGCAGCGGCCTGTCACTCGATCAGGTGCGCGCCCGACTCCGCGCGGCCGGGTATGCCGAGAGCCTATTGGATGGGGTGCTGGGTCGGGCCGGTGGCGGATCAGGCGCCACCCTGTCAGATGGCACTGGCGGAACCAATCAGGCCACCCTGCTCGAAGCTGTCCGGGCGCTCGGAGTGGTCGACAGTGCTGACGTGGTTCGCCTGCAACAAGTCGGCCGCCGCGAAGGGCTCGATGCCGACACCACGTGGCGTCGCTCAGCGGCGCACCCCGACTCGGGATTCGTCCTGTTCGGACACGAGCTGTTCAAGACCTCCACCTCCCGCTTTCAGCCGAATCTCGACGCGCCGGTCGATGAGGCGTATCCGATTGGCCCGGGGGACCGGTTGGTGCTGATTCTGACGGGGGGAGTGGAAGCGGCGTACACCTTGGAGGTGACCCGGGAGGGTTTCGTCGTCATCCCGCAGGCGGGGCGGGTAGATCTGGGCCAGCTCACACTCGGGCAGGCCGAGCGCCTCGTGCAGTCCCGGCTCGCCCGCGTCTATCAAGGCGTGGGGACCAGCCCGGGCGCGACCACCCGCCTCAGCCTGTCGGTGGCCCGCCTCAAGTCCATTCAAGTCGTAGTCACGGGAGACGTGGCGATCCCGGGGGCCTATCGGGTGAGCGGCGCCTCCACCATCCTGACGGCGCTCTACGCGGCGGGGGGGCCGACCGCCAACGGCTCCCTGCGCGCCGTGGAGCTGCGCCGCGGCGGGCGGCGCGTCGGGACCATGGACGTCTATGACTATCTCCTGAGAGGCGACGCATCGCGGGACCTGCGGCTCCAGCAGGGCGACATCATCCATGTGCCGGTCCACGGGCCCCGGGCACGGCTGGCGGGGGCCGTGATCCGGCCGGCGATTTATGAAGTCGCCGCCGGAGAGTCCCTTACCGATGTGGTCCGCGCCGCGGGCGGACTCCGGCCCACGGCGACCGGCCGGCGGCTGACGGTGGAACGGATCGTCCCGGTGGCGGCGCGCCGACCCGGTCGCGACCGGGTCGAGATCGAGGTGGCGCTCGACTCCGCTGGCGCGATCCCCCCCGTGCCAGTCGCGGATGGCGATATCGTTCGAGTGCCCGTCATTGCCGCTCGCGTCCGGGGGCGCATCACCGTTGCCGGCCAGGTCTGGCACCCCGGCCCCCAAGGGTACTCGGACGGAATGACGCTCACCGACGCGCTGCGCCGCGCGGGGGGACTGCAACCCGACGGCTACCTGCCGGTCGTCCACATTGCCCGCCTCCTGCCCGACAGCACGCGACGCCAGCTGCGGAGCGCTCTGGTCGACACCACCGGGGCCACCGCCGAGCCGGTCCGCCTTGCGGAGGACGATGAGATCACCGTCTACAGCCGGACCGAGTTCCGGCCGGACCGGTACGTGGCCATTGTCGGAGCGGTGCGCCGCGGGGGACGCTTCCCGTGGCGAGCCGGCATGACGCTGCGCGATTTGGTCGTGATGGCGCAGGGGCTCCAGGAATCCGCCGATCTGCGCGACGCCGAGGTCGCACGAGTCCCCGCCTCTCGGACGCCGGATATCGCCGCCATCACCCTGCGCGTTCCCCTGGATAGCAGTTTCCGGCTGGAGGACCCCCGTCCCGTACGGACCCCGGACGTCCTGCTGGAACCGTACGACAATGTCCTGATCCGGCAGGATCCCAATTTCCAGCCGCCGCGGATCGTCATGATCACCGGGGAGGTGGCCTCGCCAGGCGCCTATGCGCTCACGGGCAGGGAAACCCGCCTGTCGGATGTGCTGACCCGGGCCGGTGGACTGACGCCGTGGGCCGACCCGCGGGCGGCCTACTTCTCACGGATCGACCTCGAACCGCTGCCGGAGGAAGACGAGGAGCTCGGCGACAGCCTGCAGCTCGCGGACGGAGGGAAGGCCGCACGCTCGGCCCCGCGGCCGCGCGGAGGCGTCGCCACAGGCGCCGAGGGCCGAGTGGGAATCAACGCCAACCGATCCCCGCGAGGGAATGCACGCCGTCCGGCGATCGCGCTGCGTCAGCCGTCCGGTCTGCTGCGGGGCCAACCGGCAGGGTTGGACACGATACCGGGACGCGACTCCCTGATGGCTGAGGATTCGCTTCCGATGGCTCCGCTACGCTATCGAGTAGGGGTCGATCTGGAGCAGGCCCTCCGTCGATCAGGGAGCGTGCATGATCTCGTCCTCGAAGCCGGGGACTCCCTGGACGTTCCCGGCCGGCGCCTTGTTGTACGCGTAACGGGTGCGGTGAACTACCCGACGGCCCATGCCTATGAGGGGCGCAAGTCCCTTGGCTTCTACATTCGGGCGGCGGGCGGGGTGACGGATCGGGCCCGCGAGCGGGCCGCCTATGTGGTGCAACCAAACGGGCGGGTCGAAAGCCGTCGGCGCCTGCTGGGGCTCATCACCCGGGATCCCGTCCCCGCACCCGGGGCCACGGTGGTCGTGCCGGAGCGCTCGAACACCGCCAGCGGCAGTCAGGTCACCGCTGGCATCACCCTCGTGGCCCAGCTGATTGCGTCGCTCGCCGCGCTCGTGGCGCTGACCCGATAGGCCGGTGCGGATCCTGCTGGTGAATCAGGCGGCGTTTCCCGACGTCGTCGCCACGGCGCAACATGGGTGGGACCTCGTCCGGGCGCTGCATGCCGCGGGACATGACGTCACGGTGATCGGCTCCCGGTCGCGCTATGGCGATCGTGGTGCGGCATTCCCCGAGTCGGAAGTGGCGGAGGGGATCCTGATCCGACGCGTCCGCGCCAGCCGATTCGGTCGGGGCCGGTTGGCGGCGCAAGCGCTCGATGCCGCGGCGTTTCTGCTCGGCGCCTGCTGGCAGGCCCTGCGCCTGCCCCGGGCGGACCTCTGCATCTGCCTCACCACGCCACCGTTTGTCGCCATCATCGGGTGGGTGCTCGCACGACTGCGGGGAACGCCGTACATCCTCTGGTCGATGGACCTGTATCCCGATGTGCCGGTCGCCCTGGGGGTCCTGCCGCAGCGCTCGATCATGGCGCGGATCCTCTACGGCATCGAGCAGCGCCTGCTGCGGGGGGCCGCCCGCGTGGTGGTCCTCGGACGCTGCATGGAGCACCGCCTGCTGGAGAAAGGGCTGGCGGTCGAACGGATCGCGCGCATCCACATCTGGGCGCCGCGTGACCACGGCCCGACGGTTGACCCGGACTACCGCACCCGGTGGGAGGTGGGAGATCGCCTGCTGGTGGCGTATGCGGGCAACTTCGGCCTCGTCCACGACCTCGATCCGATCATCGACACCGTGATTCGCTTGGGCGACCACCCGGATATCCGCTTTGCATTCATCGGTGAAGGGCCCCTCAAGGCGGAGCTGGTGCGCCGGCTCCGGGTCGCCGGTGTCAAGAACTGGGTCGAAGCCGGGTATCAGCCGCGAGAAGCCTTGGCGGCCCTGCTGACGGCACCCGACCTGCACCTGGCCTCGTTGCATGCCGGCTTCGAGGGACTCGCCGTCCCCAGCAAGGTCCTCGGGGCGATGGCCGTTGGGCGCCCCGTCATCTACGTGGGAGCAGCCGTCGGGGAGTGCGCCCGCGTGATCGCGGAGAGCGGCGGCGGAGCGGTGGTGCCCAATGGCGACGCGGCAGCGCTGGCCGACGTGCTGGTCCGGTACGCAGCAGACCGGGAGTCCGTTCGGGAAGCCGGCGCGCGCGCGCGCACCGCCGTCGATACGCAGTGGAGCACCGGACAGGCGTTGGCCGCCTGGACTACGCTGGTCGAGACCATTGGGCCGACCGCGCAGGGACCCAGGTCGCCTACCCCGTGCGCGGCACCGCCGCCCCGCTGAGTACAGCCTCATACAGGGCGAGGTGCGCACGGGCACTCACCTCCCAGGAAAAGGCCCGGGCCCGTGCGATCGCCCGGCGGGCAAGGGCCTGCCGAACGGCGGGAGCCCCCGCCAACAGGCGCATCGCATCCGCGATGGCGGAGACATCATCGGGATCGAAGAGCAGCCCACCGTCACCCACCACCTCGCCAAGCGCCGTGGTCCGTGAGGCCGCCAGCGGAACACCGGTCGCCATGGCCTCAACGGCCGGAAATCCGAACCCCTCATAGCGCGACGGGAACACGACCGCCTGAGCCCCGCGCAGCAGCGCCCCCTTGCGCGATTCGCTCACGAACCCCTCCAAACGCACCGATGCCGTGGCACGGAGGAGATCGGCCACCTCGGCGGGCACGGTTCCGACCACGCGCAGCATCCATCCGGGCAGTGAAGGCGCCACGAGGCGCCACGCTTCGGCGAGCCGAGGCAGGTTCTTGTTTGGCGAGACCGCACCAAACGCCAGGAGATACGGCGCCGCATCGTCTGGCGCCCACTGCCCCCCCGGCGACACCGATCCCGGGCCATACGGAATGGTGGCGAGCCGCGGCAACACCCAGGGATAGCGCTGGGCCAGGACCGCCTGGAAATGCGCGCTGGCCGTGATGACGGCCCGCGCATGGGCCATGGCGCGAGGGACGGCCACACCGAGCGCGCGACCGCGGATCGTACCGTGCAGGAAGTCGGCGAAGTTGGTGTCATGAACAGAGACAACCGACGGAACGCCGCCCCGCCATGGCCCGTGATAGCCGAGCGAGTGGAGCACGTGGATCCCGTGCCGCTGGGCAAGGGCGGGAAGGAGCAGCGCTTCGATCCCGATGCGCGCCGCGGTGTGTACATCGGTGCCGGGGATCACCACGCGGGAGCAGTCGATGGCCTCCGGTGGTCCCCAGTCCCGGGCGCTCGGACGCAGGAAGAGCGTGAGCCGATCCGCCGGCAGCAGTTGCGTCAGTGCGCGCAGCAACTCGGTGGCATAGACCTCGGTGCCCCCCACCTCCCCGGGGGTCAGGTACAGGAGGTTCAACCCCAGATGCACGGGACGCATCAACCTGACCGACTCATCGCACCCATCTCACGGGACCACCGTCACCGGTGCCGCATCGGATTCCCGGCAAGAAGGGCCGACTGGAGGTCTCGGCGGAGTGTCCGGAAAAAGCCAGTCAATCCCCCGAGCCATCCAGTCGCAGCCAACGAAGACGACCGACAGGATGAGGACCTCGCCGAGAATCGAGGCCAGTTCGCTCCGTGGCACACTGAGCACCCGCCCGACCACCATGAGGTAGAGCAGAGGCTGATGACCGGCCCGCGCACTCACGAGCCGCATGGCCAATGCCACGAAAACACCGCCGATCCATGGCCCAGCGGTCATACCGAAATTCCAGATCGCCTCGGCCACCGGCGAAAATCCAAACCCGAGTTCGCTGGTCGTACCGGCCATTGCGCTGAACTGCTCCGCGAGAATGACCGGCTTCTCAGACCAGACCACGCGTGGAATCCAGAGGACCAGCGGGTAGACGTACGACGCCCCGAGCAGAGGCTCTGGCGGATTGGCCACCAGATAGCCCGTGACCTGCCAGGGAAAGAGGACCTCGCCGAGGACTTGGTACAGCGTCAGCAGGTCCGTGGCGGACTGCGTCGTACCCCACGTGCGAAGGGCAGCAAAGGCCACGAGCCCACCAAGCGCCAGCAGAAGCACCCCGACGATGAGCGCCCGGCCACGTCCGGTCTCCGCCGACAGGTAGAGGAGGAGCATCAGCGGAAGCAGGACCCCGACCACATCCCGCCGGCCTCCCGTGCCGATCACCGCGAGCATGAAGACCCCGACGCCGATCAGGGACGCCCTTCGAACCCTACGCAGATCGGGACGCCCGAAGCCGAAGGCGAGACTCCAGAGAAGGACACCCTGCACGGCGTATCGGAGATACCACAACTGCTCCTCACCCGTGGCAAGGTAGACGAGGCGCCGATCGGCCCCGCCGAAGGCGAAGAAGTACCCCGTGGAGGCCGCGTAGACGAGCGTGGCGATGGCGGCGAGGAGGGCGGCCCCGATCATCGCCTGACCCCCCGAGCGCCCTCGGGCGCTGGCCCACGCCGTCAGCGCCGGCATGAGAACGATCCGCGGGGCACGCAGGGGGCGGATCAGATCGGCCGTGGCCCACGTCGTCCACGCGGCACCGATGAGCGTCACATGAGCCGCGAGTGCGCGACGGACATCCAGTTCGGCGAGCGGCAGACGCGTGAAGCCGAGCACCACATACACGGCCGGGAAGATCACCGCGTGTGCGATCAGCAGGCCCAGGAGGGCGGTCTCAAGTCGCGTGAAGTCGAAACCGACGGACGCGAGCCGGGCGCCAACGACGAGTCCCAGGGCCAGCAGGGCATAACCTAGGGCCCCGACCAATGTGGCGGATTCCGTGAGCCACCACGGACTCATCAGCGTGATGGCAAGAGCCATCACGGGCTCGATGATCCGACGCGACTGACCTGACGCCGCCGGCTCGGCCACATGCGGGGTGCGGAGCGTCGTCATCAGCTGTTCGCTGGGGTATGACCCCACTCAGTGGTTGGACGCCGCTTCGACCAGAGGCCGAACGCCACCCAACTACTAACGAGCAGGAGAAGCGCCGCCTGGGCTCGCGTTTCGGCAAACCACGCCGGCGAGCGTAGCCCTTGCGGTATCGTCAGCAACAGCCCCCACCCGATGGCGCCCACCGCCACCAGCGTCGCCGTGAGCCGACCACCCTGGTGCCGGAACAGCAGGTAGTAGGGGGGAACGGCGAGGGAGAATCCGAGTGCCGCACCGAGCGCCCAGGTGAGATCCGGATCTCCGAGGCGTGGTGCCGAAGGGCCGAACCCGATCGGGACGAGCCACTGGAGGGCCAGAAACCAGCCGATGACCAGAGCGCCGATCGTGGCCAGGTACCACCCGACCAGCCGCCACACGCCTTCGCATACCTGGGGTGAATCGCCACCACCGGCGGCGTGCCTATCGATGAGCCAGATGAAGCTTCCCCATACCACGCCATAGAGCGGAGCCGTGAGCTGGCTCACGAGGCCGTAGCGGGCGGCACCAGCGATCCCCAGGAGCGGCAGGGCAATCACCCGGTCGAGGGTATGCAGCGTCGTGTTGCCGAGCATCTGCACGAAGTAGGGAAGACCACGACGGAAGGCGAGGTCGGGAGCAGGCACTCCGAGCGCCTGGCCCTTCACGGCCATCCAGCGCACCAGGAGCCCTGGAGCCGACTGGAGTGCCAGCGCCGCCGCCAGAGGTCCCCCCACGGCGATGCAGGCAAGGGCAAGCACGGCACCACCACTCCGAGCAGCGGCTGAGAGCAGCGCAGCCTGCTGCCACGCCCCAACCCCGCGCAGGGCACTGATCGCCATCGTTTCCCTGAGACGGCACCAGGCGGCGAGTGCACAGACGAGCGAGAGCCCCCAGCACGATCCCGAATCCATGGCACTCCGCCAGCCAATCAGTGCGCCGCCGAGACCGCCCCATGCCACCGCGAACCAGGTGCCAGGCCGTTCGGCCCGCCGCAGCGCGGCGGCGGCGATGGCACGCTGATCGACGCCGTCGGCGGCCTGTTCCGCCAGGGTGGCCAGCAGGAGGTCATTGCGGCCCAATGACCAGAGATTGGCTGCGGTCACCACGCTCTGGGCCGACAGCCAAACGGCCACCGCCACGTCCCCTACGGTCCGAAGCAGCACTGTGGTCGTGATGAGAGCCAGCAGCGGAACGCCAACGACCTCCACGCCCGTGCACAGCGTAGTGATCAACCAGAGCCGCCGCGTGGTCACGACAGGCCTCGGGCGGGCCGCGTCGCCCCTGATCGGGTCATCGAGGGCGCTCCACCAGCCCCTCTACCAGTCCGTGGAGTCGCGCCAGATACGCCGCGCGGAGGACGGGATCACCCGGATGGCGCACGATCCCGGCCACCCCGGCTCCCGCCGTGAGTGCGAGGTGTGCGAGGGGAACCGGCGACCGGGCCTGACGCACCGTCCGGAGCGCCGCCGCAGCATAGCCGCGCGCGTAGCTGCGGATCTTGTCTGGTGGCGTCATGCGGGTCGTGACGATGGGGTGGCCGATCCGGACGGCGGAGGAATAGGCGACCCGGCCTCCGAGCCCGACGAGGCGCCCCAGCAACTCGATCTCTTCCCCAGCCCCGAATCGGGTGCCAACGCCGAGGTCTTCGGCGAACACCCATCCGGGGTGCCGAAGAAAGAGCGTACTCGAGGTCGCCGAGAGCAGGATGCGCCAGAGCGACAGCTGCGCCACGGCAGCGTCTGGCGCGCGCACCATTCCGGCCGACCGGTGGCCCGTCGGGTCTACGAGGCGGCCGCACAGCGCCTGGACGCCCGAATCGGCAAAGGCAGCCGGCAGCCGATCAAGCGTATCCGGGAAGTACACGGCGTCATCGTCGGGAAACCCGACGATCGGGGCGGTCACGGCCGCCGCGGCCAAGTTTCGGGCACGGGACAGGCCGCACGGGGCACTCGGCAGGACCACGGCGCGCGCGCCGAGCGCACGAGTGGCCACGTCCCCGACAGCAGCGTCGGGGGATTGATCGACCACGATCAGCCGTCCACCGAAGCCACGACAGGTCCGGAGCGACTCGACCAGGGCCCGAAAGGCGGCAAGCCGCGCCCCACCGCGGGACGTGGTGACGAGATCCGGTCCGTGCCATGCCGAGCATCCGGCCGTGGCGGGCTCAGGAGCGATCACTGGACGACCGATCCGTCAGGAGGACCATGGAAAGTCGCTGGCGCAGGCGGTGGGGACGATCGCTCGACAAGCTGGAGAATACCGCAAGGATCCTCACCGACCAATCCTGCCATCATGACGCCTCGGCGCCCGATTGAGACTCACGCCGTGAGACGGATCCTTTCCGGCCAATCGAACAGCGAACGCCAGGACCGGAGCGTATCGGCCACCGTCGGATCCACCTCGGCCTCGATCAGCAGACACGTGCCGCGGCTGACCGAGGCGGCCGATCGGATCGCCTGCAGCGCCGGGCCATCCGCCAGGGTACATCCCACGAGACGCAGGCGGTACGGCATGTTGGACAACCCCTCGAATGCCGCGCAGAGCGCTTCGGACTCCTGATCCGCCATCATTGGATATGGCGCCCCGAAGGCGTGCAACATGGCGGCGATCAGGGAGCTCCCCACCACCGACCGTTGCCCCGATTCACCGGGACGGATCAGCAGCTCTGCCGTCGAGCCTCCCTCCGGAAAACTGGATGCCCGATACACGACCACAAAGGAGGCAGCAGGTGCCGCACCTCCAGCCTGGGGATGGGACGCTCGAGCTTCGGCACTGAGACGAGCATCGAGCACTGGCGGCGTACGGTTCGAAGTGTCCAGTGACTGGAATTGGTCGAGGACCTCCCGGGCCCGATCCGGGTCCGAGAAGCCCCGTCCAGCCAGTCGCACCGCCATGGCCTCCGCCATTTCGGCCAAGCCGGTCCGGTCCCCCAGATGAGACAGGGTGTCAAGAAGCAGTGCCCAGCTGGTACTGTCGGCTGGCACCAATGCTTGTAGACGGCGGGCCTTGGCGAGCGCCTCGTCCGGCGCACCTCCGGCGAGCAGGCGCTGCACCTCCCGGTACGTCGATCGCCCGACGAGTCGGGCCAATCGGGTACGCTCCCCCTCCACCCACTGATCGGCATCAAGGACATCGAGGACCGGCAGATCCTCGAGAAACGCCCCTCGATAGAGCGTCAGGACCGCTGGGTCGTCTTTTCGGCCAGCAGCGGCCTGCAGCCGCGCCCAGTCGGAATCGAGCTGCGAGGTAATTGCGACCCGCCCCCTCCCCTCAAGCAGTGCCTCCCCCCCCACGGCCCGACGAATGACATGCAGGGCCTGCCGGAGCGAGGCTCGGCTATTGTGCCGGGGGATCCCCGGCCAGAGAAAGTCGGCGAGCGCCTCTCGGGTGAATCCGCGCGGTTCCGTGGCCAGACGTGCCAGAAGGACCAGCGGTTTGCCAAGGCCCAAATGGCCCTGCCAGACGTCTGACTCCCAGTCGACGCGTACCGCAGCGGTTCCCAGCAGTTGAACGACCGGCACTCCCCACCCCTCTCCCAAAGCCTTGCGCGCCGCTGGTGGCGTGCTCGGCGTCAGATATAGGGGCCAGTCGTCAAACGATCGTTAGCACCGTCAAACATTCGTCAATGATGATGAGATGACGATCCAATCTGCCGCCAATCCAGCAGAGAACGTCGGCCAAAATCGTCGCCCGGGAGGCCGTGGCATCCACCGTGAGCCCCCCGACGCCCGTTGTTCCCCGGGGAGGGAGGCCGCTGGGTGTAGACGTGGCGCGCCCACCTACGCGAAATCCGGCTCCGTGCGCTCGAGGTCCGCGGGGCGGTCTATATCGCCAATGACGAGCCGGTCCTCGTCCTGCAGAACGGGCAGGAGATGCTCACCATCCAGCCGTTCCGGGAGTCAGGGCACCGCCTCGTGATGCGCGCCCATGCCGCCATGGGCAACACGGCGGAGGCGCTGCTTGCGTATGAAGCCTGCCGTCGCCTGATCGCCGAGGAGTTGGGCGTGGATCCCCCACCGCAGACCAAGGCAACCTACGAGGCCATTGTGCACCTGGTCTGACCCACCGCGAGGCAGCGGGACGAACGGTCAGCCGTTCTGCCCGAAGAGCCGCGTGAACTTGAGGAAGAGGCTCCGCTGCTGCGGCCGGACCCAGTCGAAGAATCCGGTGGCATCCCGTCCATCGTTCAGCACCACGAACAGCCCCGTCCCCGCCGTATTCAGCCAGCCGAACCGCACGTTCGCCGACCAGATCGCCTGCTGATTGTTGAACTGCGTGAGCGTCTGGACGAAGATGCGCGGCGTGAAGAAATAGTTGAGTCGTACCGCCTGGAGCGTCCGCTTGAAGTTCCCCTGCGGCAGCCGCACATCGTTGTGGTCGAGCGTAAGCGCGCCGGAGAAGGTGGCGCCGCGCCGCATGGTGAGCGTCATGTTGCCGCCGTAGCGCGTGCCGGTCCAGAAATCGCCCAGGTCGAGCCGGCCGGTAGCGGTGATGTTCTCGCTGGGGTCCGTGGTGTAGTCGAACCCGAGCGTTCCCCACTGGTA
>Ga0315902_10005623_pt1 | contig 17586 bp, 18 predicted proteins | sample LakEriMetagenome_9_FD_203523 | JGI IMG/M metagenome (GOLD analysis project Ga0315902, IMG submission 203523) | Freshwater fungal communities from buoy surface, Lake Erie, Ohio, United States - Buoy 12 MA117 | ecosystem: Environmental > Aquatic > Freshwater > Lake > Lake biofilm | place: USA...
GCGCATCGGATTAGATGCCACTCTTACCGCTGCCAAATTGTCAAAGAACAAAGCCGCAGAACCCTACCGCCTTACAGCGGCCATCCTGCGGCAACAGCCCGTGTGGACTGAAGCAGATCCAAGCCACCCGCAGACAGCCATCGCTGCCTGCAGCTTTTTGTCTTGAAACTGCTTCAAGCCACAAGCGTGTTGCTTGCGTGAGAGGGGAGTATAAGTGCAGGCGGCGAAGAGTTCAAGCAACTCGCGTCGGAATTTTGAAGAACTTCACACGGAGGCTTCAAACACCCCAAGCCAACATCGCCCGCCAACATCGCCCGCCAACTTCCCACCCAGCACGATCCGCCCCTCAGACAGACCCGCCGAGCCCAAAAGTTCCTCATCCATTTCCGAGTGGAGACGACCGGGGTCGAACCGGCAACCCCTGCCTTGCAAAGGCAGTGCTCTCCCAATTGAGCTACGTCCCCGACACAACCGGGCATTTCCAAGGCAATTGCGGAGACCCGCCTGTCACCCCGCCGCCACAGCCTGCTTCGCCATTCAACCAGCAGCACCATCTGCTTGTGACCGTACCCAAGCCCGCCCTCCCCAATCGGACTCAGCGAGGGGGCATTGGCCGATGGCATCCAGTCAGGCGGACTGACATCCGAAAACCTGGACCAGAACTTTCTGGGGCACAAACCTGCCGGGACACAATCGATACGGCGGAGATTCCGCCGCTCATCGCACCCCGCCAATTCCGGGTTGCCACAGGGTCCCAGATTGCAGCGAATGAGCGGCAATCTGCGGGAGAATCGAATGGGTGCACCAGGATTCGAACCTGGGACCTCAGCCTTATCAGGGCTGCGCTCTAACCAACTGAGCTATGCACCCCCACAATGGGAGGTTATTCCCGCGAACAGCATTCTGTCGCGCGCAGTGGCGATTGTCCAGTGTGGCGATCGGTTTTTTCACCCTGGGACGATCGCAGTTCGTTCGGTTTTCGCCGATTGGGACGAGCAAGTTCCTCCCCGCAGCCCATTCCAGTCGTCCGGTGTCTCCGGCCAAAACGACCAGCCCCCTCCAAACGCATGACTCACACGGCGCAGTTCGCCGACGGGCTTCGTCATTGACCAGACCGGTGCGATTCCGCTGCCGGCAACGCATTCACCAGAGTCTCCGGCTCACAGCGCAGAACATATTCATTGCAGCCGAGCCCCCCGCCACAGGTCTTCAGACGCAACAGCCGAAATCCGCGATCGGCGAGGAATCCAAACACCTGTTCCGGCCGGGCGACTTCAAAGGGATATCCCCCCACCCAATCGAGCACATCGTACCAGGCATTCATGCCCCGGTGGCTGTTGTAATTCTTCCAGCTGGCCAGGGGCCGCAGACGCAGCAAATCGCGCAGCATGGTGGGCCCCCACAACCGCAGCAGGCAGGGGCCCCAAACCAGCCATTTGCAGCCGGTGGGCAAGCGGTTGTAGCAGCGCTTCACCCACTTCCAGCGACGGCTGGCGCGGCCTTGATCGTTGTAGATGGCGACCCACAGACGCCCCCCGCGGGCCGTGCAGCGGGCCGCATTATCCAGCCCCTGCCACATCGCCCCCGTGTGGTGCAAGACCCCCCAGGAATAGACCACGTCGAACTGCCCCAGCGATCGCAACAACTGCTGATCAAGCGCAGAGCCAGAGACCACCTGCCAAAGCCGATCTTCGGCCCCCGCCCGGCGCTTCAACTCGGCAGTGCAGGCGACACTGTCGGGATCGATATCCACCGAAACGACCCGGGCGCCCAGTCGCCAGGCTGCGAGACTGAACAGTCCGCTGCCAGAGCCCAGATCCAAAAACGACTTTTGCGACAGGGTTTCAGCCCCCAGCCCGACTCTCAGAGACTGCACTGCCTCATTGACAATGCGGTCGTCCACCGTCTCCAAAAACCGGCGCCAATTCGCACCGAAGGGAAATCGCAGAGGATCGACGGGGGAAGCTGTCATTTCTTCAGACTAGCTCCCAAAATTCGGATTGTCATCTAAAAGACGGCGCGGCCCCACCGAGTTCACTCAGACCGTATGCCCCAGCAATGCGGAGTCAAACTGGACGCGGTCTCTCTCGGAGCGAGGTCCGTCGCCTGGAGGAGACGAGCAGTTGCGCACAGCAGGCCTCACGGCAAATCCAGCCAGGCCCTCACATCAGAGACAATCAACCGAGATATGTCGTACTTGCCGTGTTCCAGCAGTCTCAAGCTGCCACCGGGGTCTTCGAGGTTCAGGAAGCCGCCCCGATCCGGTGTGTCCGGTTGCAGATCCAGTGTATGGAGTCCGCGATTTTTTCAAGCAGACAGAGCCAAAATCGGCTCTCGCGCCCGCGAACCTCCATCCTCCAGGGCCCCAAACAACCCACCAGATGGTGGACCCATCGGACGGTCGGGAGCTGCTCAGAGACGAATCGCGCCAGCAAGACCGTTTCCCGAGCCCTCAGAGGACCCGACGAATTTGGTCAGCGCCATCCCCCTCACCAAGACACGCGACGGAGAGGCACCTCCGTCACGACTTGACCACGAGACAGAACAAGGCGTAATCCAGCCACACCTTCGGCACTCAGCGGAAGACGGGGGCAATTCAGCAACTGCCGGAAGCCAGATGCACTTCGGCCAGACTGAGGTCGGTGGTCGGGGGAACGGGCGTGGAGAATGCGGCATTGGCAACGCCCACGGCGGCTCCCTGAAAATCGAGTTCTTGCCGTCGAATCGACACATTCCGCGGAGCCGAGATTCCCAACCGGACACGGCCGCCACGAATTTCGACCACGGAGATCTCAATCTCCGTCCCGTCGAGGGCCGATCCAATCAGAATTTTTTCCCCTTCCTTGCGGCTCAAAACAAGCATTTCTGTTCCTCCTTGAAGTTTCTAACGCGAAGTTCCGTCCGGACGCTGGTGACCTGACTGGGAATTTCCGGCCCCGGTGAGACTCCCGACAACCGGGAATCACTGACACCACCGGATCCAAACCTCCCGAACAACCGCCAGACGGCAAACCACTCTGCTCAGCGAGAATCGGCACATGGCGGGCGACACGCCTCAAGTAGCACGATCACACGCAGTTCCTGGCCACGAAATCGCGGCAATCTCAAATCTGGGGAAGAGACCTCAGACAAAACTCTCAAGAGTCCACACTCGGACGCCCCCCCTGCAAACCCCGACCCACTTCCTTTCCAAGACAGGCGTCAAGGACATTTTGGGGAGGAGACGAGCTCTTCCTTCCCTTTATACGCAGCGGGAAAGAGTTGGATCTTGAAAAAATTGCAAATGTTCGGATTTTTTTGCGCCAAGCGCTTGATTTCCGCCAAATGAAACATGCGTCCACTCTCTGGAGCGGGAAAACCTCGGTAAAAGTCCCCTCCTGAACAGTGGGAAGCGGAGGGGTGAGCCAGTTTTGACCAGCGGCGATCGGGTTTCCATTCCGGCTTGTGAGGCGGGTATTCGCGGGGAGGGGTGGTTGGAGCCCCCGCAGCCGCATCGCTCCGTCCGCCGGGGCGAACTTGTGTTCGATTTTAACTTGCCGTAGACTGCTGGATTCCACAATCCAGCGTCTCTTTGGAGCGATTCGCTCCTTCCGGTTTTGCACTGTGGTCAATCGGGAGGTTGCCTTGCGAGTGCACTGCGTCGACCCGGAGTCGTTCCGGACCCAGACCTTGCAAGGCGGCGTGTGGAAACGGCTGCGGGCCAGCAAACTGATTTGCGTCCCTGCCACGGGTTTGCCGTTCGGTCGGCAACCGGAAGTTGTCTGGATCATGTGGTGTCGAGATTCCATTCCCAGGGGTTGGGCCTGACCGGCCACACCTTTGGTCTTTTTCGTTCTTTTTGAGACTCCCCTGGGAGTCGTGGTGGCTGAACATGCAGGAAGACATTCATCCCAATTACGGGGAGACGACGGTGGTGTGCGGTTGCGGGAACACCTTCACAACCCGCAGCACCCGTCCCAAGATCCACGTCGAAATCTGTTCGGCCTGTCACCCGTTCTTCACCGGGAAGGTGAAGTTTGTGGACACCGCCGGACGGGTCGAGAAGTTCCAGCGCAAGTACGGCTGGGGACAGAAGCAGGGCGAAACCAAGTAGTCTGTCGAATTCACCGTGGTTCCGGTCCGTTCCGCCTCGGGCGGTTCCGTGTGGTCGGCTCCACGGGAATCGAGATGGCGGGGGGAGTGGAAACAGCCAGGCCGGCTGAACCAGGTGTCGGGACCGAAGGCCTGATGCCCCGTGGGCTGCTGGTGAGCTGTCCCCCGCCGATCTTTCCCGGAATGTCCTGAGCACCTCTCATTCCTTTCCGGGACGGACTGCTGACGTTGGCACTGCTGCGACGCCGCCCGGCTCTGTCGCAGTCCCTGTTTACCGCGTTCGCTCCCCGGTCTTCATGGCCGGGGTTGCTGTTTTTGTGGACTTCCCGTTGTGTTTCCCACGCTGCAAGCGAAACTGACCCGCTTTGAGGAACTGGAGCGCCAACTGCAGGACCCTGCGGTTTTGGCCGACTCGACGCAATTGCAGCAGGTCCAGCGGGAATACGGCGGGCTGGCGAAGGTGGCGCACCGGGTGCGGGAGTTCAACCGGCTGGAATCCGAGTTGGGGACAGCCCGGGGGCTGGCCGAAGGGGAGACCGATCCCGAGCTGCAGGAGTACGCCCGCGAGGAGTGCTCCCGGCTGGCGGAACAGCATCTGGTTCTGAAAACCGAACTCGAAGACTTGGTGCTGGCGGGAGATGCCGCGACCCGCGGCAGTCTGATCATGGAAATCCGGGCGGGGACGGGTGGTGAAGAGGCGGCCCTCTTCGCCCGCGACCTGTACGACATGTATCAGAAATATGCCGCGATCCACGATTGGAAATGTGAAGTGATGGAATTCTCCCCCTCCGACATGGGGGGAGTGCGGGAAGTGGTGTTCACCGTTTCCGGTGAAGGAGCCTATCGCCACCTGCAGTTCGAAAGTGGCGGACACCGGGTCCAGCGGGTTCCCGAGACCGAAACGCAGGGGCGAGTGCACACGAGTCTCGCCACCGTGGCGGTGCTGCCCGAGGCGACCGAGGTCGAAATCGAAATCCGCGATGAAGACCTGCGTCTCGACACGATGCGGGCCGGTGGACCGGGCGGCCAGAAGGTCAACAAGATCGAGAGCGCCGTGCGGATCACGCACATTCCGACCGGGGTGGTCGTGAAGTGCCAGGATGAAAAGAGCCAGCACAAGAACAAGGCGAAGGCGCTGCGGATTCTGCGCAGCCGGCTGCTGGAACTGAAGCAGGAACAGGCGCACGCCGAACGGGCCACCCAGCGAAAGCTGCAGGTTGGTTCGGGGGATCGCAGCGAACGGATCCGCACGTACAATTTCCCGCAGAACCGGCTGACCGACCACCGGATCGGGCTGACCATCTACAAGCTCGACCAGGTGATGCTGGGACAGCTCGAGGAGATGATCGACGCCCTGTTGAAGTTTGATCGGGAAGAGCGGCTGGGACAGCAGCCCCAGGCCGAGTGACCGCCGGTCCCCCGGCTTGCCCCCCAGCGAGACCCCTGTGTCGACCAATGCTTCCAGCCCCGCCGGCGACGCCCCCTGGACAGTCTCCCGTATCCTGGATTGGACGACCCAGCATTTGAAAAAAGCGGGGTGCGAGACCCCGCGACTGGATGCCGAATTGTTGCTGGCCCATGCGCGGGGCTGCCCGCGGATCCAGCTGTACGTGCAATTTCAGGAGGTGGTGACGGACGCGCAGCGCGCGGTGATGCGCGACCTGGTGAAGCGGCGGGCGGCCGCCGAACCGGTCGCCTACCTCATCGGCCACCGGGAGTTTTTCAGCCTCGACTTTGAGGTGACGCACGACACGCTGATTCCCCGCCCCGACACCGAAACCCTCGTGCTCGAGCTGATCAGCGTGGCCCGGAAGCAGCCCGCCCCGCGCATTCTCGAGCTGGGGACCGGTTCGGGCTGTATCGCCATCTCCGCGGCCGTGAATGTGCCCGCAGCCAACGTGACGGCGGTCGACATTTCGCCCGCCACCCTCGAGGTGGCCCGCCGCAATGCCCGCCGTCACAAGGTGGACTCGCGCGTCGAATTTGTCCTGGGAGATTTGTTCGCGGGTCTGACCCCCGGCCGGACGTTTGACTGGATCGTCAGCAACCCCCCGTACATTCCCCAGGGGGAACTGGCGACTCTCTCGGCTGATGTCCGGCTGCACGAGCCCCCGATGGCACTCGACGGCGGGCCCGACGGACTCGTGGTGATCCGCCGGCTGCTGTCAGAGGCCCCCGGCTGGCTGGTTCCCGGCGGGACTCTGCTGTGCGAGTTTTCGCCCGAGCAGTCGACCTCCCTGCTGGCCCTGGTCGAGGGGAACCCGGCGTGGACCGGCGGGCGGATCCTGAAAGACCTGGCCGGACGGGCCCGCGTTCTGGTGGCCCAGCGGGCGAGTTGAGCCCCGCAGCCCGCCAATCCACAGGATCTCGTGCTGCGCTGTGTTCCACGGGGGACCTCGGTCCCCCAGGACGCCCGGCCGGAAGCCCCAGTCGCAGGACCGGTCCCCTCGTCTGGACAGGTGGGTGAATTTCCGACCCGCCTGGGGTACACTGCCGCCGCACATCCCGATTCATCCTCCCTGAAAGTCCGCCCCATGATCCATGTTTTGGCGACCATTCATCTGCAGTCAGGCCAGCGAACCCGGTTCCTCGAAGAGTTCCACCGCCTGATGCCCCATGTGCATGCCGAAGTGGGTTGTATCGAATACGGACCGGCGATCGATGTGCAGGCGGGTTTGCCCAGTCCGACTCCGTTTCGGGAGGATGTGGTGGTGGTGATCGAGAAATGGGCCGACCTGCCGGCACTGAAGGCACATCTCGTCGCACCGCACATGCACGATTACCGGGCGCGGGTGAAAGATCTCGTGAAGTCGGTGGATCTGCAGGTGCTGGAACCGGCCTGAAGCGGTCCACGGTTGATGGCGGTTTCCCATGTCCTGATTGTCCCCTTTTCTGGAAGTTTCGCATGTCGATCGAATACACCATCCGCCGGCGCCTGCTGAGCTTCCTGCATCTCAGCTTCGATGTCACGGACGAAGCGGGCAAGCCGATTGGCTTTTGCCAGCAGAAGGCGTTCAAGCTCAAAGAAGACATCCGGATTTACACGGACGATTCACGGCAGAACGAACGGCTGGCCATCAAGGCGCGGCAGATCATCGATTTCAGCGCCGCTTACGACGTGCACGACTCCACCACCGGGGAGAAACTGGGGGCCCTGAAGCGGCAGGGGTGGAAATCGCTGATCCGTGATTCGTGGATCGTGATGGATGCCGACGATCTGGAAGTGGGCAAGATCACCGAGGACAGCATGTTGATGGCCACCCTGCGGCGGTTCTTCAACTTCATTCCCCAGTCGTTCCATATGTTGGATCAAAACGACAATGAGGTCGCCACCTTCCACGGCAACTTCAATCCGTTCGTACGGAAGCTGACGGTCGACGTCCAGGACGACTGCACGCTCCCGCCGCTGCTGGTACTGTCGGCGGGAATCCTGCTGATGACCATCGAGGGCCGACAGAGTTGACCAACCTCCCGCGGGAGACTGCCCCGGAGGCAAACGACGATCTGCCCAGGATTCCCGGAGCCTGGATCGACGAAACGTTCGACCTGGGCCGGGTGGTCATCTCGCTGCGGCGTCCGGCCGATCCCGATGCCTTTCTCGATGAGCCCGAGGTTCTCGCGGCCAACCACCGCGACGACTACATGCCCTACTGGTGTCATGTCTGGCCCGCCTGCTACGAGACGGCCCGGGCACTCGTGGATCATTCCTGGTCCCCCGCGACGCGGGTTCTGGAAATTGGAGCGGGATTGGCCCTGCCGGGATTGGCCGCCCTGGCCATTGGCCTGGAAGTGACCATCAGCGATTACGATCCTGCCGCCCTGCAACTGGTCTGGTTCAATGCCCGCCGTCACGGTTGTGCAAACCGCCTCACCACGCTGTTGCTCGACTGGCGACAACCACAGAATCTCCAGTACGACCTCATCGTGGGCTGCGAGGTCATTTATGAACGCCGCAACCACTCCCTGGTGCTCGATGTGCTCGACCGCATGTTGGCACCGGGGGGCGAGGCCTGGATCAGCGATCCAGGCCGGCATACCGCCGATCTGTTTCTGGAAGACTGCCGGACCCGCGGCTATGCCGTGCGGACCCAGGTGTTGCCCCGCCTCGATCGCCCGGGCTCTCCCCCGGGTCAGACCAATCTGTACCGGCTGACCCGCATGGCTCCCCCACGGTCTGCTGATTTCGCCACCTGAGTCGACGAACTGGCGGCAGCTCTTCCCAATCAGAACGGGGGGCGGGGGCTCCTATCGGACGATGCAGTTTCGGCAGGCCCCAGATACACCCCGGCTGTGAGGAAATCACACCGCCGGGATCCGGTCGGGGATGGCCCGTGTGGCGGCGGAATTCAGGCCGTGCGCTGATCGGGGTATTTGACCCGGCCGTGGTACATGCCAATCAGGGACTTGGTCAGCGAATCCTCGATCTTGTCGAGATCGGTCAACGTCAGCCCGCACTCGCTGAACTGCCCATCCAGCAGACGCTTCATCACGATGTCGTGGACGAGCCGTTCGATTCGGCTGGCGGTTGGTTCACTCAACGCCCGGCTCGCCCCCTCGACCGCGTCGGCGATCATCAGAACGGCCGCCTCGCGGGTCTGCGGCTTGGGGCCCGGATAGCGGAACAGCGCTTCCTGCACATCGTGCTCGTGCCCCGGCTGCTCCCCCGCCTGGCGGGTCGCCTCGTGGTAGAAGTACTCAACCAGAGTGGTCCCGTGATGCTGTTCAATGAAATCGATCAACGGTTCGGGCAGCCCCTGTTGCCGGGCGAGGTCGACCCCGTCCTTCACATGGCCGATGATGATCAGCGTGCTCATCGCGGGGGCGAGATTTTCATGCCGGTTGACCCCGCCCGAGCTGTTCTCAATGAAGTACTGGGGCTTGAGCATCTTGCCGATGTCATGGAAATAGGCCCCCACCCGCACCAGCAGGCCATTGGCACCAATCGAGTCGGCCGCGGTCTCACCAATACTGGCGACACTGATCGAGTGGTTGTAAGTCCCCGGGGCCCGATGGACCAGTTCCTGCAGCAGCGGATGGGAGACATCGCCCAGTTCCAGCAGGCTGATGTCGGTGACGGCGCCGAACCACGACTCGATGAACGGGAGACTTCCCGAGACCAGAAAGCCGGCGGCGAGGCACCACAACGGTGACCAGAGACTGAGCGGCCACTGGTTGATGTCCCGCCACAGCAGGTTCCCGCCGGCACTCTGCACCAGCAGCATTCCCCAGTGCATCAGCAGACAGACTGCGGCGGCAACTCCCCCCACCGTCACCAGGGTGGAGCGGTTGGGAACTCCCGACAGCAGGATGACGGCCGCCGCGCAGACGCTCATCATCACCGCGAACCGCGCCATGTCGGCCCCACAGGCAACGGTCACCACGATCGACAGCGCAAAGGCGGTCAGCGTGGCCAACACCTGGTTATGCACCACGGCACACACCATGACGGCGGTCAGGACCACCCCCACCTCGGCCCGCCAGGGATCGAAACTGACCGCCCGGCCGATGCAGATCCCCAACACAATGAGCGCCACATACCGGATGAACCGGGGGAGATTCCACAGCAGCTTGGGCTCATGCTTGACCAGGTGATACCCAATCAGCACCGCCAGCACTCCCAGCATCAGGAACACCACCACGACCCGCAGGATGCGTTCGGCCAGGGGAATCTGGGCTTCGAGCGCCTCGTACTCGACCTGCAGCAATTCGAGCTTCAGTTCGTCAATCATCTCCCCGGGCATGACCAGCGTCTGCCCGACGTTGTAGACATCAAACTCCACCGGTGTCTCATCGCGGGCCGCCTGCCGGCGTTTTTGGGTCTCAACCCTGTCGTAGACCAACGTCTCGGGAGAACGTCTTCGCAGCCAGGTTTCGAGTTCGGTCTGCACCGGGCCGAGGGCGGGGAAGACATTCCAGCGGGCGGGATCGAGCCGTCCACCCGGCTGCAGCACGTTGACCAATTGCAATTCTTCCAGCTTCACATCTTGCTGGCCACCGTCGGCATCGCGCACCAGGGCGCGGGTACTGCCGACCCGTTCCCGGGGCAAATGCTCGGGCTGGATCAATCCGGTCTTTTCGACCCGCTGCAGGAATTTCTGGAAGTCGCTGATGATCTCGGACAGCTTGTCGTCGTTCAAACCCTTCAAGCGGTCGAAGGAATCGAGCTTCTCGGAGGGGTTGACCGACGGGCGGTCGGCCGTGGGGCCCGGATCAGCCAGCCCGAACAACTGCCGCACATTGAGGGGCAATTCTTCGAGGCTGCGGGCCGCCGACAGCTTCTGCAGATCCTGCTTGAGGTTCTCGGGGATCCGGTTGTGAGCCTGGGCATCGAACCGGAAGACCAGCGGGGCCTGATCGGCGGCGCGGTCCCGGGCGGACTGGGTCAGTTCGCGATTTACCCGCGAGAACTGGACCATCGCCAGCACGCCATCGGGAGGCCGTTCCCCCAGCCGATGCGGAAACGCATGGCGCCAGGCTTTGACCCCGCAGAGAATAATGACAATGGCCGCCAGGGCCACCAGGATGCGGACCAGCGCGGCCCGATACTGGAATACCTCCCGCCAGTCGGTGGAAACCTCCTGAGCCAGCCGGATCGTGCCCGGACGGGAGTGGCGCGTGCGTTTGGGTAGATTCGTCGACATGTCTGGCGTGACCGCCCAACCCCCTAGGAACGTCCTTTCGGACGTGATGGCCCCGAGCTCGAACCGTCGTCGTACGCCGCCACAATCTTCTTCACCAGAGGATGCCGCACGATGTCTTCTCCGGTGAGGCGGATGTGCGCAATCCCCGGCACATTCGCCAGCCGCCGCAGGGCGTCGTTGAACCCGCTGGTCACCTCGACCGGGAGGTCGGTCTGGGTGGAATCGCCCGTCACCACGATCCGTGAACCGTTCCCCAGCCGGGTGAGGAACATCTTCATCTGGGTCACGGTGGTGTTTTGCCCCTCGTCAAGAATGATGAAGGTCTCGTTGAGAGTCCGTCCCCGCATGAAGGCGAGGGGAACGATCTCAACCACGTCGCGGTCGATATACCGCTGGACGGCATCGTAATCGAGCATTTCCGAGAGCGCGTCCAGCAGCGGTCGCAGAAACGGATTGATCTTCGCGAGCAGATCGCCAGGCAAAAATCCCAGTTTCTCCCCCGCCTCGACGGCGGGCCGGACCAGCACGATCTTGCGGACCTGTTCCTGACGCAGGGCGTTCACCGCCATGGCCACGGCCAGATAGGTCTTGCCACTCCCCGCGGGACCTTCGCAAAACACCAGATCGTGCTCACGAATCGCCCGCACGTATTCAGCCTGCCCCGCACTGCGCGGCAGAACCTTCCGGGCCTTCTCGAGCAGGTCGATTGACTCGGCGGGTTTCCGGAGATTCGGCGGTGCGGAGGCCACCGCTCCCGCGGTCTTCGAAAGCCCCAGCACGCTGCGGACTTCCGATTCCTGCAGAACGCCCCGTTCTTCGAGAATGGCCTTCAGTTCGCTGAAGACTTCCCTCCCCCGCCGGATCTGCTCTTCGGTGCCATGCAGCCGCAGCTGATCGCCGCGAATGGTCACCCCCACCCCCACCGCCTCGCGGACCTGTCTCAAATACCGGTCTTGGGCACCAAACAAAAGCAGGATTTGGTCCGCGCTGGCAAAGGACAGTGTGTCGTCAGTCATCCGATCTCCCCAGGAGCCTCCACAGGCGGCTTCGGTCGGTCCGACAGAAACTGCCTTCACTTCCCGAATTATACCAATTCACCAGACCCACAACGGATGGTTCTGGTTCGCAACTCGAGAACTTGGAAGGGGCGGCCGGGATCGCCTCCCACCCCGCAGTCCGTCCGCAAGACGGCATTTTTTCTCCTCCAGCCCGTCGCCAGCCTTGCGCAGACCAACCACAACCCATTTTCTGACAGGAGTTTACGGCTTCACCACAGCCCTTGAACGGTCACTGTCGGGCGAGTTGAGAGGGGTGAACGGGGTCAAGTTGGAGGGGGGAACGGTTCGATTTGAAGAGTCTGGCGAATGGCGCGAGCCCTACCATCCGCAGGCCCTGCACGAGCTGTCCATGTTCGAGTCGCACTTCGGATTCCAGCACCAGCCCTTCGCGGCCACTCCCGATCCCCGCGCGTGGTTCGCCACACCGCGGCTGCGCGAGTTGGTCGACGAACTGACGGTGCGTCTGGAGACCGGACAGGGAATCTGCCTGCTTACGGGGGCTGCGGGACTGGGCAAGTCGCTGATCTGCCGCGTGGTCGCCCAGGAACTGTCCGCCCCCTGTCATGTGCTGTACCTCGCGGCCCCTGCGGTGCTGGCCCCCCGGTCTCTCTTTCAGACCCTGTTGTCTGAACTCGATCATTCCCTCCCCGGCCTCGACCTGCACGAAATGCGGCTGGCACTGCTGCAAACCCTGCGCGAACAGGTGCGGGCCGACCGGCCCTGTGTGCTGCTGGTGGATGAAGCGCACCTGTTGCCGCGACGGCTGTTTGAAGAGCTGCGGGCTCTGACGGTACTCGATGAACAGGCCCAGCCGCTGTTGCGGCTGATGCTGGCCGGTCAGCCCCGTCTCGAGGAACTGTTGACCGGCGCGGAATTCGACGCCCTCAATCAGCAGGTTGCCTCTCACCAACTGCTCGAACCCCTCTCGCTGACCGAGTCGGTCGAATACATCCTGCACCGGGTGTACTGGGCGGGGGGAGACACCGCCGGCCTGTTCAGCATCCCGGCCCTCGATTTCATCGTGCAGGCCTGCTCGGGCATCCCCCGGTTATTGAACCGGCTCTGCGACCAAAGCCTGCTGGTGACCGAGGCCGCCCAGCTCTCCCAGGTCGATTTGCCCCAGGTCGAGACCGCTCTCGATTCGCTGCGGCATCTGCCCCTGGCCTGGAATGAGGAATTCCTCCGTCGGCGGGGCCTGGCGACCGATTTCCAGAATGATTCCGGCGAGGCCCCGCGCCAGCCGCTCGAACGCGCTGAGACCGGGGACCTCGACTGGAACGAGCTCTCCACGAGCGAGGACCTGCCTCCCGAATCCTTCGCGACGCACGCCGACCCAGCCGCTGACATCGGAGACGTCGTCGAACCCGACCACGGGCCCGCTGCACACGAAGACGCACCAGCCGGCGACTCACACTTCGCGGAGCAGACGGCTGAGGATCCCACCCTGGAACCGGAGAATGCCGAAGAAGACGACCTGTCGGCCGACTTCACCCATCCGGGCGCGGCACAGATCGCGTTTCCCTGGCGCGACACTCCACGGCGGTCTGTCAATCTTCCCCCGATCACTGGCGACTTCGAGCCCATCGAAGAGGCGTTCGAGGGGCACAGTTCCGCGGTCCCATCGCCGGTGGGACTGACCTTCGATGAACGGGCGCTGGCCGAGGAATGGTCGCGAAGGCTGCGGCGTGAATTGCCCCAGGTTCCTCTCTCGCTTCCTCCGGAACCGCCGTCCGACGTTGCCCACGAGGGACGCGTCCCCCCCCCCCGGGAAACACTCTCGACTCCGGTGCCGACGGTCTCCACGCCGTGGAATTCCGCCACAGCGACGTCCCCACAACCGAGTCCAACCCGTTCCTCAACCACGGCGTCCACGGCTTCGGTCACTGCCGCCCGGGGAGGATTCCTGACGCCGCGGCTGGCGATTGGCAGCTTGACGGAGCGCTCGCTGGAAGAGGGTGATCTGGTCTACGACGTCGTCGAGCCCGAAGAGCCGGCCTTGGCGAATCCCCGTGCGCGACGGCCGCGACTGGTCAATGGGATCTCGGTTGTGGCCGAGGCCGTTGCGTCCGCGACAGTTTCCGCGGCAGCACGGTCGCCCGAGACCAGCAACAGCGGGACCATCGAAGTTCCAACCGCCCCTCGTCGGGTCGCAGAATTGTCCACCCCGGATCACGACGAACCCACCGCCACTTCCGTGGCGGTGACACATCCCGCGCATGAGATCCCCGCTCCCCGTGGTTCCCAGGGGTCCGGTTTGGGACGACTCTTTACTGTGCTGCGTCACAAACTCGACTCAAGCCGCAGCCGCATTCAACGCCCGCAGCAATAACTTTCGAGTTGTTGGTCCCCCGCTGCCTGAAGCAGCGCGACGGGACCGCTGCCCGCGGTCGAGGGATTGGCTTTAGAACTGCGAGAGAAACCGCAGATCATTCCCGGTGAAGTACCGGATATCGGGAATCGAATACCGCCGCATGCAGAACCGCTCGATCCCCAGGCCAAAGGCGAACCCGGTGACGAGATCAGGATCGTAGCCGACGGCCCGCAGCACATTCGGATCGACCATCCCGGCCCCGCCGATTTCCAGCCAGCGGCTGCCCCAGCTCATGTCGACTTCCACCGAAGGTTCGGTGAACGGGAAGAACGACGGGCGAAAGCGGATCGAAACATCCTGCCCCAGATAGGCGCGGGCGAACAGCCGCAGCACGGTCTTGAGCTGGGCCATCGTGGTCCCCTCGGCAATCAGCAGTCCCTCCATCTGGTGGAACATGCACGAGTGGGTGGCGTCGATGGTATCGGGACGATAAACGCGGCCGACCGAAATGATGCGGATGGGGGGTGGGGAAGATTCCATCACCCGGATCTGCACAGTGCTGGTCTGGCTGCGCAGCAGGCGTGGCGGCGAGCTGGAACCGTCGCGGGCGGCCACTTGGGCGGCGGCGAGGTAGAAGTTTTCGAGTGGGTCCCGGGCGGGGTGATCGGCGGGAATGTTGAGGGCTTCGAAATTGTGCCACTCGTCTTCGACTTCGGGGCCATCCGCCACCGAAAAGCCGAACCGCCCCATGATCTCCTTGAACTCCAGAATGGTCTGGGTCAGGGGATGGCGGCGACCTTGGGGAGATCGGGTGCCAGGCAGGGTGACGTCGAGGCCCCCCACCTTCCGGGCCGGCCGGGCGAGGACCCGTTGCCGGGCCTCCAGCGCCGCACCAACCCTGGTTTTGACCTCATTGAAGCGGCGGCCCACCAGAGGTTTTTCCTCCTTGGTGGCCTGCCCCAGAAGCCCCTGCAGATCGCGCAGCCGTCCTTGCCTGGCTCCCAGAAACTCAATGCGAGCGGCTTCCAGAGCCCCGGCATCGCCAGCCGACTCGATCGCCGCCATGGCGGCCGCCTCGAACGCATCGAGCAGTTCAATCAGGCTTCCGGAACTCATCCCTGCATTCTCACGATCCCGGTACTCAAGATCCCGGCGTTTTAGGGAGCAAGTCGACAGGCACAGGAGCCACCTCGAGCCGGCCACTGGGCAGAAACAGCCCGTGCTCAACTGGCCTGGCAGAGCGTCTTCAGACCCCGTTCAGCAAATCGTGCCGGCTCCCGCAGGGGGAGCACCGGCACGAATTTCAACGTCGACCGTTACGGACGACTCAGGCAGAGATCTTCAGAGCACCGCGAGCCAGTTCGACCAGTTGGTCGAACACGTGGGGGGAGTGGATCGCGATTTCGCTGAGCGACTTGCGATTCAGGCTGACGTTCGCCTTCAGCAGTCCATTGATGAACTGCGAATAGCGAATGCCGCGCTGCTCACACGCCGCCGTCACGCGAATGATCCAGAGCGAACGGAAGTCGCGCTTCTTGGCACGGCGGTGGTGGAAGGCAAACGCTCTGGCCCGAAACAGCGTTTCGGTGGCCATCTTGACCAGCTTGCCGCGCTTTCCGAAATTGCCCTTCACTTCCCGGAAGAGACGCCGACGGGCTTTCCGGCGGGCGGTGGTCTTTCTCGCTCTCATGTCACTCTGTTCCTGCTCAACAAAATCTGTTCAACAATCGTGCGAGAAGATCGCACGCGATGGTTCACCAATCGACCGGTACCGAAAGACGGCTTCCGCACCTGCCCGGCCACTCGGCCAGTCTTCGCGACGGCCACTTTTCAATTCGACTGCAACCCGGGCCACACCCTGACATTGCCAGCGAACATCGTCGCCCGCCGGGCTGGCCGTTTCACATCGGCCAGAGCCATGGCAGGAGAAGAATCTGGCGGGTTGCCCGCACTCCCTTCCGGAAATGCATTCGACAAACCATTCCTCCTGATCGCATCCGAATTTCGGCTACGCTGGCTGTCGCTGGACTGCAAAGTCTTGCCAACAACGGCCCTTGCGGCAGCCGCATGAATGAACTGAATGCCTTGGCATTTCAGCAGCCATGACAGAAGGCTGCGGTGATTGTCGGGAAACCCAGTCCACCAGTCGAAGCGGGCGACGACGGAATGACCTCCCAACCAGTCCCCCGCACAACTACATGCTGGGACGCAGGCCGTTTTGGACCACCTTGGCCAACGTGCCGGACACGATGCCATCCTGCCGCAGGTGCCGCTTGCGGTTGGCTGACTTGCCACTCAACAAGTGGCCGCGTGAGGACTTGCGGTGCTTCGCCTTGCCAGTGGCAGTCAGCTTGTACCGCTTCTTGATTCCCTTGTGGGTCTTCTGCTTGGGCATGACTCGAACTCAAAGACGAGAGACTCCCGGAAAGTCGGGAAACGGGCAGTATAGACGGAGGAGCCTCGGTAATGCCAGTGGGAACGGCGCCAAAAAATCGCCGAGCCTTCCCAAAACCCGACAGCGTGGGGGGTTGGTATCCCCAGCCACCGCCCTAAACTATTCAAAAGCTCATGTATTCAAATGCACAAAACCGGGCGCTCAGCTCAAGGATTTCGGACTCGAGAACTTTCAAGAGCCCCAGATTACCCCACCCCTCGACCAAGACCGCCTGCCTCCAAAACGCCGGCAGACGACCTCAGCGCCCCCGTTCTTCACGCCCTAACCCCAAATTCAGGGCTCCAACCGACGGATAACGCCAGTCCCACAACGCCTCTCACCAAAACCGGGTGGTCCGCCCCGCATTGTGAGACTTTCCAGTCCGGACGCTCCCCCAGACCACGCCGGGGGTCCCGGCGGGGGGATGGGATGGGAAACAATCCGCAGGCTGCCGACCGACCCTGGAGCGTGCCAGATCAGAAATCCGACCGCGGTGGCACAGAACCGGCGAGGCTCACTTGGGAGTGAGGACGGCGGTCATGTTTCGACCTTCCATCAGCGGGGGTTTCTCGACCTTGGCCACATCCTCCAGCAGATTGATCACCCCCTGGATGATCTCCTTGCCCCGATCGATGTGGGCCATTTCGCGCCCCTTGAACTGGACGGTGACCTTCACTTTGTCGCGGTCCGCGAGGAAGCCTCGGGCTTGCCGGACCTTCACATCCACGTCGTGCTCACCCGTCTTGGGACGCAGGCGGATCTCTTTGATCTGCACCTGGTGCGTCTTCGCATTGCGGGCCGCACGCTTCTTCTGCTCATACTTGAATTTGCCGTAATCCATGATCCGGCAGACAGGTGGCCGCTCATCGGGGGCCACTTCCACCAGATCCAGACTTGCCTGGCGGGCCAGATCCAAGGCCTCGGCCGTCGGCATCGCTCCCAACATTTCGCCATTCTGACTCACAACGCGCACCGGCGACAGCCGGATTTGCTCGTTGATACGATGCGTCGCTTCGATCGTTGACACCCTTTCGTGCACGAACTGTGAAC
>Ga0315902_10005624_pt1 | contig 17586 bp, 18 predicted proteins | sample LakEriMetagenome_9_FD_203523 | JGI IMG/M metagenome (GOLD analysis project Ga0315902, IMG submission 203523) | Freshwater fungal communities from buoy surface, Lake Erie, Ohio, United States - Buoy 12 MA117 | ecosystem: Environmental > Aquatic > Freshwater > Lake > Lake biofilm | place: USA...
ATCGGTCCAATTCGCAATTGAAAATTCGCAATTAAAAATTGAAGTATTCACCACTCGTCCGGATACGATCTATGGTGTGTCATTCATAGTACTCGCTCCTGAGCATCCTTTCGTAGACGAGATCACTGCGCCACATTATGCCGATGCGATCGCAACTTATAAGAAGGCAGCATCTTTGAAAACAGAGCGTGATCGCCAAGCGGACGTGAAGAATATTACCGGTCAGTTCACCGGATCCTTTGCGATCCATCCGTTCTCAGGGGAAAAAGTTCAGATCTGGATCGGCGATTACGTTTTGGCCTCCTATGGAACGGGTGCTGTAATGGCGGTTCCCTGCGGCGATCAGCGAGACTATGATTTTGCAAAGCATTTCAACCTTGAGATCAAGAATATTTTTGCAGATATTGATGTTTCGGAGGCAGCATACACTGAAAAGGATGCTGTTATTGCGAACGCTGATTTCCTGAATGGCCTGGATGCAAAAACTGCGATCAAGAAGGCCATTGAAGCGATCGAGTTAAAGGGCATCGGAAACGGAAAAACGAATTATCGATTGCGTGATGCGGTTTTCAGTAGGCAGCGTTACTGGGGTGAGCCATTTCCTGTTTATTACAAGGATGAAATGCCATACGTGGTGAATGACGAATATTTACCTATTGAACTACCTGAAGTGGACAAATACCTGCCGACCGAAGATGGTGAACCTCCTCTTGCGCGTGCCGAGAAGACTGCATGGAATTATTCGCAGGGAGATCGGATGGAATACAATACGATGCCAGGTTGGGCAGGAAGCTCATGGTATTTTCTGCGTTATATGGATCCCAAGAATGAAAAAGAGTTCGTCTCCAGAGATAAAGCGGATTACTGGAAACAGGTTGATCTCTATATCGGTGGGTCTGAACACGCTACAGGACACTTGTTGTATTCCAGATTCTGGACAAAATTCTTATATGATCAAGGTTACATTTCCTTTGATGAACCTTTTGCAAAGATGATCAACCAGGGAATGATCTTGGGTAGAAGCAGTTTTGTTTTCCGAGTGAAGGATTCCAACAAATTCGTGACACTTTCGAAGAAGGATCAGTTTGAAGTATCCGCAATTCATGCGGACATTTCGCTGGTTGACAACGACAAATTGGACGTGGCTGCTTTCAAAAAATGGCGCCCGGAATTTGCGGACGCCGAATTTATTTGTGAGGAAGATGGTTCATACATTTGTGGAAGCGAGGTGGAAAAAATGTCCAAGTCCAAGTATAATGTGCAGACACCGGATGAATTGGTCGAAAAATTCGGAGCGGATACCCTGAGGATGTACGAGATGTTTCTTGGACCTCTGGAGCAAAGCAAACCATGGGATACGAAAGGGATAAATGGCGTTCATAATTTCTTGCGCAAGTTGTGGAGGTTGTTCCATGATTCAGCCGGCAACGTTTCTATTAGTGAAGAACAGCCCTCGAAGGAATCATTGAAGACATTGCACCGGACCATCAAGAAAATGACGGATGATCTGGATCGATATTCTTTCAACACGGGAGTTTCGAATTTCATGATCTGCGTTAACGAATTGACCGATCAGAAGTGCAATAATAAACGCATGCTTCAGGACCTTACCATCATGTTATCTCCTTATGCCCCTCACATTTGTGAGGAACTGTGGGTAAAATTAGGCAATAAAGCAGGAACAATTAATCATTCGTCCTTCCCTGAATTCGACGACAAAATGCTGGTTGAAGCAAATGTAGCTTACCCAGTTTCCTTCAATGGAAAAATGCGTTTGAAGATTGATCTGCCAACAGCATTTTCAGCGAAAGAAGTCGAAGAAGCTGTTCTTGCGAATACTGATGCGCAGAAATGGCTGGATGGAAATACACCAAAGAAAGTGATCGTTGTTCCGGGCAAGATCGTGAATATTGTTATCTGATCCTAAGGTTTCTGCATAGTCGATAGAAGTAATCGTTGATTCAATACAATGAATTTGGCACAGGCTTTGCTTCTTGCCAAGTATCTTAAATTCAGCGTTATGAAAAAGTTGATTTATTGTACAGGATTGTTCGCGATCCTTTTAACAATGACGAGCAGTGCGGTGGTTACTTATCCCGCCGTTACCAATAAAGCTTTCCAGACAGGAGAAAAACTCCGCTACCGCGTAACATATGGTTTCATGGATGCCGGCGAAGCAATAATGGAGGTAAAATCCACTACAAAAAAAGGAGCCGGAAGGGAATTGATGCATTGTGTCGGAACCGGTAGAACCTTGGGAGGATTCAATGCCTTTTATCGCGTTGTCGATAAATATGAAAGTTACCTCGATAAAAAGGGAGTATTTCCCTGGTATTTTGTGCGTCGAGTAGATGAAGGAGGATATAAGATCAATCAGGACTATACATTCAAACACGACAAGTACAAGGTAGATAATGGAAAGGGTAAGGAGTTCAAAGTTCCCTTGGCAATACAAGATATGGTTTCATCCTTTTATTATGCGCGCACCCTCAATTTTAAGGACATGAAAAAGGGAAAGACCTTTGAATTCAAGTGCTTTATGGATGATGAGATCTACAACCTGAAGATTAAATATGTCGGAGACGAAGTGATCACGATCCGCAAAGGGAAATTTAATTGTCACAAGTTTGTGCCGGTGGTGCAGACAGGTCGCTACTTCAAAAGCGAAGAAGATGTCAACTTCTGGGTAACCAATGATGATAATAAGATACCGGTCATGGTGAAAGCAAAGATTCCCGTCGGAGTAGTAAAAATGCACCTTGTTGAATGGAGCGGTTTGAAAAGTGAATTGAAAAGCAAGCTGAAATAAAAATTAAGGCGTCCGTAAGGGCGCTTTTTTTATGCAAGTGACTTTCATAAAATTTATTAAAAATCGACGTTTGAAAAAAAAAATGATCTTGAAAGCGCAAAAATTAGGTTAGTTTCTCATTTCATTTAATTTTGCTCAAAATTCGGTCAATGGAAAGTCAATTTGTGCTGGTAGAGAAGGAGGCGGTTGCCGGTTTTCATTTTCCTCAGGAGGAAGTCTTGAAATCTGAAAAAGAGATCAAACTGCTAAGATCGGAGTTGGAACGAGCAATCGCTTTGGGAAATTTGGAGCACCAAAAGGTTAAGATCTATTTTGAAGATGATAAGAAAAAGAAACTCGTTCATACAACTATCTGGGCAGTAACCGACAATTCGATCGTTTTGAAGCAGAATGTGGTTATCCCGATCAGAAGAATTCATAAACTTGAAATATAAGATCAAAACATGTCTAAAAGAAGGTCAATTATCAGCTACGATAAATTAACTATCGATCAGAAAAAACAGATACTTAAAGATTTTCCGGATGGATACATCAATCACTTGACTATGATCAAGACGCCAACTGGTGAAATGTTGGACGCGCTGATCTGGGAAACAGAGGAGGTTATCTATCTCGTCAAGATCAACAAAATCATTCCAAAACCTGCAGTAGTCGAAGATGAAGACGAAGATTTCGGTGACGATTTCGACAAGGTGGATGATATTAAAGATGATGATATGGATTCAGATTCGGACAATGATGAGGACGAAGACGAATACGATCAGCCGGATGTTGATGACGAAGATGAAGATGAAGATTAAATGAAAAAGGCTCCAATTTTGGAGCCTTTTTCATTTAATATCTGCGGTTAAGCGATTAGTCATTCAGTTTTAACACTGCCATAAAAGCCTCTTGAGGCACTTCAACGCGACCTATCTGACGCATACGTTTCTTACCTTCTTTCTGTTTTTCCAGAAGTTTACGCTTTCGGGTAATGTCCCCCCCATAACACTTTGCAGTTACATCTTTCCTTAATGCTTTGATTGTTTCACGGGCGATCACTTTAGCACCAATTGCAGCCTGGATCGGAATTTCGAATTGCTGACGAGGAATAAGCTCTTTTAGTTTAACGCAGATCTTCTTCCCAAGGTCGTATGCATTACTTCTGTGCACCAAAGCCGACAACGCATCAAGTTGTTCGCCATTCAGAAGCATATCCATACGGATAAGATCGGAAGGTTTGTAACCGATCGGATGATAATCAAATGATGCGTATCCCCTTGAAACCGACTTAAGGCGATCATAAAAATCAAATACGATCTCGGCCAATGGCATCTCGAAGGTCAGTTCCACACGGTCCTGGGTCAGATAAATCTGATTTTTCAGCTCACCTCTCTTTTCAATACATAAGTTCATGATTTGACCGATGTATTCTGATTTTGTAATGACCTGTGCTTTGATATAAGGTTCTTCGATGCGATCGATACCCGCCGGGTCCGGTAATTCTGAGGGGTTATTCACGATAGTTGACTTATCCGGGTCCTTTCTCATGTAGCAGAAGTACGACACGTTCGGAACAGTTGTAATAACAGTCATATTGAACTCTCGTTCTAAACGTTCCTGTATTATTTCCATGTGAAGCATCCCTAGAAATCCGCATCTGAATCCAAAACCAAGTGCAGCTGAAGATTCCGGCTCAAATACAAGTGATGAGTCATTGAGCTGAAGCTTCTCCATGGAGTAACGCAATTCTTCGTATTCATCTGTTTCAACAGGATAAATCCCGGCAAAAACCATTGGTTTTACATCCTCAAATCCTTTTATCGCAGAATCACATGGATTCGCTGCCAGGGTGATCGTATCACCCACCTTTACTTCATTTGCCTGTTTGATCCCGGAAATAATGTATCCAACATCACCGGCCCGTACCTCAGATTTTGGATAAAGGTCCATTTTAAGAATCCCGATTTCGTCTGCGTTATATTCCCGTCCAGTATTGAAGAACTTCACACGATCTCCCTTTCGGATAACCCCATTTTTGACCCGGTAATATGCTATGATACCCCGGAATGAGTTGAAGACAGAATCAAAGATCATTGCTTGTAATGGAGCATTTTCATCCCCTTTTGGCGCAGGAATCCGATTGATAACTGCTTCCAGGATCCTATCGACTCCCAAACCGGTTTTGCCGGAAGCAGGAATAATGTCGTCCGGATCACAACCGATAAGATCAACGATCTGGTCGGAAACTTCCTCAGGCATAGCTCCCGGCAGATCCATTTTGTTAAGGATCGGAATGATCTCAAGATCATGTTCAAGTGCCAGGTAAAGGTTGGATATGGTTTGAGCTTCGATCCCCTGTGAGGCATCTACGATCAGTAAGGCTCCTTCACATGCAGCAATGGAACGGGAAACTTCATAGGAGAAATCGACGTGCCCCGGAGTATCAATCAGGTTAAGAACGTAATCCTGACCTTCGAATTTGTAGTTCATCTGTATGGCGTGACTCTTTATCGTGATACCGCGCTCACGCTCGAGGTCCATATCATCCAGTGCCTGGGCCTGCATCTCACGGTCAGAGATCGTACCGGTGGTCTGCAGAAGACGATCTGCAAGTGTACTCTTCCCATGATCGATGTGAGCGATGATACAAAAGTTTCGGATGTTTTTCATAAATACCTGTAAATAAAAGGGTTTCCTCTAAATTCGAAAGGAGAGCAAAAATAGATTAAAAAATCCAATATTTCAGCTTTGTTAGACAAGATTAAAACCAGTTCGGCGGGCTTTTGGGAGATCTAAAAAGAAAGGAGGGAACCGACGCCCCCTCCTCTCAAAACCTAAACTACTACTACTTATGAAAACTAACTTTACTTCAAAGAACAGATTTTCAAATTGCGTGCCAACTTTGTTTTTTGTTCTCTTTGTTTGTCGTTATAATTACTAAACGATCAATGCATGAAAAGATTACAGGATTTATTGGTTTTTAACGTTTTTTAGGAACACTACCCTTATCGTTTCTCACAACCATTCAGGCTCAGAAGGTTATTAACAATGTATATTTTTTAATTTTCAATTAGTTGGATTTTATGGCCGTGGATTTATTTATAACTTCGTAGCGATGAGCTCAAATGCAGAAAAATACAGTAAGCAAGGTGTTCGCACCAGTTATGTTTCTACAGTGATCGGAATCTCATTGGTTCTGTTCATGATAGGTTTGGTTTTGGGAGGTATTCTGGGTCTGGATAACGTTCAACGTCAGGCAAAGGAATCTTTACAGGGTGATCTTTTCTTTAAACCGGAAATGAATGAAGCCGATATTAAACAGATCGAGCAGGAACTTAAAACATGGGCACAATTCAGTGAGGTATTTTACATTTCCCCGGAACGGGCAATTGAAGAGTTCAGTGGAACCGATCAGAACGCAGATCAGATCCTTTCTATTTTCGAAGGAGATAACCCGCTACCGCCAACTGTAGGGTTTAAACCAAAGGCTGAACATGCCACAAAAGAAGGGATGGAGAGTATCAAAAAAGCACTCTTGAGGGCATATCCCGATCAGATCGATGAGGTTAATTATGACAAGTCGAGTGTTGATTCGGTGAATCTTGGTTTTAAGCAATTTGTCTTTCTTTTCCTTGCGGTTGCAGCCTTGCTGATCATTGTTGCCGTTGCTATGATAAACAATACGATCCGCCTGTCTTTGTACTCAAAAAGATTTACCATTAAGACCATGCAGTTGGTAGGCGCAACCCCAGGTTACATAAGACGCCCGTTTCTTGCCCAGTCTATTTTTCAGGGTGCGGTTTCTGCTCTCATAGGGTTGGCATTGTTGATGACTCTTTTCTATGCATTGAATAACACACTTGATTCCATCGAAATTAGCTACTCGCTGCAGGGATTCCTGCTTTTGTCAGTTTCGTTATTGGTTATCGGAATTGTGATCACCCTTGTTTCAACATGGTTCGCACTGAACAAATATTTGCGGATGAAATTGGACGATTTATATTAAATTTGGCTCATGGAGGATAAAAAGTCACAATTTGGGTTTCAACCTGAGAACTATAAGCTGTTGTTGATCGGATTAGCGATCAATATTCTTGGTTTCCTTTTAATGATCGGTGGAGCAGCAGAGGATCCGAACTCCTTCAATGCATCAGAACTGTTCAGTGAACGCAGGATCACCATCGCTCCGATGTTGATCGTGGCCGGTTATATCGTGATCATCGTTGCGATCATGAAACGTAAGAAAGTAAGCAAAGACCAGTAATCATGGATCTTATTCAAGCAATTATATTGGCCATCGTTGAAGGCCTGACGGAGTTTTTGCCTGTATCTTCAACTGCTCACATGATCTTTACGAGCACAATCTTTGATACACAGAAAGATGAATTTGTGAAGATGTTCCAGGTGTCCATTCAGTTCGGAGCAATCCTTGCGGTAGTTGTTTTGTACTGGAAGAAATTCCTCGATTTCAGATCACCATCGTTTTACCTTAAACTAGCTATTGCCGTTCTCCCTGCATTGATACTGGGTAAACTTTTCGATGAAAAGATCGAAGCAGTATTGGAGAAGCCGATACCAATTGCGGTTGTACTTATCCTGGGGGGGATTGTGCTATTGTTCGTAGATCGCATGTTTAAGAATACGAAGATCGATAAAGAAGAACGTATCAGCATATCAAAAGCGCTCATTATAGGATTCTGGCAATGTCTTGCAATGATGCCGGGAACGAGTCGGTCGGCAGCTTCTATTATCGGGGGTATGCAGCAGGGATTGACACGTAGGATGGCTGCGGAGTTCAGTTTTTTCCTGGCGGTACCAACTATGCTTGCCGTAACGGGGTACTCACTTTTCTTGAAAAATTGGAAATACAAGGGTTTAGAACAGAAAGGATATGAAATGATTATGTCATCGGGAGAAAACATGACCAGTTTCTTTGTCGGAAATGTGATAGCTTTTGTGATTGCAATACTTGCGATAAAATTATTCATCGGACTTATCGAAAAGTTCGGTTTTCGAATTTGGGGATGGTATCGCATCGTCGCAGGATTCGTGCTCATTGCTTATTTTTTAATCTAAGATGAATTTTCAGGAAGGTGTTACTATTCTTGTAGACAAGCCATTAGGTTGGACATCATTCGATGTTGTGAACAAGATCCGCTGGAATCTAAAACAAGTACTTAAGGTTAAGAATATAAAAGTCGGTCATGCCGGCACCTTAGACCCGCTTGCGTCAGGTCTTCTCATTATATGTGTCGGAAAACATACCAAAAGGATCGATGAACTTATGGTAGGGACCAAGACTTATACCGGTACGATCCTGCTTGGAAAGACTACTCCCTCCTTTGATCTTGAAACAGCGTTCAATGAAGAGTACCCTACGGAACACATAACTTCTGAACAACTTGATAAAGCCCGGCAGAAATTTATTGGTGTCATTGAACAGGTACCACCAATATTTTCCGCAAAACAGATCGATGGGAAAAGAGCATACGATCTGGCTCGAGCTGGGAAAGAGATTGTCCTCAAGGCAAATACGGTCGAAATATCGGAGTTCAGCATAAGTAATGAACGCTTCCCGGAGATAGATTTCACAATCACTTGCTCAAAAGGAACTTATATTCGATCTGTTGCAAATGACTTTGGAAAAGCAGTATCATCAGGAGGCACTCTGATTGCATTAAGACGCACCGCATCGGGAGGGCTTACAGTCGAAAACGCACGTACTGTCGACGACTGGATCAGCATTATCAGGAACATTGATGAACAGACCCCTTGACAAGGCCTCCATTATTTTGTATCTTTGTGCTCCTTTTCTAAAAAAGGACTAAAAAGTATTGTATGAGTAAAATGAAACTTTCCGATTTCAGTTTTGATCTGCCTGACGAACTGATTGCGGAGTACCCAAGCGAAAACCGCGATGAAGCCCGACTGATGGTGATCCATCGCTCCACCGGGGTTATCGAACATAAAAATTTTAAGGATATCATCAACTACTTTGTAGACGGAGATGTGATGATCATGAATAATACACGTGTCTTTCCTGCTCGAATGTATGGAAATAAGGAGAAGACCGGAGCCAAGATAGAGGTATTCCTTTTGAGAGAATTGAATCGTGAGAGTTTATTGTGGGATGTGCTGGTTGATCCTGCAAGAAAGATTCGTATCGGGAATAAACTGTATTTTGGGGACGATGATTCACTCGTTGCTGAAGTGATCGATAATACAACATCCAGAGGAAGAACATTGCGTTTCCTCTTTGATGGCCCTTATGAGGAGTTCAAGCAGAAGATAACAGAATTAGGCGAGACACCGCTTCCAAAATACATTAAGCGTGATGTTGAACCGTCAGATGAAGAGAGGTACCAAACTATTTTTGCGAAGGAGGAAGGAGCAGTGGCCGCGCCGACTGCAGGGCTTCATTTTTCGCGAGAATTATTAAAGCGTTTGGAGTTGAAGGGAGTCAATTTTGCGGAGGTAACGCTTCACGTTGGACTTGGCACTTTCCGGCCGGTCGAGGTGGAAGACCTTACAAAACATAAGATGGATTCCGAACAGGTGATCATTTCTCAAAAGTGTGTGGATGTTGTGAATGATGCGAAGAAGAACAAAAAAAGAGTGTGTGCAATCGGCACAACTTCAATGCGCTCAATAGAATCTGCCGTTTCAACAGATGGCATGTTAAAACCTTTTGATGGTTGGACCAATAAGTTCATTTTCCCACCATACGAATTCAGTATTGCTGATTCTATGGTCACTAACTTTCATACGCCGCTTTCTACATTATTGATGATGATCTCCGCTTTTTGTGGCCACGATCTAATGATGGAAGCGTATAAGCAGGCTGTAGAAAATAAATACAGATTCTATTCTTACGGTGACGCAATGCTGATCCTTTAACAGGAGAACATTATGGAACAAGGGTTGTCTGAAAAGGCAGCCCTTGTTTATTTATTGAATAGATTAATTGGTAAATTTATATTTGAAGATGCAGTAGATCGCTCTGAAACCATCTTTCCAGCCTATCTTCTTACCTTCTTCATAGGTTCTGCCATAGTAGGAAATCCCAACCTCATAGATCCTTATTTTCGGGACTTTAGAAAGTTTTGCCGTGATTTCCGGTTCAATTCCGAAACGTTTTTCTTTGATTGTGATCTGTTTTGCGATCGAAACCCGTATCAACTTATAGCACGTTTCCATATCCGAAAGATTAAGATTCGTCATCATGTTAGAGATATTGGTCAGGAATTTATTTCCGATGGAATGCCAATAGAATAGAATACGATGCGGATGATGCCCCATGAATCGGGAACCATAAACAACATCTGCATTGTCCATGTAAACTGGTTTTAATAGTAGGTTGTATTCCTGTGGGTCGTACTCCAGATCTGCATCCTGGATTATCAGGTAATCACCTGTACATTCTTGGATTGCTCTGTTGATTGCTGCCCCTTTCCCCATGTTTACGGGTTGTGAAAAGAATCTTATATCCATGTCTGAGTGACCGGCAATATATTCGTTTATACGTTCAACAGTTTTGTCTTTTGAACAATCATTTACGATCACAATCTCCTTTTTAACTCCAGCCGGAAGCTCAACTTGATCTACTTTATCAAGAATAACCTGAATGGTGTTCTCTTCATTGTACGCCGGTATTAATATGGATAATTTACTGATCGCCATAGTATAATTTATAGTGCAAATTTAGGAAAAGATCGCGATGTTCGGTTGTGCAAATGTGAGTCAGTCAAAAGCGAATGATGTTTCCTGTTTTAGATCTTGAGTTTTGGTTATTTAGCATATTTATTTGATTATTTTTGTTGCACAGATCACAATTAGGACTCACAACGGGCATGACGATCGGAGAGAAAATAAAGGCTTACATCGTATTTACCAAATTCAGACTGGCATCCCTGGTGATCCTTTCAGCACTTTCGGGCTATCTTTTTGCGGATGGTTCCAGTGGAAAGGAAATTGCGTTGTTAATGATAGGAGGCTTGTTGGTAACCGCCGCATCCAACGGGTCGAACCAGATTTGGGAAAGAGATCTCGATAAACTGATGAAGCGCACTGAGCGCAGGCCGATTCCAAAAGGGTCGATGACGGTGAATGAAGCATATGTTGTGGTCATCGTGTGCTTGGTTGTTGGAACTTACATGCTTTACCTTATCAATCTTTATTCCGCACTGCTTGGCCTGATAGCTTTTATCTCTTACGTTTTTATGTATACCCCAATGAAACGTGTTTCACCGTGGGCTGTCCTCGTGGGTGCTTTTCCCGGTGCAATTCCTCCAATGCTCGGAGCTATTGCTGCAACGAACGATTTTGGTCTGTTACCAGGGGTACTATTCTTTGTTCAGTTCATGTGGCAATTCCCTCATTTCTGGGCAATAGCATGGGTCCTTCATGATGACTACAAATCAGGAGGATTCTCACTTTTACCGTCAACATCAGGAAGGTCAAAAAATTCTGCTTTTCAGATCCTGGCATATTCTCTTGCAATGATTCCTTTCAGTCTTTTACCATGGGTGTTGAACTTCATGCCTGAGTTCAGTGCAATTGGTAATTTGACACTTTTTGTCGCATCTGTGTCCGGAACGATCTTTTTCCTGTATGCATTTCGATTGTATGGAACGCTGGAACATACCGATGCCAGAAAACTTATGTTTGCCTCGTTTGTTTATTTACCAGTAATACAGTTCCTGTATGTTCTTGACAAAGCAATGGGTTAGATATTTAATGTAATGAGTATGAAAAGAGATTTCAGTAATGAGTTGAGCCCTGAAATAAGAGAAAAGGCTAAAAAGAACCTGGTTTACGTAGGGATCTTTAGTATAATTATGATGTTTGCCGGGTTCACATCCGCTTACATAGTTTCAATGGGAGATTCGTTTTGGTTGAAGTATCCCATGCCAACGGCTTTTTGGGTTAGTACGCTGGTTATTGTTCTTAGTAGTCTTTTTCTGGAACTAGGCATCCGTGCAGTTAAGAAAGGGAATCAGACCATGTTGAAAATATTTGTATCCCTCACGCTATTGAGTGGTTTGGGATTCGTTTATTTTCAGGTGAAGGGATATAAACAACTAACCGCTTTTGGAGCACACGCTGTGAACAATCACATCATTGTCACGGAAGGCCGCTATGGGGATTATTATGAGATAAAAATGAATGGCTCCTTCCTGGAAATCAATGGAAATGATTATCTGCTAAATGGAAAAAAGTTAACAGAAATACAGATGACGGAGCTTCAAAAGTTCACCGCTCAGTTCCTTGACCTCAATCCAAAAAAATCTTTCGTTGTTGAGAACTATGGCCGAAAATTCGTTCTGTATTTGAAGAGTCAACCACTTGGACTGATCGATGGAAAATTGTCAACTCCTGATGGAAAGGAGATTCAATATGTCGATCAAATGAGGTTGCATGATCTCGCAGTAAACGTAAGAGATGGAAGGGGAGACTTTTTTGTAAAGGGAAATATAGGTAAAGATTTTCAAATTTACTTCAAAGGCAAAGAACTGGATTACAAAAACCGTGAGTTGCACTATGAAGGAAGAAGGCTTTCAAAATATTTGCAGATAAAGGCAATGGAAACGGCTGATACGGCAACAAGTTATTTGTATATCATCACTTTTATCCACTTGATGCATATTGCAGTAACGTTGCTATACATGTCCAGACTTACAATCTCCTCATTTTCAGGTAAATTCAATGCGGAGGAAAATTTAAGTCTGCGTCTTGGTGCAATTTTCTGGCATTTTTTAGGTCTATTGTGGATTTATTTGTTGCTTTTTTTACTTTTTATTCATTAAACTTGCATAAAAAATTTTTGTAATGGCTGGACACGCTACAAAACAAATTGAAGCCAGTGCGCTGTGGGGAGGTAAAATTTCTCCTTTCAGTACTAGCTACGGAAAGCTGATGATGTGGTTCTTCCTTGTGTCGGATGCATTGACTTTCGGAGGTCTCTTGGTTGCTTACGGATTTACGCGCCATGATGCGCAGGATGCATGGCCGATCGGTGAAGAAACCTTTAACTCAATGCCATTCCTGGGTCACGGATACCCTCTGCTGTATGTGGCATTAATGACGTTTATTCTCATTGTTTCTTCCGTCACAATGGTTTTAGCTGTGGAAGCAGGACACAGAATGGACAAGAGAGGTGTTATCAAATGGATGATCGCTACAATCATTGGAGGTTTCTTCTTCGTAGGTTCTCAGGCATGGGAGTGGTACCACTTCATTCACGGGTCTGAGTTCGGGAAGGTAGAACTTGCGGACGGTTCACAGGCAATTGTTAAGGGTCATTTTGGAGAACTGGAGAGCTTTACAGTTCTTGAGGCAGGAAAGCATCACAAAAAAGGCGATGTGATCAAAGAGGACCTTTTGCATGAATTTCAGCACGCAGTTGAGCTTGGTCACATCAAAAATGGTATAATCACTCTTCATGACGGTTCGAAAGCGAAAGTGAACAAGGACGCTGATCAACATGTTGAACTGATCATTAAAAAAGACGGAAAAACAAACAAGGTAGGAGACAGGATCGAGGGTCAGAAGGCATGCGACATGTACTACGAAGCAATCAATAGCGGACAAGCAAACAAAGTTATTTACGGAGCGAACCTGCAACAGAATGAATATGGCCCTCAGCAATATGCCCAGTTCTTCTTCTTTATTACTGGTTTCCATGGTTTCCACGTATTTTCAGGTGTAGTCATCAATATTATTATTTGTTTAGGGGTAGTTGCCGGAACCTATCACAAGCGCGGGCACTACGAAATGGTTGAGAAGACAGGATTGTACTGGCACTTCGTTGATCTTGTTTGGGTCTTTGTATTTACTTTCTTCTATCTTATATAATAAAAATAAAACTTATCGATCATGGAAAGAGACGATATTATTGAGTACTCATTAGACGCTCACCATAGCGAGGAAGCAGGAAAAGCGATCCGCAAAAAGATTTGGTTTGTCACTGTTCTTTTGACGGTGATAACAGTGGCGGAAGTATTAATGGGTGCGTATATCAAACAAGGTTCCTCTGCCTGGACTTTTGTTAAATGGTCTTTTGTTGCGATGACATTGCTAAAGGCAGGTTATATTGTGTTGGTTTTCATGCACCTGGGGGACGAGAGAAAAAGTCTTCGTTACGTCATTCTCGTTCCGTACATCTTGTTTGTTGTCTACCTGATATATATCTGTTTGATGGAGGCACTGGCAATTGGAGATGCTTGGGCAACCTACGGAAGTTAATCATTAGCAAATATGGCTAGTAAAAATACTGCCGGACGAATGAAAGTACTATTCGCATTTTTACTTTTGTTTGGTCCGGCTTTATTATTGGTGTTCTTCGCAACAAGAGGGTGTGAGCACAAATTCAAAAATTTGGATGACTACGGCGCCGCAGCGAATTATTCCTTCATCGATGCGCGGGGCAAGGCTTTTACTTCGAAAGATTTTGAAGGGGATATTGTCGTAGTTACCACCCTCCAGGAAACTTGTCCGGATAGTTGTGCTATCTCCTTATGGCACATAGACCAATCCATTTATCAGCATATTCGGAAGAACAAACGAAAAAAAATGAAGCAAGTGAAGCTGATTTCTTTTGCCACGGATGGTAAAGGTCAGCCCGTCAAAGATCTTACCATCTTTAAACAGGCGCTGGAGGATCAGGTGGAAGGATATGACCCGGATCTATGGTTGATAGCAACAGGAGATGTCAGAGAGATCTACGATTTTAAACACAACGGAGCATCACTTCTTCAGCAAGGAAACCAATATTATGGCGGACAGGGATTTCAGGAATTACTTCTTCTTCTAGATAAAAAGAATCATTTGAGGATGGTGCTTTCCGGTAAAACAGAAGGCATGGTTCGCAGAATGAAAGAGCACATTGCATTGTTGCAAAAGCAATATGATAAAGCAGCCTCAGAAAAAAAGAAAGCTAAATAGTACAAGGATGAGATTACTTTGGGGACTAGTTCTGGTGTTTATTGTTTTTTCTTGCAAGCATAGTGACGAAAAGAAAAAACGGGTTCTTCCGTTTATAGGCAACTTTGATATTGAGTATAAATTGGTGGATGGAGCAGAGGTCGCTGACACTGTCTATCCAACAGTTCCCTTTTTTTATTTCAGAGACCAGGATTCAGCTCTAGTCAGGTCTTCTGACATGAAAGGAAAGGTATGGGTCGCAGACTTTTTTTTCACGACTTGTCAGACTATCTGCCCGATCATGACGACGAACATGAAACGTCTCAATGCATCAATGAAAGATCTTCAGGATCAAATCCAATTTATTTCGTTTACCATAAATCCTGATCATGATGGTCCGGCTATGCTTAGAAAATACATACATCATCATGGGATTCTTGCTAAGAACTGGAAGTTCCTGACAGGAAACGAAGAGGAAACACATAGGCTTGGGATTGAAAATTTTCAGATCTTCGCGGGCAGAGACGATGAAGCAGATGGCGGATTTGCTCACTCGGGTGCTTTTACGATTGTAGATCGCGAGGGATATGTAAGAGGCGTTTACTTGGGAACCGATCCTAAACAAGTTGATCAACTGGAAAAAGATCTTCGTAAATTGTTGGAATATGAGTACGGGATTAAATGAAATGAATAGTTCGAAAGTGCTTCGTAAATTGATCGTTGCTTTATCGATCATCATACCTGTACTGGTAGCCTCCCTTTTCGGGGTCAAGATTGACGGAATTGACCTGCGGTTCTTACCTTCAATTTATGCGGTTATTAATGGGGTGACTGCCCTTGTATTGATTGCGGCATTGATAGCTATTAAAAAGAAGAAAGTGAATCTCCATAGGTCTTTAGTGCGTTTTGCGCTTACATTGTCTATGTTGTTTCTTGTTCTATATCTAGCCTATCATATGACTTCAGAATCGACGGTTTATGGAGATAGTAATCATAATGGTGAATTGGATATACTTGAACGATCATCCATGGGTATGATGGCATATGTCTACTACTTTCTTCTTATAACCCATATTCTTTTGAGTATTGCAGTTATTCCTCTTGTATTGTTCAGTTACCTGTTTGCCTTAGAAGGGGATTTTCAAAAACATAAAAAGTTTACGCGCTTTGCTTTTCCAATCTGGCTTTATGTGGCAATAACAGGTGTGTTGGTTTACTTATTTATTTCCCCGTTTTATGCTTAATCTTCGCTCAGAAGGTTTAAAAGTTCAGACTGAGAACGAGTTTGTTAAAATGCGAACCAATTAATTGATTTTCATAAGTATTAGGTTAAATTTGTGCAACCTAATTATTAACTTATGAGAAGACGGATTCTAAAAACATTTTTCAGAATTTTTTCCGGAATAGCACTGTGTTTAATGATCACTTCATTTACAGGCTCTGATCAAGGACACTGGTTTTGTGACGATCTTAAATACACTTACCAGATAGAAGTGCATAACTCCAGAAAACAAATCTCAGTGTCGGCTGATCTTTGTCAAGTTATCAGATCGAGCCGAAAAAAATCCGATGTTTCAACTATTCAGTTGGATTCAAATATTTTCCTGAAGATCTTTCCTGAAGATCAGATTCGGGAATTGGACGCCGCAGAGCGCTCGATCAAGGAAATAATTTATCTGTAATCTATCCTGAACTACTATGAGAACTCTAATAAAATTATTCTTTGGATCAGTTTTTTGTTTTTCCTTGTCCGCTCAGTCAGATAACTGTGCTACTCCTACCCTTGTGACGCTAACGAATGGTTCGGCATGCGTCAATGGTACCACAATCGGTGCGACTTCAAATAATACCTTTTACGGTTCATGTAATACTGGTTCGGTTAATGAGGTGTGGTACACATACGTTGCGACAGGGTCTCAAAATGATTTTACGATAACCTCTTTAGGTTTAACGAATGCCGAAATCGTTATAGATGTTGACGGTTGTTCCAATTCTTCGTTTGAAATCTGTAATACAGTGGTTGGGGGAGCCGTTCTTAATCAGAGTTGGGGTATTGCACCGGGATCACAGGTTTGGATTGGGATCGCCAGTAATGGAGGTGTTGAAGGTAATTTCCAGCTTTGTATAAATTCGTCTAGTCCAAGTCCGGGAGGTGGGAACACATGCATAGGAGCAATTCCGCTTTGTAGTAATACTTTTTCAGTTCCAACAATGGCTCCTTTTACGGCCTCCGGTCAATATCCCAGCTGTTTCTTAAGTGCACCGCAACAAGATATTTGGCTTGAATTTACAATTTTAGCACCTGGTTCATTTTCATGGCAAGTCACCCCCTTGTGTAATGCTGAATTTGATTGGTCACTTTGGAATGTGACAAGTGGTTGTCCGGGTGCTGAGTTAGCATGTAACTACAACTATGCGAGCAATAATTCCGGTACATTTGGAATGGTTGCCGGCCCCGGAGCATGTAATGGGGAGTCTTGCGATCCAATTGCGAATGTAGCTGCGGGTCAGGTTTTTGCTATTCAAATTGATAATTACAGCACATCAAACGATTGTGGTTTTAATTTTACATGGCTAGGAACAGCACAGATTGCGCCTACTGCTTCGTTTACTATAAACCCTAATACGATTACGTGCGGTCCCTCCGTGAATGTTACAATCAACAACACTTCGGTAGGTGTCCCTGAATGGGATTTTGGGAATGGAAACACCTATACAGGCACCACCCCACCAGCACAAACTTATTCAACACCCGGAACATATGCCATTACAGCTACTATTCCTGGTGCATGTCCTGTGACAGCATCACAGTTTGTCCAGTTGTATGGACCTTTGGCAGGTACGATCGCAAGTACCAACGCGTCATGCCCATC
>Ga0315902_10005626_pt1 | contig 17583 bp, 18 predicted proteins | sample LakEriMetagenome_9_FD_203523 | JGI IMG/M metagenome (GOLD analysis project Ga0315902, IMG submission 203523) | Freshwater fungal communities from buoy surface, Lake Erie, Ohio, United States - Buoy 12 MA117 | ecosystem: Environmental > Aquatic > Freshwater > Lake > Lake biofilm | place: USA...
TTGAACGATATCGTAGTTCCCTACGACCCGGAGTACTTATATCCGGGCAAGCATCCCGATTACCACGGCGCATCTCCTGTTGCGATGACCAAGCTTGCGAATGCCAAAGGATATAAGCTTGTCGGATCCAATGAGCTCGGATTCAATTTCATTTTTGTCCGTAAGGACCTGGTTCCGGAGCTACCTGAAGTGACCGTAGAATCATGTCTGAAACACCCTTCCAACGTTGAAATGCAGCAACGCTTCGAAACGATCAGAGACTGGGAATATGTCCGGAACAGAACCTTCTAAGCCGATGGAGATCGAACGCAAATTTCTGGTTGACCGGGACAAATGGGAAAAAGTGGCCAAACCTGTTCCCAAGGAGATTGTTCAGGCCTATCTTCTTCGCAGCCCGGAAAAAACCGTCAGAGTCAGAGTTAAAGGTGACAAAGGATTTCTGACCATCAAAGGCCCGACAGAAGGGATATCCAGAGAAGAATTTGAGTACGAGATCCCGGTGATGGATGCGAAGGACATGATAAGACAGTTCGCTGACAAAGTGATTACCAAAAAGCGATACGAAATCCCCTTTTTCGATCATACTTGGGAGATCGATGTCTTTGGAGGTAATTTAAAGGGACTGATACTTGCAGAGATCGAATTAAAGGATGAATCCGAAAAATTTGAATGTCCCGAATGGATCACAGAGGAAGTATCCACTGATCCGGCGTATTTCAATGCAAACCTCATTGAGAAAGCCTGAACCTATTCCAACAGTTCTTCCAGTCACTATCCTTCTCTTTTGAGATCTGCCTTCTCGAGATCAAAAACAGTTGCGCCGAATTCCAGCTCGAACCAGCTTAAAAAGAGTTCAATGGTCAGCTTTTCCGGCCATGATCCTTCATCGTCATTGACCATCGTCAATTCAGTCTTGAAGATCTTTTTAAAATTCTGTTCAATGAGCGGCTCCACATCAAAGAAATCCTCTTCGATAAGGTATACATTAGGTTCGATCGGATCACCTTCTTCCACGCGAAGGTCATCTTCCGCGAACTGATTGGCCCAATCCCAGAATGCTGACGTTGGACGAACTATAACGTATCCTCTGTTTACGATCTTCATTTTCTTTCTTTTACTAGTGGTAAAAATTGACGTTTATCGGAACCATTTAATGTACCGTAAAAGAGCCATTCGGCCTTATTCATCGATTTTTGACGGATCACAATATCCCAATTAGTTACACCGGTTCTTTTCTCGAAATACGCTTGCCACTGCTCCATTTTCAGATTACCTGATGAGGACAAGTAAATTATCGCGGTATCATTAACAAAGATCAGCATCGACTCTTTTTGAAATTTTCCAGGCTGAAGGTATTTAAGGGACTTGCAGTTCGGTCCGAAACAGTCCAGCCAGTTGTAAAAGGCGTTTCTGGTCTTGAGTGAATCCTTGAAAGTCCAACTGCAAAAGCGAACATTATTTTCGTCACGTAAAAGATCCAGCTTCACTGTACCTTTGACTCCAAAACGATCTGTAAACAGCGGTTCATCGAAAGGCTTTATTCCACTGAATTCCAGCCCCAATGAACGGGCAAGGTCAAGGTCAAACAAAAACGTAAGGGTATCCGTTTGTTCCGTTTTTAGCGTATCATCATAATTCCGTTCAGATTTGGGAATGATCTGTTCAAGATCGATCACTTCTTCTTTGTTATCTTCACATGAGACGGATAAGAGCACTAAAGCACCTATGACAAGTAAGTTTTTCATTCCACCTTCAGTTTTTCAAGGCAGGAACACGTCCTTTCGATGTCACTATCAGTAATGTCCAGATGGGTTACCATACGGAGCATTCCTTCACCGAACGCCATGATCAATATATTGGCCTCTTTGAGCTTCTGAATGATCAAATCACGCTTTGAAGCGTCTTTCAAAATGGTTACCACGATATTCGTCTGCACTGGTACCACCTCATGAACCCAACTCAATCCATTCAGCGTTTCCTCCAGTTTTCGGGCTCGTTGATGATCTTCTTTTAGACGAGCGACATTATACTTCAAGGCATACAGTCCTCCTGCCGCGATGATTCCCGCCTGACGCATCCCACCACCGAATACCTTTCTCACCCTTCTGGCCTGCTTAATGAAAGCCTTATTACCAAGTAAAACTGAACCTACAGGCGCTGCCATTCCTTTAGAAAGGCAGATAGAAATACTGTCAAATTCCGCTGCATAAACTTTGGGGTCTATGCCGGTCTCAACGAGTGCGTTCATCAGACGAGCGCCGTCCAAATGAAGCGGTAAATTGTACTCGTTGCAGAAACGGCGTATCTTTTTGATCTCTTCAAATTCGTAGATGGCTCCTCCTCCCCGGTTTGCTGTATCTTCTAGACTGACCAGCTGCGTCAATGGAAAATGCACGTCGTCGGGGTTATTGATCCATTTGGCAATATCCTCCACCCTCAAACGACCTCTGTCTCCCTGCAGCAAACGAACAGACGCCCCTGAGTTTCGGGCGATACCTCCACCTTCGTATTTATAAATATGACTTTCCTCATGACAGATTACTTCGCCTCCCGGTCTTACATGCACATTAATAGCGATCTGGTTGGTTTGCGTTCCGGATGAGCAGAACAGCGCCGCTTCTTTTCCAAAATAATCCGCAGCGAACTCCTGCAGTTCGTTCACCGTTGGGTCCTCCCCGAACACATCGTCCCCTACTTTAGCGGAGAACATAGCTTCGAGCATTTGGACTGAAGGTTTTGTTACCGTATCACTGCGCAGATCGACCATATTTGAATGAATTGGTGGTTGAATATAACGTTTCTCTAACATTCGGAACCGGTAAAAACCATTCCTTTGTGCAAAAATAAGCGCATGGAATACGCAATCGTTGCTTTGACGGTTTTATTTGGAGCGGTATTGACTTTTTTTTCCGGATTCGGTCTTGGCACACTAATGCTCCCTGTTTTCAGTCTTTTCTTCCCGCTTCCCGTTGCCGTAGGAGCAACAGCGGTGGTGCATCTTTCCAACAATATCTTCAAATTCGGAATTGTCTACCGACACATACATTTGAGTACACTATTGCGCTTCGGGATCCCTGCACTGGTCTTTGCAATTCTAGGTAGCCTGCTCCTCGACGTGGTTGGACATCTCGAATCGTTTTACAGCTATTCGATCGGAGAAAAAACCTTCCAGCTTACACCTTTGAAAATAGTGATCGGTTCGTTAATGATCTTCTTTGCCTGGTTTGATCTGGATCCGCGATTTTCCGGCTGGTCGATGGATCGGAAATGGATCCCGCTGGGAGGAGTGCTAAGCGGTTTCTTCGGTGGAATTTCAGGTCACCAAGGAGCCTTTCGTGCGGCTTTCCTTAATAAGGCAGGTTTGACGAAAGAACAATTCATCGGCACCTCTAATTCTATCGCACTCATCATTGATATTTCTCGGATCTTAGTGTATGTTCAGACACTCGATTTCATGGCACTCGCGGATGAAAAATTCTTGCTCATCACGGGCGTGTTCTGTGCATTTATCGGAACCTATTTCGGCAAGGAATTACTTAAAAAGACGACCATGAAAGGAATTCAACGTTTGGTCGGTGCGCTGTTACTGATAATGGGAGCGCTTTTTGTGAGTGGGATCCTTTAAGGTCATTTTGCAACATTCTCAGTCATGAACATGCTGAAAACCCTTTTAAATTCTGACTGCGGCTCTGCCGAAATCCTAAGCATGTGACCGCTTACCGGGTTTTCAAATCGTAGCTCCAAGGCGTGAAGCATCATCGTATTCATCCCCCACCTTTCCAGAAAGAGCTTATTCTGTTTGTTGCATCCGTGCGGTCGGTCTCCGATTATCGGATGAAATATGTGTGCAAAATGCTTACGGATCTGGTGCATTCGACCTGTTTCGGGCTTAACTTCCACGAGTGAATAACGGGAAGTACTGTGCTTACCGAAAGGTACCGAGAGCTCAAAATACTCCAACGTTTTGTAATGGGTCACAGCTTCCTGAGCTGTTCCCTTTTCGTCAGCCAGCGTATAATCGATCGTTCCCGAGGATGGTGTATGTCCGCGAACAATAGCCCAATAGGTCTTTTCCACCTTCCGATCCATAAATAGCCGCTGCACCAATCGATTCATTTCAGGATCGAAGGTAAACAGCAGAACGCCTCCGGTTTTTCGATCTAAACGATGAACGGGATAAACCATTTGCCCGAGCTGCTTACGCAGCAATTGAACGGCAAATTCCGAAGCATCCGCAGCGATCGGACTTCTGTGCACCAGCAAACCATGCGGTTTATTGATGGCGACCAGTCGTTCGTCGCGGTAGATGATCTCCAGATCCATATTTAAATGATCAGAGCTTGCGTGCGATCATTAGTCCGTCGCGGATCGGCAGCAACACATGTTCTACCCGCGGATCATTGTGCACCATTGTATTATAGTCCATGATGATCTTCGTCTCCCTGTCCAAGGTATCGTACTCCTCGAGCACTTTTCCTGACCAGAGCACATTGTCTGCAATGATATAACCGCCTTTTTTGACCTTATCGAAAACGAGCTCGTAATATTTGATATAGCTTTTCTTATCGGCGTCAATAAACACGATGTCCCATTCTTCGTTGAGGGCAGGAATGAAATGAGCCGCATCTCCAACCAGGTATTCCAGCTTTTCCTCTATCCCGCTTTTGGAAATGTATTGCCGCACCAGCTCTTCCAGTTCTTCGTTGACGTCTATCGTGAATACTTTACCATCATCTGACAACCCTTCAGCGAAGCATAAGGCTGAGTATCCGGTGTAAGTGCCGATCTCTAGGACTCTTCTAGGTTTGATCATATGGGAGAACATACTAAGTACCCTTCCCTGAAAATGGCCGCTCAGCATTCTAGGCTGTAAAACTTCGAGATAGGTCTTTCGATTGAGCTCCTGAAGCAAGGGCGGTTCATCTGTTGAATGTGCGCAAACGTAGGCGTCTAGTTGGGGGTCGAGGAATTCCATGGTGAAAAGAATTTTGTCAAAGATGGGTAAAGGTAGTGAGGAGGAATACAATTTGTTCCCTAATTCCAAAATTTAAGAATTCGCGAATTCGAAAAATTGCAAAATCGCTTTATTGCGATATAACAATTAATGGAAACACTTAAATTTACCACCCAAAATCCTTCAATCGATCGATTCTTTTAACAACCTTTGAACCATGAAAACCAAAAACAAAGAGGGATATTGTGCAATAGGGGTCTACAGAGGGAAAACGTTTCACAACATCGGAACGCTCTGGCGTTCTGCCTATATTTTGGGAGCATCGTACATTTTTACAGTCGATCATAAATACAAAAAGCAAACATCCGATGTAGTTAAAGCGTGGTCTAGGATCCCTCTTTTCCATTACCCTAGCTTCGATGATCTGATGAGTAACATTCCCTATGATTGTCGTTTGGTAGGCATAGAACTCGACGAAAACGCCACACTGCTTCATACTTTCGTGCACCCAAAAAGAGCTATTTATCTACTCGGGTCCGAAGATGAAGGTTTACCAGACATCATTAGAGAGAAGTGCCATTACCTCGTGCGACTTCCCGGTAATTCATCACTCAATGTAGCTGTCACAGGAAGTATTGTTTTGCATGACAGAGTTTCAAAAATTTCCACTATCTTTCCTCCACATCACAATGAATGATGTGCGATGACTAAACCTTATCTTTCAATACTTTTTATTGTTCTGGCCACCTCGGTAATCAGTCAGTACAATAGTACCCGAAAAGTAGCTGTAATTGGTGGTGGAATTGCCGGTGTTTCTGCTGCACACTACATTCTTGAGAATGACAGCCAAACTGAGGTTGTCCTTTTTGAAAAAGAAAAGATCCTAGGAGGGAATGCCAAAACAGTGATGGTTTCCAACGCTTTTGGTGATTCGATTAAAGTTGATATCGGACCGCAGTTCTTTACCGATGATACATGGCAGCAATATATTACTCTATTGAACCATTACGACCTTATTTCACCCGAAATACTCAACGAATTCAGAGGAACTTTCGTGATCTACAAAAATGATTCTGTGCATCCCACCTTTATCAGTCCGAGAGGTTTGTTGAAAAGAGGTGAACGGATTAAAAATCTACGACAGTTCTATCTATTCTACAAAAGCGCTTTCAGACTTTTTTCTTCCCAAGAAGATTCTGATCTGACGGTAAATGAATGGTTAGCGATGAATGAAATGAGTGAATCATTCAAGAATGAGATTGCCTTACCTTTCATGGCAGCTACAAAAGGTACAACTGTCAATGCACTTAAGGAGCTTTCAGCTAATGATCTCGTTAAACTCTTCGCTTTTCGCGGACCCCTTGAAAAAAAAACCTTTTATGTGCTGAATGATGGAATGGGTAATGCTGTTCAAGTTATTGGTGACTCATTAGTGTCGAAGGGACTTGATATTAAGTACAATTCACCCGTGCGCTCAATAAAAAAAAACGGGGAAAAATTAACAGTAACAACTGACCAAGGAGATTCTGATTTTGATTTCGTGGTATTTGCGGTTCATCCCTACCAAGCTGCAAAAATGCTTTCCGATGACAGTAGCCTTACAGAACTAAAAACTATTTTGAATACGTTTGAATATGAGGAAGTACAGATCGTTCTTCACCGAGACAGCTCTTATGCTTTTCCAAAGAGATCATTTCTCAACATCACGACCGACTCGGACAATAGTGTTCTGACCAGTACAATGAACCTGAGCTGCATCCACCGCGACTATTCCGGTATTTATAAGAGCTGGATGAAAGATGAAGACGTAAATAAAGTAATGGAAAACGGTACACTCATCGATCTTCAAGTCTTCGAGCATCCTATGAATACACCTCAATTCAATCGCTCACTGGAAAAGTTATACAGCGTATCCTCAAAATTCCCAAACCTTTATTTCGCAGGAGGATGGACTGAGGGGCATGAAACACAGGACGCTGCAGTTCGATCAGGCGAAAAAGCCGCATTCAAATACCGCAAACTGTTGGACCGTTAAAACTTAATTATTGTCGATCAAGATCTCGACATCTTTTCTGAACTGAAAAAGCCAATCATACATTTCATCTGTCCGAAAGACACGCTCAAGCGCTCCATGGTCTGCTCCACGATGAACGGTATATTTCAAGTTCTTACCACCATTGCATGCCTTGATCGCTTTTACGATCTTCTCTGATTCCGAAATAGGAACAGCTGTATCTTCATTACCGTGCTGTATCCACAAGGGAACCGTAGCAAGGTCGCAGCCGTCTTTTGGATTCCCTCCGCCGCACAATGCAACAGCGGCAGTCACAACATTTGGATACGCACCCGCAAAATTGAGTGTGCCATAACCTCCCAAACTCATTCCTGTAACGTATACTCGATTTGTATCTGTGTTGTATTGAGATTGAACGTATCGTAGAGTATTCAGAATTTTCGTAGGGTCCCAGGCCTTACCGGCAGGCGTTTGCGGGGCGATAACAATACCAGGGACTTTCCTCCCCTTTTCTACTTCTCTTATAACGCCATACTTTCGCACAAGATCGAGATTCGTGCCTGACAAGCTCCTTCCGTGCAAAAAGATAAGTATTGGTGGATTGCTATTTAGTATTGAATCTTCAGGTAAATACAGCCAAAAAGGATAATCTGCCTTTCCGAATTGACGAGTCAATCGGGAGGATGGATTACCGTTGGAAACTTTGACTACTTGGGAAGATGAATCCGCTTGTGCATTTAGAATTTGAAATGTCAATGCGAATAAAAGTGTAAGAAAAATACCTTTCATAATGACCAAAAGTAGATTAAAAGGGACAAAGTGTTTTGTTAAATTTTGTCAATTCACCCAATTTAAAACATCATAAAGCACCAATCTGTAGAACCAGAGGCACCATAAAACTGAACGTTTACAAATCAAATGAACAATTCTGATCGCTAAGTTATCTCAAGAAAATGTGTCACCTTAACTGAACCAGATATCTGTGATCATTTCGCAACCTGCAAACGCATTGACCCGATCAATGATGATCTGTTTTCCATGATGCAGCTCGTTGCGCATGACCGAAGAATCCATAACCACATATAAAATCTTCCCCCTGATCTTGAGCTCCTTGGTTCGGTTCGCTACGGCAGTCCCCATAAGCTCAGGCCATGCATTTATGACGTCCATTTCCTTCATTCGACTTTCCAATCCGTAGGCTTTCATAAGGCGGTCTATGATCACCTTTAGCGGAGCATCGTTCGAAGATCTTCTGCTATCGCTCATGATACCGAAGTTTGAAGATCCGTTTTCAAATGTTCAACGCAACCATTGTCCACCTGATAGAACTGAAGGTCCACATCCATTGAACTGAATATCAGCCTCAGCCGATCCAGATCCGTATCTGTGACCAAAACCTGATCGAAGTATTGATCGGATACAAGTGTCAGTAGTTTTCGAACTCTGTCCTTGTCGAGCTTATCGAAAATATCGTCCAGCAGCAAAGTTGGTTTTACCCCAAGATGTCTGCTCAACCACTCATACTGCGCTAGCCGGAGGGCAATTATGAACGACTTCTGTTGTCCCTGCGACCCAAAGCGTTTTATTGGATGCCCTTTGATCATAAATACAAGATCATCCTTGTGAACACCCGCGTTGGAATAATGAGTAACTGCATCTTTCCTTTCAAAAACAGCAAGAAGATCCTCGAATGCGTGGTCGTGCAGCTGTGAGCGGTATTCTAAGCCAACATCCTCAGATCCTTCACCGATGAAGTTGTATCGCTCCGTAAAAACAGGAAGAAATTCATCCAGAAAACGCATCCTTCGTTCATAGATCCTTGTGCCCAGCTCACACATCTGTATATTCCAGATCTCGATCGATTCGCGATCGAAAAGACCATGATCATACATGTTCCTCAAAAGCGCATTCCGCTGATCGAGCACACGACTGTAACGCTGGATATCTTCGAGATACTGTCGGTCGAATTGAGCAATGATCCCATCCATCCATTTTCTACGTAGCTCACTTCCTTCGGAGATGAGGTCACGATCGTAAGGTGAGATCATGACAACCGGGAATTGTCCGATATGATCAGCAAGCTTTTCGTATTCATTCTTGTTCCTCCGGAAGATCTTCTTCGCTCCTTGTTTGACAGCACAGTGAATTTCAACCGTATTCCCCTCCTTCTCCCACTCTCCTCGGATCGAAAAAAAATGTTCACCAAACCTTATATTCTGACGATCCATCACATTCAGGTACGACTTACACATGCTCAGATAATGGACTGCATCCAAGATGTTTGTCTTCCCTGATCCGTTGCTGCCGACAAAACAATTAACCCCCAAACCAAGACTTAGCTCGGCTTCTTCATAGTTCTTGAAATTGATCAGGTGGAGGTTTTTCAAATGCATCTACCACAAATCTACAGTAAAGACTTCAATTTTACAGCCCAATTCTCGCATTCTTTTTCGATTTCCCATGTTGAAAAATTAACCAAACGATATTAAAAAAAAAACTATTTTTGCACCGCGAATTAAGCCGAAAGTTATGTTAGAAAATTTCTCATTCCAGAGCATTAAAGATATGATCAATCGCAATAAGAATGCGAAGATCACTGTTTATGTTGTGTCCGGTCTCCTTGTTCTCGTAATTGGTTTTTTCGGTTACCGTCAATTTGTATGGAAGCCCAAAAATGAGAAGTCCAAGGATGCATTTTGGCCGGGATTGAATCTCGCTGCAAAAGATTCCACTGATCAGGCTATTGAAGCATTGGCTCCGGTGGTTAAGAAATATGACGGAACGCTTGGTGGAGAAAACGCACAGTTCACCATCGCTCGACAATACATGGCTAAAGGCGAATTCAAGAAGGCATTGAAGGAACTGGATGGTGTCGAACTCAGTGACACCTACCTGGCGGCAATGAAAGTCGGTCTTCAAGGTGATTGTCACAGTGAAATGAAAGACTTCGAAAAAGCCGGAACTCTCTACCTTCAGGCAGCAGAGGTAAATGCCAATGATTTCACTTCACCGATGTACTTTTTCAAGGCAGGTCTTTGCGCTGAAAAAGTAAAAGATTTCCAGAAAGCTACTGAATGTTACACGCGCATTAAAGACGAATATCCAAACTTCGCTAGTCAGAAGTCGATCGAAAAATACATCGCGAGGTCTTCTTCCAAAACAGTCAAAAAGTAATGGCGACAGAAGGAAAGAACCTGTCAGAATACGATAAGGAATTCGTTCCGAACAGTGCCGATTTTAAGATCGGCATTGTTGTTTCAGAATGGAATGATACCATTACGCGAAATCTGCTGAAAGGAGCCTTTGACGCATTGATTGATAATGGTGTTCAGGAAAAGAACATCCTCATTAAATGGGTCCCGGGTGCATTCGAATTGCCGCTTGGTTGCCAATTATTGTTGGAACATGGTGACGTAGACGGTATCATCGCCATTGGAGTCGTTATTCAAGGGGAAACAAGGCATTTTGATTTTGTTTGCTCCGGAACTACGCAAGGCATAATGGATGTTAACCTAAAATACGGGAAGCCTGTATCCTTTTGTGTACTAACGGACAATACGCTCGAGCAATCCATCGATCGCTCAGGCGGAAAACATGGAAACAAGGGAACAGAATGTGCCATAGCCTGTCTTAAAATGGTTGGTTTAAAGAGATCGTTTAATACCAATCTGTCTATTCATTCATAATTGGTAATCAGTCATTCATAATTCGTCATTCATAATTGGTAATCAGTCATTCATAATTCGTCATTCATAATTCGTCATTCATAATTCGTCATTCATAATTCGTCATTCATAATTCGTCATTCATAATTCTGAAAGAAACATGACACTGATCAAATCCATTTCAGGTATCCGTGGAACCATCGGCGGAAAAGTGAACCAAGGTCTTACTCCCATCGATACAGTAAAGTTTGCAGCCGCTTATGGTACTTGGCTCAAGATGAAGAACGAGGAGCAACGATTGAAAGTAGTTATTGGAAGGGATGCACGTATTTCCGGGCAGATGATCGCTGATCTGGTCATTTCGACATTGGTGGGACTCGGTATCGATGTGATCGATCTCGGGCTATCCACCACACCAACAGTGGAGATTGCTGTGCCCATGGAACATGCTCATGGCGGAATTATTCTCACTGCAAGTCACAATCCGAAACAGTGGAACGCACTCAAATTGCTGAACGAAAAAGGAGAATTCATTTCAGGTGCAGACGGTGAAGAAATGTTGAAAATCGCCGAACAAGATACTATCGAGTTTGCTGAAGTTGATGACCTCGGCAAGGTAACAAAAGATGACACATATCTGCAAAAACATATACAAGCGGTATTGGATCTTCCTTTGGTTGATAAAGATGCCATTGCTGCTGCGGACTTCTCCGTAGTGGTTGATGCAGTCAATTCTACTGGTGGGATCTTTGTTCCTGCATTGCTAGAGGCGCTGGGCGTTCGTAAAATCACGAAAATGTACTGTGAACCAACCGGACATTTCCCACACAACCCTGAGCCTCTTCCTGAGCACCTTACCGATCTTTCAGACAAGATACGAACTACAGGTGCAGACGTGGGGATTACTGTCGATCCGGATGTGGATAGACTAGCACTTGTCTGTGAAGACGGATCAATGTTCGGTGAAGAATATACGCTGGTCGCCGTAGCAGATTATGTTCTGACGCATACACCCGGTTCAACAGTTTCCAATCTATCGTCGACAAGGGCATTGCGGGACATCACCGAAGCACGTGGACTAACCTATGCAGCTTCTGCTGTTGGAGAGGTGAACGTAGTAGCAAAAATGAAGGAACTTGATGCAGTGATCGGTGGTGAAGGAAACGGTGGGATCATTTATCCTGACCTACATTATGGAAGAGACTCTTTGGTCGGTATTGCCCTTTTCCTGAGTCATCTTGCACACAAGAAAATGAAAGTATCCGAGCTGCGCGACAGCTATCCGAAATACACCATTTCGAAGAACAAGATCGAATTGACACCTGATATCGATGTTGACCAGCTCCTGATGTACATGACGCTGAACTATGCCCATGAAGAAGTTGACACAACGGATGGCGTAAAGATCTACATCGGTAAAGAATGGGTCCACCTGCGCAAAAGCAACACCGAGCCGATCATCCGCATTTATTCTGAAAGTGAAAACGAACAGAAAGCCAACGAACTAGCGGAACGAATTATCAGGGAAATCAAAGCCCTGATCTGATAAAGTTTCAGGAAATGGTAATGCGCTCTCCCAAAAAGTAAGGATCAATCCCAAGATTAACCTCAACGTAAGCCTTGACTCTGGCGAAATATTCCCTAATCCTCGTTTTTAGGCCTCTAAGTTTACGCACATCCTGCGCATTGAATCCCACAGCGTCGATCCCGTTTCGACGGGCAATATAGACGGCTCGCTCGTTCTGGAATTGTTGCGAAACCACTATAAATGACGTTTGACCAAAAACCTCCCTCGCACGAAGCACTGAGTCATACGTATCAAAACCGGCATGATCCAGAAAGATCTTTTCCGCCGGAACTCCTGCCGCGATAAGCGCATCCTTCATGTCTTGTGGCTCGTTGTAGGATTGAACACTGTTATCTCCACTCACCAGGATCCGCTTTATTTTACCTGAAAAATAGAGCCTTGCACAAGCGTCAACGCGTAAAGCGAAATAGGCATTCCCTGATCCGTTCTTCAATGTTCTGCTTGTACCTAAAAGCAAAGCAGTTCCTCGAGGACTGAGTTTATCGATATCCGAGGTAACTTTATCGCTGCTCAGTGCCACTACCCGATAATTGGCGATCAAAAATAAACCTATGCAAAAACCTACAATACCCCTGAACCACAAGGATCTGGCAAAAAAGAAATAGCGATCAAAAAAACTTTTTTGAGTTACGGATGAACCTAGCTCTCCATTCATTGTACCAAGGTAAAAATTCTTCATCATGAAACGAGCAACATTTATTGCCATTTATCTCCTGACTGCTTTCAGTGTTCTGGCCAACGAAAAGGAGATCATCAAAGCAAGCATCTCAGAAGTTACTGTTTTTGCACAAGGAGCGCAGATCCACAATAAGGCTTCATTCAACGTGAAACCTGGTGTCACAGAATTAATCATTGAAGGCGTTAGTCCATATATTGATGCCAAAAGTATTCAGGTTAAAGCGTCTGGGGCCTTGATTTTAATGGACACAAAATACCAGTTGTATTACCCAAAGCCGGAACCGGTTTCTCTCGAAGGACTGCCTTTAAAGATCAAAAAAGACATCACGCTGCTGGAAGATAGCATCCGCACGATTTCGTACGAGCTACAGGAAATTCAAGACGAGATCGACGTATTGAATGCCACCAAAACCATTCTGACCAACAACGGTGCAATACGAGGTCAGGGAAAGGTGAATGATTCGATCAATCTTCTCAAGCAAGCGATCGATTACTATGCATCAAAAATGAGCGAGATCAATAAAAAGCTACAGGCGCTCAACAAGCGTAAACAAGACAAAGCCACCAAAAAACGTGGAATGGATGATCGTCTTATCCAATTACAGAACTACCAGAACAGCGAAGGCGCCGATCAAAAGAATCAGGGACCTGTACACAGGATTATCGTAACAGTTTCGGCAAAAGAACCCGTATCCGGAAAACTCTCTTTTTCTTACCTTGCTGCAAATGCAGGATGGATTCCGCAATATGACCTTCGAAGCGACGGAATGAATGGCAAAATCAATCTTACATACAAAGCCAATGTTTACCAGAACACAGGTCTTGACTGGGAAAATGTGAAATTGAATATCTCTACAAATAATCCGTATCAGAACAAAACAAAACCGACTCTTCATCCTTGGTACATCGATTATTACCAGTACCACGTCAACAATGGATACACTGGTAACGCACCAGCTGCCATGAAGAAAGAACAACTTTCCGATAAGGGTTATGCGTACATGAATTCGGTCGCGGGTGCTGAAAATATCGATGCAGAAACATCCGCACAATTTGTAGAAGTGGTTCGACAGTTGTCTTCAATAGAATTCAAGATTGATCTGCCTTATTCAGTGAAATCGAACAATGAACACCACATGGTGCTGATCAAAAATGTCGATATGGATGCGAATTACAAATACTACACCGCACCAAAAATGGATAATTCGGTTTATCTGGTTGCACAAATCACTAAGCTGGATGAGCTGGGACTCGTTCCTGCCGCAGCGAACATTTTCTTCGACGGAAGCTACATCGGAGAAACTTACATCGATCCAAGTACAATGGAAGATACATTAAATCTGAGCCTTGGACGCGACCCGAATATTCAGATCAAGCGCGTGCTACTGAAGAAAGAGTGCAAAGAAAAGATCATTAACGATAAAACTGAACGAACATTTGCCTACTCAATTGAAGTAAAGAATCTGAAAGCAACTGCAATCAATATCGTGATACAAGATCAGCTGCCGGTAACGACAAACGCAGACATCACGATCGAGCCGATCGAACTGAACAAGGCCAGACATGATGTTCGGGACGGATTCCTCGAATGGGAGATCAATCTCAAACCAAAAGAATCCAAAACGATCGACTTCAGCTTCAAGATCAAGCACAACAAAGACCTGAATGTGATCATCCAATGAAAATGAAATGCAACCAGACTACAAAGGGAATCCATTCGGGTTCCTTTTGTCTTTTTATTGCGTTATTTTTGCAATGAATTGCGGGAACAATAACTACCCGTATTTGTTTCCATTTGAGGTATGAAACAGTTTAACATCCCGGAATTCTACAGATCACCGATCATCTCGAAAGTGAAAGCAATGCGTAAAGCAGATGATCCGAGGAAAAAGGACTTCTCACCCACTCTACTTGACCTAGGCAAGGTCCGCTTCATGATCGCAAGGCACTTTGGATTTTGTTACGGCGTAGAAAATGCGATAGAGATCTCTTACCGAGCCATACAGGAGAATCCCGGCAAGAAGATCTACCTCCTAAGTCAGATGATCCACAATCCGGATGTCAACGCAGACTTGGTTTCTCACGGCATCACTTTCATTCAGGATACCGATGGATCTCAACTCATTGCTTGGGATGAGATCACAGCACAAGACGTGGTGATTATACCTGCCTTCGGAACAACAATCGAGATCGAAAAAATATTGACTGACAAAGGTGTTGATGTCCGCTCGTACAATACAACGTGCCCCTTTGTTGAAAAAGTCTGGAACAGATCAGAAAAACTCGGAACTGATGACCATACCATCATCATTCATGGTAAATATGATCATGAAGAAACAAGAGCAACCTTTTCTCACAGCGCCAGAACTGCACCCTCTTTGATCATTAAGAATATGCAGGAGGCGGAATATTTGGCATCGTTCATATTGAACAAAGTCAGCGCACAGGATTTAATCGCTTACTTCGAGGGCAGATTCACCCCAGGCTTCGATCCCGATAAACACCTTGTAAGAATTGGTGTTGTCAATCAGACAACGATGCTAGCTTCTGAAACACAAGCGATTGCAGATTTCCTTCGTCAAACCATGATCGAAAAGTACGGTGAAGCTTCAATTCGTGATCACATTGCGGATACGAGAGACACCCTTTGCTACGCAACCAATGACAATCAAAGTGCAACGCTGGGACTGATGGAACAAGAAGCGGACATCGCGATCGTTGTCGGAGGTTACAACAGTTCAAACACAACGCACCTTGTTGAATTATTGGAAGAGAAATTTCCGGTTTTCTTTGTTTCCTCAGCTTCCAATATTTTGGAAAATGGCTCGATCGAACATTTCGATATTCATTCCGGAAAGACCATCCTTTCCCAAGAGATCCTCACAAGAAGTGAGCAAGCCCTGACAATAGCCATTACTTCTGGAGCTTCCTGTCCGGATTCTATTATCGACGGTGTCATTCAAAAGATCATGGACATTTTCCGAATAGAACGTTCCATAGAAGAAGCACTCATCGGTCACAATTAAATTGACAATGAACTTATTTCTTTTTCGTGCAATGATTATTTTTACTGGTATAAACCTGCTCTGGAAAGATTCATTAACATACTGATCATTGACGAAAATGTGCGCAATCGAAAAGGAATTAAAGAGATCCTTTCCGGAGGCGGCAACAATATCCTGCAATCAGACTCGATTACCGACGCTATTGACATTTTGAAACGAAAGGAGATCGGAATACTCCTAATTAATATCGATAATCCGGACTTTGGCGGTATAGAACTATTACAAATGCTCAAAGAGGTGAGCAATGTAAAGAATATGTACAAGATCGTGATCACCGACAATACAAGCTCCGGAGCGAAGATGGTCAAGGGTTTGACAGAGGGAGCCGTTGATTTTATAAGCGTTCCATTCAACCCGAACCTCATTAGAGCGAAGATCGATGTGTACAAATCGCTCTACTTCAAAGACCAGCGTATCAATCAGCTGTTGAGCAATATTTTTCCGATCACTGTACTCGAGGATCTTAGTAACAACGGGAAATTTTCACCCAAACGCGTTGAGAATGGCGTCATTCTTTTTACCGATTTCGTCGATTTTTCAATAAAAGCGAAGAACATCAAACCCATACGCTTGTTGAAAAAACTGGAGTATTATTTTACCCGTTTCGATGAGATCATGGCGCGTTATAAAATAGAAAAAGTAAAAACAATCGGAGACGCCTACATGGCCTTGGCGGGAGTAACTGAAAACAGTCCTGAACCGGAGATCAGAGCATGTCTTGCAGCATTGGAGATCAGAGATTTCATGCGAACGGAACGAAACATTGCGCGTGCAACTAACAGGGATTATTGGGAAGTGCGCATCGGATTGCATTGCGGTCCGCTTGTAGCGGGAATTTTAGGTACAAGTAAGATTAGCTTTGATGTTTGGGGAGACTCCGTGAACATTGCTGCACGAGCGGAACAAGGTTCTAAACCCGGACATATTTCAGTGACCAACGCTGTATTGGAAAAGGTGCAAGACATATTCATTACGGAAGCCCGGGGTGAAGTGGCGATTCACAAACGTGGCGGTAGTATGCCAATGCATTATCTGCTGAACATACATCCTGATCACACCCTTCCCGATGATGAAAATATAGCTTCAAGTGCGTTAAGAGTGCGTTGCGGACTGCCTTCGATCGATTTCGAGCTGATGCGCAAAGATATCACGAACCGTCTGCGTTCACTGCTGCCGGAAGACCTGGTATACCACGACCTTAACCATACGCTGAACGTGGAAAAAGCGGCAATGCGTTTCGCTAGATTGGAAGGAATCGATGAAGATTCTATTCTACTTCTTCGAACAGCTGTGCTTTATCATGATACAGGATTTATCTGGCGTTATGAAGAAAATGAACAATTCGCAGTAAAACTCGCTCAAGCGAATTTACCGAGGTTCGGATTCACCGAAAAACAGATCGATGTAGTCGTGAGTATCATCGCCAGCACGCAAAATGGCAACAAACCAAAAAACATCCTTGAGAAGATCATGTGCGATGCTGATCATGACTATTTGGGAAGAGCCGACTATTACAATGTCGCGGGGAAACTCCGTACTGAAATGGCGAATTTCGGGAAAAGTATGGAAGAAAAAGAGTGGATCGAATTCCAGCTGAAATACCTCGAAAATACACACCG
>Ga0315902_10005628_pt1 | contig 17581 bp, 14 predicted proteins | sample LakEriMetagenome_9_FD_203523 | JGI IMG/M metagenome (GOLD analysis project Ga0315902, IMG submission 203523) | Freshwater fungal communities from buoy surface, Lake Erie, Ohio, United States - Buoy 12 MA117 | ecosystem: Environmental > Aquatic > Freshwater > Lake > Lake biofilm | place: USA...
GGCGACAGCACGCTGTTTCTGTATGAAGGCAACTATGAGCCATGCACCATGAAGCAATACCGCATTGCGGTGAAGGGAGCTGAAGACACCACCATCAACGTGCGTGTAACGCGTCATGGTCCTATCATCAACGATGTCTTCAAAGCCATGCCCTCACAGCCCGTTGCCGTGAAATGGACCTACACACAACAGGAAAACCACAACATCGAAGCCCTGTGGCAGCTCAATACGGCCCGCGATATAGATGCATTTGAGCAAGGCGTTGCTGGGATACATGCCCCCGGCCTAAGCATCAATTACGGCGATGCGCAAGGCCACATTGCTTGGTGGGCTTCGGCTCGCTTGGTGGAACGCCCCGAACACATGAACAGTTGGACCATTCACGACGGCAGTAAAGCAGCCAACGAATGGAAGGGTTACTACCCATTTGAAATGAATCCACGATGCATTGATCCGGAGCACGGTTTTATCTACAGTGCCAACGACTGGCCCGATGATTTGCTGAAATACGCCTCCGATACTTCTCACCAGCCTTTGTTCTACCCCGGCTATTACAAGCCACAGTATCGGGCCGATCGTATTAAAGCGTTGCTCGAACCCGAAAATGAATGGACGCTCGAAAAGATGAAAGGGCTCATTAACGATTGTCGCAGCGAAGTGGACGAAGACATTCTGCAGCAGTGGATGGGTATGTTGGAGCAATCCACGCTTTCGTCGGACAAACGTTTCTTAGATCTTAAACCACTGATGCAGTGGAACGGTGATTACACCCCGGATTTGGTTGCGCCGACAATCTATAACCGCATGCTTTACCATACCATGCGTTTGGCAATGGCCGATGAGATGGGAAAAGACATGTTCAATCTCTTTGTCACTTCACACCAATTTCAGCGCAGCGTGCTAGCCCTTCAACAACACCCGGAAGGAGTGTGGTGGGACAAGGTGAATACGCCAACCCGTGAAACTATGACCGAGATACTGACTGAAGCATTCGGTTGCGCGCACGAAGAACTTACCACAGCGTTTGGCAAGAATCCCGAAAAGTGGACCTGGAGCCAATCGGCATCTCTTGAAATAAAGCATCCGCTGGGTGAGGTGGCAGCGTTGCGTCCTTTCTTCAACCTCAAGAAGCGCGAGGTATGGGGAGGCAATGAAACCATTCATCAAACAGGATTTTACCTCGACAGTACCGTGTATGCCAAGGTGTTTTTCGGTTCGCAGATGCGTACGATGGTAGATTTCGCAGATGTCGAAAACGGCCTGAACATTACACCCTCCGGAGAAAGCGGACATTTGCTTAGCCCGCATTATGATGACCAGGCACCACTCTATGCTCGAAGAGAATTTCGCAAGCAGACACTTCAAGTAGACAAGCAATGGAAGATGTTGTTGCTCACCAATTAATGGAATAAATCCTATTCGGATCTGAGCAGTGCCTTGAGTTTCTTGGACTGCGATAGCTTGAGCACTTCCGGATTTCTGGACTTTTTGCGGTTGGCCTTCCCCAATGCTTTGGTCTCGGCAGTTACCGTCTTTTTAGAAGCTGTTGTTGCAACTTGTGCGGATGCGCTTTCCTTCTCTGCCATTGTAGGAGGTGCGCTCATTACTGCGTCATTCTGTACAGATTCTTCTGTAGGTCCACTAGGCTCATACGCCACAGGTGCAAGGTCTTCTGCGCTTTCCTCTTCAGTAAGACTTACCGCTTTCAACGCATCTTCATATTCATACAATCCTTGGGCATATGGCGGAGCAGCCGGTGTAGACGCCGGTACAACCTGCGCCAATAAATTCTCTACATCGGACGGAAGTATCACTGTTGGCACGGACACCGCAGGCTTGGGTTCGGCAGGTTGCGGAGCAGGACTTTCATCTTTCTTGCTCTCCCCTTCTGAGGACTCCGTCTTAGGTTGCACAGAAGCCGTCTCATTCTCCTGAGCAGAAGGCCAGAAGAAGATGACACAAAATCCGGCGATGCAAGCCGCTAGTGCCCAACCCATCCAAGGAGCAAAACGCTGCTGATAGCCCTTTACCTTCTCTGCATTTTCCGCAAAACCATGAAGCAGGGCGGTTTCAAGAGATTCGGGTGGATCTTTCAGTTCTGCATCAAACGACAATTCATGCATTTGCAAGAGCAGCTCACGCAATACGGTATACTCCGCCTCATCGCTCACATGCTGAAGCACAAAGGCCTTTTCTTCCTGAAGCAATTCGCCATAGGACTTGCTCATCAGCAAAGCTTCGATGTCTTCGTGCAGATATTGTTCCTGTTGGCTCATAGCAGACCTCCCATTGTAAATAAACAGGCCATCCAAACGGCAATTCCTTCGAATGCTTTCAACTTGCCGTTTAGGTCTTTCAATAAGTAGAAAAGTCGTGACTTAACTGTTCCCTCACTCACGCTCATTATCTCAGCAATTTCCATTATGCTCATCTCCTGCACGAATCGCAACTCAAACGTTTCTCGTTTAACCTCGTCGAGCTGAGAAAGTACCGATGCCAATTGTTGCATAAATGACTTTCGATCCATGTCTTTCTGCGCAACAGGCGATGTAATGCCCTTTGCTTCCACCTTCAATGCTTGTTGGGCTTCCTTGCGCACCTCCACTTTAGCATATTCATTTTTGCACATGTTGTGTGCAATACTGTAAAGCCACGTTTTAAATGGACGAGCAGGATCGTACAGGTGCGGCTTCTGATAAACCTTTGTAAATAACTCCTGAGTGAAATCGCGTGCCTTCTCCTTTTCCTTCCACAGCATGCGCAAAAAATAATTGTACATGAGCTTACCATACCGTCCGTACAATTCCTCGAACGCACGTTGGTTGTGCTGGCCAACGAGGACCATCAGCTGTTCATCGTGTTCGTGTTGATATGGACGTTTGCTCAAAATCATGCACTCACTTTAGGGATGGAATTTTTTCCTTCTCGCCAACGCTTTTTGCTACTTCAGCATACTTCTGTCGGATTTGTTGCAGCTCGTCGTTGTTGCCTGCTTGCGAAGCATAATCGGCCAACATCGCCAGCGGTACCAGGTAATTTGCATTCAGGCTATAACCCGATGTCATGTAGGTCTTTCCGCAATTCTCCCACCATCCGTTGTACATACCGCGCACATTGGCCAATGGAGCAGCTGAACATTTAAACGCAAGACCGGTGCAATACAAGTCGCTTTCCAAAGCATCAATAATCGAGGTAGAAACCGCCAGTGAAACATACACAGGCATTTTGCGTGAAAGCATTCGAATGCCCGATGTGCCTGCTTTTTCGATGCCAATCTCATTTTGTAATCGTTGAAAACAACTTGCGTTTTCGAGCCAATCAACTTCAATGACGCGCACATCGGTGCGCATATTCTTCAAGAACTGAAGGATGATAACGGGATGTGTGTCGCTCTTACTTCCGGTGAACAAGACTCCATTCACCTCCACACTGCTCAACAAGTTCGAGGCGTATTCCAATTTATCGGCGCCGATGGTTCCTGCGGTAGCGAGTTGCATAGCCGCCGATTGAATAGCTTGCGCATTGCCCTCTATGCACGCCTGAGCAAGCGCTTTCTCCGCTGTCTCAGCAGCGTTTGACTGCTGAGCTATCGACCCGAAAGCCAGCGCCAGCAGCGGAAGAAGAACAAGGTATTTTTTAATACAGGCCATGCAGTTGCTTTCGATTGGTAGTTGTTACAGGCAACTCATCAATGCGTTCAACAGCATTCAATTTTCGTAACCGAACAACGACCGGAATTCTTGGACCATAATAGCGGTTGCTCCCCAAAGTGTGTGACCCTGAATATTAAAATATCCACTATCGAATGTTCGATTGTATTTAGACACAAAAATCTCTTTCCTTCCAATCAAATTCGGACGCATAAAATCATCGATGGGATGTTCTATCCATTCGGCTACTTCGCCTGAATTGAATTGAAATTGCGGATTTTCGGGAGCCCATGCCAGAAAAGGCTGCACCACAAAATGACTCGGTGGAATGTAGAGCGTTGACAACTGCCCTATCACCTGCCATTGCCCCGATTCCAGTCCAATTTCTTCTTGAGCTTCGCGCAGTGCTGCTTGCAAATGCGACTCACCGATCTCCAGTTTTCCACCGGGAAAGGACAGTTGATCGCTGTGCACACCCTGACCCGAAGGGCGCTTCATGAAGGCTGTATGCCAGCGATTATCGCGCAAGAACAACGGAAACAATACTGCGCTTTCCCTGGCGGGAGGTGTCATTTGCCGAGCCTCTATTGCCGATGGACGAGGATAACCAATAATGTGGTTTGCCTCGGTCGCCATCGATTGCAGCCGCTCCATGCGGTTGCCAACATCTACTATAAAGTCTTCTGTGAGCATGCCTAATCACAAGGTGAATTGGCATCGAAGGCGTAGCAACCCTTCCAAACTTGAGAGCCCCACGAGGTTCCGTCCAAATCTTCAGGCAAGTTGTTTACCGACACCGACGTACCCGCCATCAATAAGCCAGAAGATGAAAGGTGAAAATTGCCTTCTGCGGGATTGCATAGCAACGGAGCCTGGCTGTTGCTCATGCTTTCAAAGTGTAAACCGTCGTCTTCCACACTTTCATCGGTATCCACCAAGCAGTAGCGGAAACTATAGTTGGTTGGTGCTCCATCATCGATGTCGACTAGAAATTCATTGAAATCGGTAAGGAACGCGTTATTGCCAAACATGATACAGTTGTTGAAACGGCTCTCGTAAATCTCGCGCACCTGAATGTTTTGGTAGATGTCTTCGTAGTAGTTGTTGAGCACGAACGTAGGTAGTTGCCGGCTGTTGTCGGAGCCGTAGTTCGCAAATGTGCAGTTGTCGAATCGGTAGCGACCGCCGATGCCGAGGTAGGCCGCTTGCTGCGAACAATTACCGATGAGCAGATTTTGCGCGCTGATGGACGCCCCTTGAGCCAACAAACCAATACCGGCCATGTTGAGGACCTTGGTATTTCGTATGTCGACCGAATAGTTGACACCGGTGTAGCTTACTCCCGTTGTATCGACCTGGATACCGATGTTACCGTTGCGAATCTCCGCATATTCAATACTCGAGCCCTGGCTTTGAAAAATCCAAATTCCTCCTCGCACGATGCTGGCTATTTGCGGCCCCATCGAGGTTTCATAGGGACAGTCGAGCTGAATGCCCCATTGGCCCGGCACATCGTCGTAGAACGACTCAAGGCGATCGCCTTGGAAAACAACAGGAGCACCCAAATCTCCATCAATCTCTATGGAACCCTTGTACACATAGATACCCGACTTGCCATGGCAATACACCTGTGTGCCCGGATTGATGCGAAGGGTTGCGCCGCTATCCACTGCAACAATACCATACACTACGTGCGGTAGTTCATTGGTCCAAACTTCAGTAGTGCCTGTTTCGATGATGTAACTGAAAGGATCTGCGCATGAATTGAGACCTCCGTGAAAAAATGCATTCTGTCCCCAGGCCTGCAGTAGCACCGTTTGCTCATTTCCATTCAACCGAAAGCGAATTTGATCTTCCACGATGAACGGTAAGGTGGCATCTTGCGGGTCGATGGTTACCTCCACAAAAACGTAGATACTGTCGTTGGGAAGAATCTCGATTCCTTCCTGCACAGGTCCATCGAGTCCATCGATGTTGATTCGGAATTGCGAAGCGCTTCCGGAAACCAATGCTATCTCATCGATGCGGATGCTTTCGTTGTAAGGATTGCGCACGCGCAGGTATTGAGTAGTACTTCCAATTGTCGAGAAAACGGTGTCAAAGAACACCGTGTCTGATGAAAACTCCAAGCTTGCAGATGAATCCTCATTGAATCGTTCTTTTCTACACTGCACAAGAGAAGCTGCAATGAGCAGCAACATGAATAAGAATGGAAGGAGCCTGGTATGCATAGGGATTCACAAAGATGCGTTTATTCGAGCATCAGCAACAACATTTTTTTGAAAGTCATATTGTGTCGCATTGTTGAATACTTGGACTTTGTCATTGCGAAAAATTCATGAATTGTACCCTTCATTTGTGAACATGCAACTCACCAATCAAAATGATTCACTTGCTTTTTGCCGCTTTGTTTTGGCAATGGCCGTAATCTTTCTGATTGGGTTCCAATCCTGCGCCGACCAACCTAGTGTGCAGCCGCCCATTATTACGGCCGATACCACCGGTATTTCCTCCACCGGAGCCATACTCCTGCAAGGAAACGTGGTCGTTATTCCACCACCGGCTCTCATCGCGCACATGATTCGATCCAAATCGATACCATTCGAATCTTCCTGCACCATCGATGCGACGCACCCTGAGCAGTGGACCGGAGAGCACAAGAAGGCCCTCAACCTTGGAGTGCTAGGTGCCGACCTTTCCTACTTAATCAACCATGGACAAAGTGCCGTGATTCCTCAATACCTCGCATCCATTCGCAGACTCACCGATGATTTGGGCATTTCACATCAAGTAAACCCGGAATTGCTCAACCAAATAGAAGCCGGTCTTGACAACCCTGAATACATGCTGGGTTTGCACAGTGTGTTTTTTAGAAACCTGGAACAATACCTCGAATCGAATAAGCGCTCATCCATCAGTACCTGCATTTTATTGGGAGGCTGGATAGAGTCGATGCATCAACTGGCTGCGCCTGCCGATAGCATTGCCGCCCACCCGCTCGATGACGTTCTTGCCGAACAGTCATACACTGCTCAAGGTATTCGCGCGCTGGCACTGTCTGTCAGTGATGATTCCTTTTCGGAAATTCAATCGTCCATCATCACACTTTGCGATGCCCTGGATAAACTTGAAAAGCTTTATGCGTTTCGAGAACCCGTTCACGATCAGCGACAATCGATTAGTTACCTGCGCAGCGAATCATCCGTCATTTGTTCCGACGAGCAGCTGGTAGAGCTTCATCAGCTCATCAATCAAGCACGCCAATTAATAATCGAACCATGAAGAACCTGAGCTGCACTGCCCTATTGACACTGATGGCCGTTGTTTCCTTGGGACAATGCGATGAATCGAAGATGATTGCTGAAAAGAGCCTGGGTGAAAACTATGTTACCGATACACGTTTTGCACAAACCCTGATTTCGGGGGAAGACTCCCTTGTAGTCAACTACGTTTGGCTCGCGAATAACACGTATCGCATCGCAACAGGGCCGATTGAAAAACAACAGATTAGCATACAAGCCTTCGACCAGAACAACAACCTAATTTTCGACAATGCCGCATTTGGATATCCATCAAATTGGAATTTCTTCATTGAACACAGCATGCTCGTTCGATGTGTTTTTCGTCTGCTGGACAAACCCGTCACACCGGTTTGCATTACTGTTTTGACTGGATTTAAAAAATAATGAGCCTAAAATGGAACCCCTCGGTAACGGGTTCGTAGAAAACGCCCAATGAGTGCAGGAATACTAAGAGCGTTGATGCAGTTATTTGCCATCATCAGCGGGTCCGGTTTAAAATCGGGACGCGAGATCGTGGCCCTCTTCCTGCGCCAGCAACTCAACAAGGAAATGGTCAACAACTACCTCAGTTTGTATGAGGAGTTCGCGAAAAAATTCCATGACATAAAAGACTCCGAGAAGCGAACCAGCATGGCCTCGGTGAAAGTGTTGCGCATCTGTAGTCAAATCAACGAAGAATTACAGCAAAAAGAAAAGTTCTTTGTGGTTGTGCGTTTGCTCGAGTTCTTGCGTGAATACACCGAACATGGTGCGCAAGAACTGGCATTCGTAGAAACCGTAGCTGATGCCTTCAACATCCCTCAAGAACTCTTTCGCCGCATACAAACCCATGTGGATTGTACCGCGGAGCAGTTGCCGGATGACCCATCGTTTCTGGTCGCATCGACCGAACGAGTGGCTTTACTTAAGAAGACCCAATTCCTTCAAACAGAAAATCTGAAAGGACAGCTGTTGTTCTTGCGCTTGGAAGATGAAAACATATTCTTCGTTCGTTACTTCGGTCCGGATGCGTTGAATTTGAACAGCCAGCACATTACGCCTCAACGCACCTACGTGTTCGGACAAGGCTCGAGCATCCGAGGTAGCAAGATAAGCCCTGTATTCTATAGCGATGTTCTGCATCGATACCTGCAAACGGGAAGCAAACGCAGCATCGTTTATCGTGCTGAAAATGTTTCTTACTACTTTCCAGGCACTACCAGTCAGGCTTTACATCAATTCAATTTGATGGAAGATAGCGGCACCTTGGTAGGGATAATGGGAGGAAGCGGTGCAGGAAAGAGCACCTGCTTGAATGTATTGAACGGGAATTACCTGCCCACGTATGGTAAGATAACCCTGAATGGCATTGACATTCACCGAGAGAAAGACCAGATACAAGGAGTGCTGGGCTATGTAGCCCAAGACGACTTGCTCATTGAAGAACTGACCGTATTCGAAAACCTCTACTACAATGCCCGATTGTGCTTTTCGGGAATGACGAATGAGGAAGTTGCACAACGGGTGCATCAAACACTTCACTCTGTGGGGTTGTTTGAATGCAAGGATTTGAGAGTCGGCAGTGTGCTCGACAAAACCATCAGTGGTGGACAACGAAAGAGACTCAACATAGCACTCGAACTCATTCGGGAGCCGGCAGTCTTATTTATCGACGAACCCACCAGCGGACTTTCGAGCCGCGACTCTGAAAACATCATGGACTTGCTCAAGGAACTCACCCTTCGCGGCAAGCTCATATTTACTGTTATCCATCAACCATCGAGCGACATTTTCAAAATGCTCGATAAGCTGTTTATACTGGATCAGGGCGGATACCCCATTTATTATGGCAATCCGGTTGAAAGTATCATTTACTTCAAGCGACTGGCCAACCAGGTAAACCTCAATGAGAGCGAATGCCCGTATTGCGGTAATGTGAATCCGGAGCAGATCTTCAACATCATTGAAGCCAAGGTAGTGGATGAATACGGGAATGAAACGGAGTACCGTAAGGTTACCCCTGCAGAATGGAACAACTTCTTCAACGTGATGATAGGCAATCACCTTTCCGAAAGGGTATTGCCTGAAGACAAGCCACAAAGCGCCTCGAAGTTACCGGGCGTATTCGCGCAATTGAAGGTGTTTGTGAAGCGCGACGTGTTGAGCAAAATTGCCAATAGGCAATACATGCTCATCAACTTCCTGGAGGCGCCTTTGCTTGCAGCTGTTCTTTCGCTCTTCATCAAATATTATCCTACGGGTACAGCCGGATTTCAGCCCTACACCTTCCGAGAAAACCTCAACTTCCCACAATATCTGTTTATATCGGTGGTAGTGGCCATTTTCCTCGGGCTTACGGTAAGTGCTGAAGAAATCATCAAAGACCAGAAGATTTTAAAGCGCGAACGCTACCTGAGTTTGAGCAAAGGCAGTTATCTCGCCAGCAAGCTGGCTATTCTTTTCTTCATATCACTGGTTCAAAGTCTGTCGTTCGTTTTAGTTGGAAACACCATTCTGGAAGTAGAAGGAATGCTGCTCCCATTCTGGCTTGTGCTCTTCAGCACCAGTTGTTTTGCGAATGTTCTCGGACTTAATATTTCGGCTAGCTTCAACAGTGCCAAGGTTATCTACATCATTATTCCCATTCTCATTATTCCGCAATTGTTGCTGAGTGGGGTGATTGTGCGATTCGACCGCCTGTATCCGGGAATCACCAGCCAATCCAAGGTTCCTTGGATTGGTAATACGATGGTTGCTCGATGGGCCTATGAAGCAATGGCAGTGTATCAATTCAAGAACAATGATTTTGAGAAGCAGTTTTTCGCGTTCGACCGCGATAGGAAATACTATGCTTGGAAGAAGGATTACTGGTTGAAGGAATTGAAAAACCGCAGCACCGATGCACAAAAGTTGCTCGGTCAAGAATCAGGCAAGACTCAACTGACATCCAACCTCGAAATTTTGCGCAATGAATTATCGCAGGAGTGCACTCGCATTCCCGACTTCGTGGTTCCGGGGTTAGACATGCTTCAACCCGAAGTGGTGAATGTGGATGCACTGCGTGAAATCGACACGGTGCTCATTCAACTCGATCGCTATTACATCGATATCTATAACGATGTAAACGACCGAAAAGAAATTCTGATTAGTGAATTGACATCGACCCCCGAATTTAAAACCTCATACCTGCGCTTGCAAAACGCCAACTTCAATGAGAGTCTGGAAGATTTTGTGACGAATAAAAATGATTTGAAAAAAATCGTTGAGTCGGATGGGCACTTGATTCAAAAGCAAAACCCCATTTTCCTGGAGCCTGCAGGAGGTTTCTTCAACGCTCATTACTACGCACCGAGCAAAAATCTGTTTGGTCAGCGCATCTCTACGCTATCTGCGAATGTCCTTGTCATTTGGCTCATGACGATTGCTTTCACAGCACTATTAGCTGCTGACGGCATTCGAAAACTTCTAGACTTTATTTCTCGCTTGGGAAAAAAGTGAGGTTGAATTACCCCTCTACCTCAATCATCTTGAAAGGAACATTCACGATCGCTTCGTAATCCTCCCCTGCTTCGAGCATGTCTTCATCGTCTTGCTCGTAATACCAGTGAATAGCCACCTTGCTGCCCACATTTTCCAATCGGCGGAAAAGATCCAGCAAACACTTGCTGCTAGCAGTGTTGAAGTATTCCAACTGAATGTGTACGATGGTTTCCGGCTTTGCTCCGTTAACATAACTCTCGACCCATTCGAAAAGTGGTTTGTAAAAATCCAATGAGTTCTCAGGAATTGAGCGACCTCTAAGCTCCAGGTAACCGTCTGAAGAAAATTTAACCGAAGGGGTTTTGGTAGTAGCAGCTATAATGATGTCGTTCATGTCGAAAAATGTACACGCAAAGGTGAGGGAATTCCGCGTCCACTTTCTATGTAAACAGATTAAGTTTTTGACAACAAACTTGTGCATATCTTCGCTACGGGCTCGCATGCCCATTAGCGTTGAAAGATATGGAAAAGGAATGGTTTGCATCGTGGTTTGATTCTCCTTACTACCCCATGCTTTACCGCCATCGCGATGAGGAAGAAGCAAAAAAGGCGCTTACCAATCTACATTCCAAGCTGTCATTACCAACAGGTACCACAGTGCTCGATCTGGGTTGCGGCCAAGGTCGTCATTCGCGTACGTTGCGCAGTCTGGGTTACACGGTCGTAGGCATCGACCTATCTCCTTCAAGCATAGCAAAGGCCAATGAGCTGGCTTCGGAAGGCGAACGTTTCGAGGTACAAGACATGCGCACTTTTGCAGTAACCGAGCGCTTCGACGCCGTTTTCAATCTCTTCACGAGCTTTGGGTATTTCGATGACCATGACGATAACCTGCGCGTGCTTACACAAATCGCAGCGCACCTGCATCCCAGCGGCACGCTTGTGCTGGATTACCTGAATGCCTTTCCTCTGCTCACACAAGACGAACAAGAGGCAACCCATCGTGTAGATCAGGTTGTTTTTCACACCCATAAAAAAAGAGAAGGAGACTCCATTGTCAAATACATCGAAGTGCATGATGGAGATGAAACCTTTCACTTCCGTGAACGCGTGCAACTTATTACACTCAACCAATTTCAGTCGATATTAACTGCCGCAGGATTTACTATTACTGAAGTGTTTGGCAATTATGAGCTTGAGTCCTATATCCCTGAAGTATCGCCACGCTGCCTTATTATTGCACGCAAATCATGAGTGAGACTCCCCTATTCTACGCGACCGTACTCTTTTTGGCCTCGATGACGGGTTGGGGTATTTTCATGCTTACTCGCAAACAGGCAAGTCGCGGAGTGAAGGTGATGCTTGCATTTAGTGCAGCCTATCTTTTGGGAATAACGCTGCTTCATTTGTTTCCGGAGCTTTATCATTCGGATGTACCGAATGTCGGATGGTATGTGGTGGCAGGCTTTCTGCTCCAAGTGGTACTCGATTTTTTTTCGCATGGGGTCGAACACGGACACGCCCATACGCACCAGCATCAAGGAACACGCTTTTTGGTGAGTGTTATGATTTCGCTTTGGATACACGCATTTATCGAAGGAATGCCTTTTGGAGGTGTTGTTGAAATGCACGCTCATGATCATGCCGGCCACGACCATGGTCATGGACATGAATTGCACGACCACCGTATGTCACTCTTGCTCGGTATTTCACTTCATAAGGTGACTGAAGCGCTTGTTTTCACTGCCTTGCTTGTGGGCATGGGTATGCGCATGGGTAAGATTCTTGGCTGGGTTATTCTCTTCGCTCTTATGGCGCCTTTTGGTGCATTCGCGCATTACTTCATAGGCATAACCGGTGTGGCCGACCTTGCCACTTTCACTCCCATGGTTACAGGAATTCTGATCGGAATACTGTTGCACGTTTCAACCATCATCCTCTTCGAGAGCGATGAGAGTCATAGCTTCAACTGGATGAAATTTGCAGCAATACTGGTTGGACTGGCGATGGCCGGATTCGTTTCTTAGCGCACCTATTATTCCCAGGTCACCTTCAACTCAATCGACTTTCCTTCACGCTCCACCATCATCGTGGTGCTTTGTCCCTTCTCGAACTTGCCCAGCGCTTCCATGTAGCCATAGATGTCTTCAATATCGAAGTCACCGAGCTTCATGATGGTATCGCCCTTCAATAGTCCGGCTTTCGCACCCGGCTTGCCATCCTTGCATCCATCGATGCGCAATCCCTTACCTGAATAGAGATAATCGGGCATTACGCCCAAGGTTACTTTGAAGTCGGATGCCGATGGCGATGCGTCCTTTGTTTTTGTAAATGCCGGTTTCACTTCATCGTCCATGGCTACAATCACATGCTGAATGTAGTTGGTCACGGAAGCCATACCCTTCACGTTGATTTTCCCTTCGAAGTCATCCGTTGGCTTGTGGTAATCTTCGTGCTGACCGGTGAAGAAGTGAATAGCCGGTATATCGCTCAGATAAAAGCTGGTATGATCCGAAGCGCCCATTCCGCTTTCACTTGTTACGATCACCAAGCTATCTACACTGATGCCATTGATCACGGGCATCCACGATGGACTTGTGCCAACGCCGTTGATAGCCAATGAACGCTCCTTATTCAATCGGCCAACCATGTCCATGTTGATCATATAAGCAACATCTTTCAATGGAATGGTAGGATTCTTTGTAAAGTGATTGCTACCTAAAAGTCCCTTCTCTTCACCACTAAACCCAATGAACAAGTAGTTGTGACCGCGTGTTTCCTTTGGGTGTTTTGAAAGCCAATAAGCCAACTCAAGCATCACCGATACGCCACTGGCATTGTCATCCGCGCCGTTGTGAATCGCTTTAGGGCCGGTCCACAGCGAGTTCTCGTCGCCCATGCCCAAGTGGTCGTAATGCGCGCCAATTACTACCGTGGTAGCTGCTTTGTTATCGATATAGCCTATCACATTGCGTCCTGAAATCTCTTTCACCAAGGCCATTCCCAACGAAGCAGAATCGCCCTTGTGATGAATCTGCGCCGCTCCGTGTGGCACAAACGTGAAGCGTTGATACCACGACGAATCACCTTTGGGCTCGAGCTTGAAACGTTGAAAGTCGCGAACGATGTATTCGGCTGCCTTTTGCTCGCCCGCAGTTCCCGTGCCGCGCCCCTCCATGAAGTCGTTGGCAAGTGCTGCCACATTCAACTCCAATCGTCCCGCAGCATTTTTAGGGAGCTTTACAGTTTGAGCTATTGCACATGCAGAAAGGGCGACTGCGCACAGGCAGGTAAGAAGTGATTTCATGAACTGGTGATTTTACGTTGTCAAAAGTAATGACTTGCAGGTATGACAGCCTCGTGACAATGCTCAATCTGCATATTAGGCAGCCGTTTTTATTTTCGCACCCTATGAAATCTGTCTTTATCACTGCCCTTGCTGTTGTATCAGCGTTGCTAGCCTCAGCTCAGAACGGAACAACCGATGAGCTCATCCACTACCCTGCAGAGAAGCACCTGGCCAATGTGCGCCAACTCACGTTTGGTGGGAACAATGCTGAAGCTTATTGGGATTTCAGCGGTGAGAAATTGTCATTTCAAAGCGACAACAAGAATTGGACAAAGGGATGCGATCAAATCTTCATTCTTGATACGAAGCTTGAAGCAGACAGCAATAAGCGTAAGCTCCTTTCCACGGGCAACGGACGTACTACCTGCGCATTCTTCATGCCCGACAACAACTCGGTAATCTATGCCAGTACTCACTTGGCCATGGATAGCTGTCCTCCTGTTCCGGTGAAGGAGAGCGGTAAATATGTGTGGCCCATCTATCCGGAATACGACATTTTCCAGGCCGACCTATCCGGTAAAATCATCAAGCAGTTTACCAACGAAAAAGGCTACGATGCTGAGGCTACGGTTTCCCCCAAAGGCGACAAGATTATTTTCACGAGCACTCGCTCGGGCGATCTCGATTTGTGGATCATGGATATCGATGGGAAAAACGTCAAGCAGATTACCAGCACCCTTGGCTACGATGGCGGTGCTGCATTCTCGGCCGATGGTTCGCAAATCGTTTGGCGCGCCTCACGTCCTTCGACCCCCGACGACATCAAAAAATACCGTGAACTGCTCGCACGTGATTTAGTGGAACCAACCAACCTGGAAATATTCGTTGCGAATGTCGACGGCAGCAATGTGCGCCAGGTAACCAACTTGGGAAATGCCAACTGGGCTCCCTACTTCCATCCCGATGGTAAGCGCGTATTATTCTGCAGCAATCACAAGAGCAAAATCGGCTTCCCGTTCAACATCTTCATGGTGAATGTGGATGGCACAGGTCTGGAGCAAATCACATTCGATACACAATTCGATTCTTTCCTCATGTTCTCGCCCGATGGCAAGAAAGTGTCATGGTGCAGCAACCGTCACAACGGACGCACACGCGACACGAACGTGTTTGTGGCAGACTGGATCGACTAAAGCTCAATGGTTGTTTTAGGTTAAAAAAACCTTCATAACCATCTCGGTACGGACGAGCAGCAGCGCGTCCATCCGTAAAAAAAAGAGATGCGCAACAGCGCGTAGGCAATAAAAAAGGGACGCACATCTGCGCGTCCCTCCTTGTTTTATAGAACTAGATTTTTTTTATTTAGCGCGCGATTACAAATCGCGTAACGTCCTCACCAGCCTTTAGGGAATAGGTTCCTTCAGCCAGTGAACGCACATCGATTGTGTATAAAAGCTGTCCATTATTGGATGGTATGTTCAACACACGCTTGCCTACTGAGTCGAACATCTCGATGGCAGCTACTGCATTGACTAACTGAACCTGTACTTCATTTTGCGCAGGATTCGGAAACACGGACATAAAAGAGAGAGCTGTCTCCTCGACGTTGATGGTATTGCACACCGTAACCTCGAGTGGAATTTCGTATTGCTCGCCGAAGTTGCTGATGAGCAAAAGATTCGGTGAATAGCTACCCGGACTCAACGTAGAAATACCGGTAATGGTAATGGTAGTAACTCCTTGGTTATTGATAACGGAAGCAGAAGCAGTTGCTCCCCCCAAGCCATCCAAACCTACTGTTAATGGAAACGCCAAGTTTGCGTTGATGTCAATTTCAAAAACAACATCTTCCGTGCTGCATAAGTCCCAGCTATCTTGAGAGGTAGTGATGATGGAAGGCTTCACGATAAACATACCATCATACATGCTTGTAGCCAGAACAAGTCCGCTAGGCAAGTATGGATAATTACTCCATGTACCTGAGAATTGTGCGTTGTCGTTATCGGGATACAAATCAAAGAAACCGACCTCTGTTAAAGTGGATGTACCCACGCGAATAGCGTCCAACACGCGCACACCGCTTCGGTAGTTGCTCTCATAGATAAACTGATCCAACGCATACAGGTTGTGATCGATAGCCGGACTGGTGCCTTCATAGAAACCTTCGTAAGTCACATTGTCTAAATCGGTAATGTTGAAGATGTGAGTACGTGTTCCATAAGGCTGCTGATTATTACCCAGTGCCATCTCGTCCAACTCATCATTCATCAAGAAAAACTTTTTGTTTTTGGTAATCCATCCTTGGTGGAAATACCCTGTTGTACCCTCGCCGTTAAAGTTGTACTCACCAATAAGCTGGCAGTCTGTCTTAACGGTTACATCCACAATCGCCAGCCTATCGTTATCGCTGTTGGAACGTCCATTACAGGCAATCACGATTTCGCGGCCTGTGTAATCGGTATCGGGACCGTCGTACGTCCATGCAAAGCCATCGTGGGTGTAGCCGCTACCATCATAACCACCTGCAAGCGTCGGATTGAGTGGATCAGATACATCCACAATGTGCTCACCGCCGTTGTAGGTATTGGTACCATAGGCATAAACGAATCCGGAAACAGGATCCACATTTACAGTATGGCAATTGGAGAACTCATCATAATGCGCTGATTCTGAAAATGCCACAGGGGGATTGCTTACAGCATCGAGTTGCGTTAAATCAAACACCTGAAGACCGTGACCTTGAGCTTCACTCACAACATAGAGCCAGTTGCCATGTGACTCAACATCGCGCCACAAACTATTCGACGAATGCGTTGGCAACGTTCCAATCAATATAGGGTTAACAGGATCGGTAACATCAATAAATGAAGTTACATCGGCACAGCCCAAAATAGCGTATTCTTTGCCGGTTGCAGGACTTACCCAACCCCAAACGTCGTTGGTGTTTCCGTTGGGGTCGCAACCACATTCCTGCAAAGTCATGAACTTCATGAGGTCCATGTTGCGGCAAGGGTAATTTCCTGCCATTCCGTTCACACAAGCGGTTTGAGCAAATGCCTGTAGTGAAAGCGCTGCCAATGCCGGAAGGATTAGTGATTTCATCATAAAATTTGTATTGGACGAAGGTACATCAGATAAACAATTCGCAAATGAAAAGTTCACGTTCACTTGCTTTCTCAATGTGCAATTCAAGATTACCTTTGACGCATGACGGCTAAAAAAGAAAAGAACATTCGACTTATTGAAGTACCCAGCGAAGTAGGTGCCGGAACACGCGGTGCCAGCTTGGGTATTGAAGCAGTGAAAATTGCTGCACTTGACTTCCGCTCGAAGTTTTTCCGCAACTACAAGTCGATTGTTATTCCCAACGATAATCAGGCACTGCACCTTCCTCCGGGCAGTCGCTATGCAAAACATATACGCAGTGTTCTGAAAATGTATGAGCGCGTAGGCGCTGCTGTGCGTGATACTCTGCGCGATGGTCGATTCCCACTCATCATCAGCGGTGACCACAGCAGCTCAGGAGGTACCATTGCCGGAATTAAAATGGCTTACCCGGAGTCGCGTCTTGGGGTAATTTGGATCGATGCGCATGCCGATTTGCACAGCCCGTATACCACGCCAAGTGGCAACCTTCATGGCATGCCCCTCTCGACTGCCCTGAATGAAGACAACATTGAAGAAAAGGTCAATGACATCGATTACGAAGTCATTGAGCTTTGGGAAATGCTGAAGAACGTGGGTGATTTGTCGCCCAAAATTGAATACCGCGACCTCATATACATTACCCTTCGCGATTTCGAAGAGCAGGAAGCTGCGCTCATCAAGAAGAACAAGGTGAAGGTTGTGAGCACTAACGAAGTGCGTAAAACCGGTGTCAC
>Ga0315902_10005637_pt1 | contig 17574 bp, 6 predicted proteins | sample LakEriMetagenome_9_FD_203523 | JGI IMG/M metagenome (GOLD analysis project Ga0315902, IMG submission 203523) | Freshwater fungal communities from buoy surface, Lake Erie, Ohio, United States - Buoy 12 MA117 | ecosystem: Environmental > Aquatic > Freshwater > Lake > Lake biofilm | place: USA...
TGCACCGCGCCCGCTCCCGCGCGCGCCGCCTCGGTCCGCACGAGGGCGAGCGCGAGCATCATCCGCGAAGGCGGGCCGATCCAGTCGAGCCACTCCCAGGAGGCGCCGGCGTCGCTGCGCGCCGGCGGGCGCAGCACCACGGCGCCCACGCGATGACCGCTCAGGCGGCACTGCACCCAGTGCAGTTGGTAGGGATGATCGGGATGCATGCCGTAGCGGTGCTGGCACCAGGCGCCGTCGCGCATCGGCACCACCCAGCCGGGCAGCGCGGCCTGCATCGCAGCCCAGCAGGCATCGAGCCGGGCGATTTCCCGCGCATGCAGACCCGCCGTGTCGCTGGCCAGCGGCGTCAGGCGCCAGCGGCGCAACCCCGGGCTGGCCACCGGCGCCGCCTGCCAGTGGCGCTGCCGCACCTCGTCGAGCGCCCGGTAGAGCCCCAGTCGCTCGCCCAGGCGGGCGTGGCGCGGGCCCGGAAAACCGAAGCCCAGCGCATGGCCTGCGGCATCGCCGAGGTGGTGCCCGATGAAGTGCCGGGTGACCTGCGCGAAGGGGCCGTTGCGCGAGAGGATGGCGCGCGCGTCGGGTCGCACCATGACATCGCCCATCTGCAACGCCGCGATGCTCTGCGCACCGGCGCACAGGCTGCGGCAGGTGCCGCCGTAGTGCGCCACCAGCGCGCCGTCGTGCGCGCGCAGGCCCGAGGCGAAGCCTCGCCCCTCGGCGTATTTCCAGCGCCAGAGCGCCTCGCTCATCGGGACCCCGAAGACCTGCGCGAACAGCGCCCGGATCTCGGGGGCGTCGCGGGCGTCGAGCGGCGCCGGCGGCGCGAAGGCCGGCGCGCGGCTCACGGGGCGCCGCGCCGCGCGGCCCCGGCGCCGGCCTCCCAGCGGTGCGGCAGGGTCACCAGACCCTGCTCGAGGCCGCTCTGCGCCACCCGCAGCGAAAAGGCCCGCGGCACCACCTCGTAGAGATGCAGCCCCCGCTCGCAGGCGAGGATCACCGACACATGGAAGTCGCCGCGCAGCAGCGGCAGCCGCTCGAAGCGCAGCACCGCCTCGCCATGACCTGCAGCATCGCGGCTCAGGGCGACCCCGTCGTTGGCGCTGCCGGCGCTCGCCACCACGGTGCCACTGGCATGCTCGATGCCCACCGCCACCGAGGGACAGGGCAGGGCGGTATCGCTCGCGAAGCGCACCCGGATCTCGAGCGTCGAGCGGCCGGTATGCGCGGCAAGCGGCGGGCTTCCCGCGGCCGCCGCACCGCCCATGCCGTCGACCCGCGCCTCGATGCCGCGGATCGCCGCGCCGCCCGGTGGCGGCGGTGGGTGCGCCTGCACCGCCGGCGCGTCGGCCGTCGCGCGCTCGGCGGTGCCGAGCGCGGTCTCGTAGGCGGCTGTCACCCGTGCGGCTTCGTCCAGCATCCGCACGCGCCCGCCCTCGAGCCAGAGGGCGCGCTCGCACAGAGCCTGCACGTGGTACATCGCGTGCGAGCAGAACAGGATGGTGGCGCCGCCCTCCTTGAGCGCCATGATGCGGTCGAAGCTGCGGCGTGCGAAGGCGCCGTCGCCCACCGACAGCGCCTCGTCGATCACCAGGATGTCGGGCTCCACGCTGGTGGCCACCGCGAAGGCCAGCCGCATGAACATGCCGCTCGAGTAGGTCTTGACCGGCTGGTCAACAAACTTGCCGATGTCGGCGAAGGCGAGGATGTCATCGAGCTTCGCGTCGGTCTGGGCGCGCGACAGGCCCATCAGCGCGGCATTCAGGTACACGTTCTCCACCCCGCTGAACTCGGGGTTGAAGCCCGCGCCGAGCTCGAGCAGCGCGGCCACGCGGCCATTCACCCGCAACTCGCCCGCGCTCGGGGTGAGCGTGCCGCACACCAGCTGCAGCAGGGTCGACTTGCCGGCGCCATTGCGCCCGACGATGCCCACCACCTCGCCGCGGCGCACGCTCAGGTCGACATCCTGAAGCGCCCAGAAGTCGCGCCCGTGGGCGCGGCGCGAGCCCCACAGCAGCTGGCGCAGGCGGTCGACCGGGCGATCGAAGAGGGTGTAGCGCTTGCCGAGCCCGCGTGCCGCGATCGCGATGCCGGCGTCGTCGGGGGCGGGCGACAGCCCAGGCGCGGTCGGCTCAGACGACATCGGCGAAGCCCGGCCGTACGCGGCGAAAGAACAGGGCGCCCAGCACCCCCACCCCCAGCCCGACGAGCGCCACCAGGGCGAGCGCGGCGGCGTCGGGCAGCCGCCCGGCGACCACCTCGCGGGTGGCGCTCATCACCGGGGCCAGCGGGTTGTGCTGCAGCCAGGGCCGGGCCGCCGGCGGCAGCGCCTCGATGGGAAAGAACACCGGGCTCACGAACATCAGGGTGCCGGTGATCAGGTTGAGCACCTGGCCGATGTCGCGCACATAGGCGCCCAGTCCGGCCAGCAGCCATCCCAGCCCGAGCACCCAGGGCAGCAGAGGCAGCCACACCAGCGGCAGCAGCAGCAGCGTGGGGTGCAGGCCGGTGCCCGAGAGCAGGGCGAGGGCCGCGAGCAGCACCGCCGCCACGGCAAGCCCCGCGGCCGCGGTGGCCGCGCTCACCCAGGGCAGGATCTCGAGTGGGAACACCACCTTCTTCACGAGGCTGGTCTGCTCGATGACCAGGGACGGCGCCCGGTTGACGCACTCGGCGAAGAACAGGAACACCGCGAGCCCGGCGTGGATGCGCATCGCGTAGGCGAGGTCGCCCTCGTCGCCGCCCGGCCAGCGCACCTGCATGACATGGCGGAACACCAGGGTATACACCGTGAGCATGGCCAGCGGCGTGAGCACGATCCAGAAGGTGCCCAGCCACGACTGCCGGTAGCGCGCCTGCAGGTCGCGCAGCCAGAGCTGCCGCAGCAGGCCTGCGTGGCGCAGCGGGAACAGATGGGCGAGGAGGGTGGTCTGCGCCATGCTCAGGCCTTTGGCGGCTCCTCGCGCCCCTGCGCGACATCCTGCAGGAACTGCGGGTTCATCAGCCGCAGCGCGTTGCCCTCGCGCACCAGGATGCCGCGCAGGAACAGCACCTGGAAGGCGCGCGTGACCGTCTCCCGGCTGGCATTGATCATGATGGCGAGCTCCTGGTGGGTGGGGGCCTGCTCCACCTCGCTGACTGCGCCGGCCTGCCGGCGCGGCAGCTGCAGCAGCAGCGCGCACAGCCGCTGGAAGGGGTTGGGCAGGCTGAGCAGCGTGCGCTGCGCCATCACGGTGCGCACCCGGTCGGCCAGCCGGCGCATCACCGCCTGGGCGAGTTCCGGGTGTCGGGTGATCAGCTCGCGCGCCGAGCCGGCATCCAGGAATGCCACGGTGGATTTCACCGCCGCGACCACGTACTCGGAGGGTGCCCGTCCGTCGACCAGCGGCAGTTCGCCGAAGTAGTCGCCAGGTTCGACGAAGTAGAGGCCCACGCCGCGGCCATCCACCGTAAAATCCACGCCCTGCAGCCGGCCATCCACCAGAAAGCCGAGGTCCTGGGTGGGCGCTTCCTTGGAGACCACGGTGGCCCGGCGCGCGAATTCGCGCAGCGCCATCCGCTGCGACAGCGGCTCCAGCGCTTCGCGCTGGAGCGGCCGCAGCAGGGGAAACTGCGACAGCAGTTGGAGCGACACCGGCATGGCGCCGCAGTGTACCGCCGGGCAACCGCCCGGCCCGTGTGATCGCCGGCACAGATCGGCGGCGTTCACGCGTGCGACACTGCAGGGTCAGGTCGGGCTTTCGGGGTTACGCATGGCCTCCCATCGAAGCATGTTGATGCAGGTGCTGCCTCGCGCAGCTTTCTCGCCGGCCGGCGTGCGCCGGATCGTGGGTGTCGGGCTCGCCGCCTTCGCCACCGCCATGCTGCCCGCAGTCGCGCGGGCCACCGTCGCGCCGCCCATGCTGGCCACGGTCGTCGGCGAGGCCACGCTGGTCATCGGCCAGTCGCGCATCATCGCCGCCGACGGCAGCAGCCGCGAGATCCAGCGTGGGGCCGAACTGCGCGTCGGCGACCGCATCGAAACCCGCAGCGGCGCGCATGTGCATGTGCGCTTCGTCGACGGCGGGCGGGTCAGCGTGCGCCCGGCCAGCCGGCTGGTGGTCGAGCAGTACGCCCCGGCCGAGAGCGCCGGCGCGGCGCCCGGCGCGATCAAGTTCCGCCTCGAGGAGGGCGTGGTGCGCTCCATCACCGGGGCGTGGGGCGAGGCCGCCCGCGAGCGCTTCCGGCTCAACACCCCGGTGGCGGCCATCGGCGTCAAGGGCACCGATTTCGTCGTGCGCGCCACCGGCGAGAGCACCGCCGCCAGCGTGTTTGCCGGCGCCATCGTGCTGTCGCCACTCACCGAGGCATGCCAGGCCACGCTGGGACCGTGCGCCAGCGGCGTCGAGAAACTGCTCACGGCCGACATGAAAGGCCAGATGCTCGAGCTCCACCGCGACCAGCCCTCGCCGCGGCTGGTGCCGGCCGTCGACCTCATGGCGCTCGCCATGGCGCGCCCGGCCGTGGTTGCGGCCGCCGGCGAGGCGCGCGCGGCCGTGGTCCCAGCGCCGGCGCCCGCGCAGGCGCCGGCTCAGGCCCAGGCCAGGGTGTCGGTGGGCGGCACCGAGGTGCGCGTGGCGGTCGCCCCGGCGGCCGACACCCGGAACGCCGGTGCGTCGCCGGCCGTGGGCGCCGCGCCGTCTTCGGTCACACCGGTGTCCGCGGGCTATGGCGCGGGGGGCGCCGGCGCTGGCAGCGCGAACAGCGCCGCCGCGCTCCTGAACCTCGCGGTCAGCGGCGGCGCGGTCGATCTCCGGATCGACATCGCCCGTGGCGATCGCCCCCTGGTGTCCGAGAATGTGCGCATCGACCTCGGCAGCGACAAGCCCGTGGTCTCCGAGAACCTCGCGGTATCCACGCTCGCGGCGGCCAGCACCGCTGCGGCCAATGTGGTGGCGCAGGCTGCGGCGGCCGCCGCCGCAGCGGCCGCCGAGCTGCTCGCCCGGCGCAATGCCCCGGACCAGGATCTCTTCTGGATCCGCTACCCGTGGGCCAAGGTCTTCGCCACCGACGACTTCACCCGCCGCTTCGATGCCGCGCTGGTGCTGGGCACCCGCTCGGTCGCCATGGACGGCTCCTACTCCCTCCGCCGCCCGGAAGGCACGGTCTTCGCACCGCAGGATGCCTCGGCCACCTTCCGCCTCACCGGCGCGGCCGCCGGCGTGCTTCGCGACAGCGGCTATCAGCTCGAGAACCTCCAGATCACCGAGGGCTCGCTCGCGGTCGACTTCGCGCGCGCCACCTTCGCCTCCAGCCTGACCGCGGTCGGCCCGCAGCTCGGCACCAGCCAGATCCAGGCCACCGGCGCCATCGATGCCACCGGCGCCATGCGGTCCACCGCCGGCAACAGCTTCATGCTCGGGGGCCTCAACGGCGACGGCCACAAGGCCGGCCTGTCCTTCCGCCGCGAGGTACCCGGCGGCGTGCTGCTCGGCGTCTCCCAGTGGAACCGCTGAGCGCGGCCACCCCGGCGCCGCGGCTGCGTCCCTACGGCGCAGCCGCTGCCGCGCTGCTCGTGGCCGCGGTGGTCGGGCTGGCGCTCGGGTGGCTGCGTCCGGGCTGGCTCGACGGGCTCGCCGAGCGCAGCACCGACTGGGCCTGGCGCCAGATCGCCCAGCCCCTCGAGGAGCGTCGCCTGGTGGTGGTCGACATCGACGAGCGCAGTCTTGCCGAGGTCGGTCCCTGGCCCTGGCCGCGCGCCACGCAGGCCCGGCTGCTCAACCGCCTGGCCGAGGGCGGCGCGGGCCTGCAGATCCTCGATGTGGTCTTCGCCGATGCCCGCCCCGACGATGCCGCGCTGCAACGCGCCATCGCGGCCCACCAGCCGGTGCTCGCGCAGGTCTTTGCGCTGCCTGGCCAGGGCGACCAGACCCGCACCGGCGAGCCCGGCGGAGCGCTGCCCGGCCTGCGCTGCCCCGCGCCCTTCGGCGCGGCCTCCGGTCATGTGGCCAACGATCCCGCGCTCACCCGGGCGGCCACCGCGGCCGGCGCACCCATCGGCCACATCACGCCTCGTCTGGCCCGCGACGGCGTGGTGCGCGGTCAGCCCGCGGTGCTCTGCCACCAGGATGCCGCCTACCCCGCGCTCGCGCTGGCCGCGCTCATGAAGGCCACCGGCGAAACCGGCGTGCAGGTGCAGCGTGGCAGCGGTCTCTTCGAGGCGCCCTGGCTGCTGCAGGGCACGCAGGGGCGCATGCCGGTGGTACCGCTCGACGCCCAGGGCGATCTGCGGGTGCCCTGGTGGGGCGCGCCTTCCAGCTGGGTCAGCCTGTCGGCGGCCGACGTACTCGCCGGCCGGGTACCGGCCGGGCTCCTCCAGAATACCTGGGTCCTGGTGGGCAGCAGCGCCTTCGGTCTCAATGACACCGTTGCCACGCCTTTCGCCGCCGGGGCCTCGGGCGCGCAGGTCCATGCGCAACTCATCACCGCCCTGGTCGATGGGCGCCTGCCCTTCACCCCCCGCGCCGCCCCCGGCCTGCAGTTCCTCGCCGCGGCAGCCGGTCTCGGTCTGCTCGGTCTGCTGGTCGCCCCCGCGCCGGCGCGGCTGCGCCGGGTGCTGCCGCGGGTGGGGCTGCCCTGGCTGCCGGTACTCGGCGGCGTTTGGGCGCTGGTGCTGCTCGGCCTGCATGTGTCGGCGCTGGCGTGGGCCGGCTGGCTGATCAGCTGGATCGAACCTGCGCTCGCCGTCATCGCCGGAGCCCTCGCCTGGGCCATGGTCGAGCACGGCCTGAGCCGCCGCGACCGCGACCGCCTCTTCAGTCATCTGTCCAGCTACCTGCCCGCCCCGGTGGCCGCGGCGCTCGCCGCGCAGGGCCCCTCCAGCGCGGTCAGTGCCCGCGCCGGTCAGGTCAGCGTGCTCTTTGCCGACATCCGCAACTTCTCGGCTTACGGCGAGGCACGTCCGCCCGAGGAGTCCATGGCGGTGCTGCATGCCTTCTTCTCGGCGGCCAGCCGCATCGTCGAGGCCGAGGGCGGCATCATCGAATCCTTCCAGGGCGACGCCATCATGGCGGTCTGGCAGGCCGACGACTCCTCGTCCGCCAGCGCCGGCGTCCAGGCGCGCCGCGCCCTGCAGGCCGCGGTGCAGCTTCAGGCGGCGGCTCAGGGCCTGCTGCCCGACCCGGCTCCTGCAGGCCTCGAGCCGCTGGCGCTGGGCATCGGCCTCGAGAGCGGGCCGGCCATGTCGGGCTCGCTGGGTGTGGCCAGCCGCCGCACCCACATGGTGATGGGCCGCACGGTCACCATCGCCAGCCGCCTGGTAGGCATGACGGCCGACCTCGGCTACCCCATCCTGGTCGGCGAGGGGCTTGCCGCCCAGGTCAACGCCTCGGGTCTGCAATCGCTCGGTACGTTTATGCTTGATGGCGTGCGCATGCCCCACCATGTCTACGCCTACCCCCTGTTCGCCGCGCCGCGCCTCGACACCGATCCGCGCGCCGGCCTCTACCGTCCCGCCGCGCAGGGGCAGGGCTTCGAGCCGGCCGGTCCGGCCACCGTCATCACACCCTATCCGCCTTCCACCGGCTCCTCCCTTCACTGACCGGGGTCGGTGTGTCTGATGTCGCGGCCCACCGGGGGTGGGCGCTCTTCCTGTTGGCGTGTCTGGCTCTCGTGCCCCGGCTGACGGTCGCCGCGCCCTGCCAGCCCGGCGAGGGCGAGCCCCTCGAGCAGAGCCTCGCCCACATGGCCGACTGTCAGGATCAGCCCTCGTGGCTGGCCTGGGTGGGCGAGCGCCTGAACCGCGCCGGGCGCTACGCCGAGGCGGTGGATCACCTCGAGCGCGCGCTGCTGCTCGATCCCGGGCTGCTGCCCGCACGCCTCGGCTACCTGCTGGCGCTGGCCGGCAGCGGCGACACCGAAGCGGCGCTGGCCCTCGCCAGCGACATGCTCGCTCAGGACGAACTGCCGCCCTCGGTTCGTGGGCCGCTCGCCCAGCGGGTCGAGCGATGGCAGCGCGAGCGCGCGCAGCCGACGGCGCCGCTGGCAACCTCGCGCACCCGGATGAGCGCCGGCCTGCGGGTGGGCCGCGACAGCAACCTGCTCGGCGCTCCCAACCTCGACAGTCTCACGCTGATCCTTGCCGGTCAGCCGGTGGAGCTGCCGCTCGACGACACCTACCGAAGCCGGCCGGGCAACTACCTCAGGCTCGACGGCAACCTCGAGCATGCGCGGCTGCTCGACGAACTCGCACCGGGCATGCGCCTCGATCTCCTGCTGCAAGTGCGCCGCCGCCTCAGCCCGCAGGTGCCGCAGAGCAATCTCGACCAGGTCAACCTTGCGGTCGAGCTGTCGCGGCGCTGGCCAGGCACGCCCACGCCCGAGCAGGCGCTGGCGCGCCCCGCCGGCTGGTACAGCAACCTGTCGGCCGGCAGCCTCGACGGCGCCATCGGCACCCGCTACCGCACCGTGGGCCTTGGCGGCGGCCTGCAGTGGCAGCTGCGCCCTGCCGACACCCCCTGCGAGGCGCGTACCGGCGTCGATGTCCAGCAGCGCCACCTCGCGAGCAACACCGTGCTCTCCGGCAACTACGGCGGCCTGCAGTTGCTGCTGCAGTGCGAGATCCCCGGCCTCGGCCTGCAGCCGGTGCCCGGCAGCATGCCCGCGACCCCCGCCTGGCAGCTCGCACTCACTCACGGTACCGACCGTCCGTCGGACGACGCGCGGCCGGGCGGTGCCCAGCGCCAGAGCCTGCTGCGGATCACCGGGCTCTACGGCCCCTGGCTGGCCGATCTCGACCTCGAGCGCCGCCAGGATGCCGGCGTCTACAGCAGCCTTCTCGGCGACGAAACCCGTCAGGTTCGGCGCCGTGCGGCCCGCATCGAGTGGCGCGCTTTCGGCTCGCCCTCGTGGCCAGGCAACCTGGGCGTGGGGCAGGGGGGCTCCCTCGAACTGCGTCTCGGGGTCGAGTGGAGCCTGCAGCGCGCCACGATCGGCCTCTTCAACGCTCGCAGCTGGGGCCCCTACGCGGCCATCCGTTACCTCTGGTAGCCCGCTTATCGAGCCCGACACTTTCGTGTGATCGTGGTCACCGGCTCGGTTGTGGTGCGCTTGCTACAGTTCGCTGCACGATGCCCGCCGTGTAGCGGAGCACCGGCGGCCCCCCCGGGCCGACTGTGCAATACTCCACGTCGGGAAAAATTACTGCCCGTGGCTTTGCCATGCGCTGCGCATTGCGCACGCCAGAGGCCACGGTACTGAACTCAACCGCTAAAGGAACCTCGATGCCTATCCAAGTGTTTGGCGCCCCGCAAGCTGTCATCATGCTTAACCGGGCCTTCACGGATACCTCCCCCGGCAACCTGTTCTTCAACAACCAGGTCGCCGAGGCCTCCGCCAACACCTTCGCCTGGGCCAACTCCTTCGGTAACAACTTCGCCGCGCTGTCCGACACCGCGCTGGCCAACCTGGTCCTCACCAACCTCGGCCTCGGTTCCAACACCGCCCTGGCCACCGCGCTTGCCGAGTACTACGGCCAGACCGGCATGGCGAACCGCGGTTTCGTCACGCTGCAGCTCTGCCAGATCCTGTCGGCGGCCGAGAGCCACCCCGATCTGAGCCCGATGTACGGTGCTGCCGGCGCGGCCTGGAACAACGAAGTCAACAGCGCCTACAGCTACTCGGCCAACCCGGCGAATACCAACACGTCGCCCGCGGGCCCGCCGGCCGCCCCGACTTTCATGCTTACGGCCAGCACCGCAACCGTCGATGAAGGCGGCAGCGTCGTGTTCACCGTGAACACCACCAATGTGGCCAACGGCACCACCTTCGACTACGTGCTCGGCGGTGGTGTCAGCGGTGCCGACGTGGTCGGCAACCTCTTCGGCACGGTCACGATCAACAACGGTGTCGGCCTGTTCCAGGTCAACCTCGCGGCCGACCAGCTCACCGAGGGTGTCGAGACCCTGACGGTCACCCTGCTGGGCACGGGTCAGGCCACCGCGCCGGCCACCTCGGTCACCATCAACGACACCTCCACCACGCCCGCGCCGGCGGTGCCCACGCTGTCGGTCACCCCGGGTTCGGTCTCGGTCACCGAGTCGGGCACGATCACCTTCACGATCACCACCTCGAACGTGGCCAACGGCTCGATCGTCGGCTACTCGATGTCGGGCACCGGCCTCACGGCGGCCGATCTCGCCGGCGGTGCCGGTCTCACCGGTACCACCACGGTCATCAACAACGCCGCCACGGTCGTGGTGAGCCTGGCGGCCGACATGCTCACCGAGGGTCTCGAGACCCTCGAGCTGTCGCTCAACACCCTCAATGGCACCGCGCTCGCCACCCCGGTGGTGGCGCAGGCCGTGTCGATCAGCGACACCTCGGTGGGCAGCTTCGTGGTCACGGCCTCGCAGATCGCCACCGACAACGCGGCTGGCCGCGAAGTCACGGTGATCACCCGTGGTTCGGCCGACCCGACCATCCTCGTCACGATCCTGAGCGACGTGCTCACGGCCACCAACGGCCGCGGCTTCGTGATCCAGGGCGATGGCAATCATGTCATCACGAGCGGCAATCTCGCGCTCACGCCTGCGCTTGCGGCCACGGGCGACACCATCAACATCGACGGCAACGGCAACAACGTCGTCAACAGCAACGCTGGCGACGACTCCGTCACGATCAACGGTACCGGCAATGCCACCCTCGACGGCGGTTTGGGCAATGACACCCTGACCGGCAACGGTGGCGCCGACAGCCTCGTGGGCGGTGCGGGTGCCGACCAGCTCAACGGCAACGCCGGCAACGACACCCTGGTGGGTGGCGCAGGCGCCGACGCCATCGACGGTGGCACCGGCAACGATCGCATCGTCATCGGCGACGCCGAGTTCGCTGCGGGTGAGGCCATCGATGGCGGTGCGGGCACCGACACGCTGGTGGCGTCCGGCACCAACGATTTCACGACCGGCACGCTGGTCGGCATCGAGGCGATCGTCCTCAACTCCACGGCCACCTTCGATGCGGCCACCCTGGCGGGCGTCACCAGCCTGACCGGCGACGGCACGAGCATCGTCAACGTGATCGGTCCGGGTCTGGTCGACCTGCGTCCGGTGACCGTCGGGGGTCTGGCGCAACTGAACCTGCAGGCCGCTGCGGTGGTGCAGGTCAATGCCGCCACGCTGTCGCAGATCGCGGCGGTCACCAACCCGGTGGGCACCACGCTGATCGTTGACGCCGCAAGCTATCAGTCGGCGCTGACCAAGGGCGCGGTGAACGCGCGCGTGCAGGTCCAGGACACGACCGACAACATCATCGCGAACCTGGGTTCGATCTCGGGCTCGGTGTCGATCACCGCGGGTGCGGTCACGGTGGCGCAGGCCGCCGCGCTGATCGAAGCGGGTGTGGGCGCGGTGGTGAGCTACTCGCTGGCCGACACGGCGGCCAACCTTGCGCTGGCCGCCGATGCGGTGCTGGCGCGCGCCACCGGCATGGTGGTGTCGGGCACGGCCACGGCGATCCAGGCAGCGGCGCTCGAAGTGGCCGCCGGCACGATGGTGGCGGCCAACCCGGCGGCGCTGTTCAGCTACAGCGTGTCCGACACGGCGGTGAATCTTGCTACCGTGACCGACGGCCTGAACAGCGCGGTGTCGGTCACCTCGACCACCGTGGCCACGATGGCGCAGGCTGCCGCCATCGAAGCCGCGGCGAGTGCCTTTGAGGACGCTGGCGCCAACATTCCGATCACCGGCAAGACGCTGAGCTACAGCATCAGCGATACCGCGGCCAACCTGGCCGCTGGCGCGGGCGCCGCGCTCGACGCCGCCTTCAACGTGACCGCCACGACCGCCGCCACGGTGGGCGAGGCGCTCACCATCGACGCCGCGAACAACACCGGCTCGACCAGCTACAACATTACCGGTTCGTTCGCCGACCTGACCGACCCGCTCAACGTGGCGGCGGTCAACGGCGCGACCAACCTCACGGTGACCGGCGGCAACCTCTCGGTGCTGCAGGGCAACCAGATCGAGGCACTGAACAACGGCGGCACCAACAGCTACGGCCTGACCGGCAGCATCCAGGTCCTGCTGGCGGCCAACCCGGCGGTCACGGGCAGCGCCAGCGCGGCCGTGCCCTCGGGCGCGCCCTACACCGTGGCCCAGGTGGCCGGTCTGGTGAACAAGTTCGGCGGTGCCAAGATCGGCAACGCCTCGCTGACGGTGAACGACACGGTGGCGAGCTGGGCGGGCCTGACCGCTGCGGCGGCTGCCGAGATCAACCTCGTGGGCTCGACCATCAACGGCGCGGCCACGGTTGACCAGGTGGTGGCGATCCGCACGGCCTTCGGCCGCGCGGCGGGTGCCGACCTCGGCATCGCCTACAGCCTGGATGACGCGGGCAGCGCGATCGCCGGCGCGATCGCCAAGGTTCGCGACAACGCCACCGACATCAACGCCACCGGCTCGGTGACGGCCGCGCAGGCCACCACGCTGCTGGGTGCGACCAACGGCGGCACCACCACCATCGCGGCGGTTTCGGCCAGCGCAGCCGACGCGGTCGCGCTGACCTTTGCGAACGCCAACGAGAAGATCACCGCGCTGACCATCACCGGCACCGCGGATGCCGCGCAAGCGGCGGCCCTGCTTGCCGATGTCACGGCCACCAACGTCGGCTCGGTTGTCTACAGCCTGTCGGACAGCGCCACCAACCTGAACGCTGCGGCCGACGCGGTGCTCAATGGCGCCACCAACATCACGGCCTCCACGGCCGCCACCACCGCGATCGCCTCGCGCCTGGTGGCAGCGTCCAACGGCGGCACCACGGTCTACGCGATCAGCGACGACGCGGCCAACGTGACCGCGCTGCTGGCGCTCGAGCCGGCTACCGTCAACGGCGCCACCTCGGTGACCGTGCGCGATGTCTACACCGCGCTCAACGCCGCCTCGGCCGACACCATCCGTGCGCGCGCCGACTTCACCATCGTGGCCACCGCCTCGCAGGCGGATCTCGCGGCCCTGGCGCTCACGGCCGACGTCTTCAAGAACGACGTCGACCGCTTCGAGATCACCTCGGCGCTCAGCCTGGCTGACCGTGTGAATCTGGCCGCGGTCACCTCGTTCAAGCCGGTGACCTACAACGTCACCGAGACCCAGGCCAACCTGGTCAATCCGGCCAACAATCCCTTCGTCACCGGCGCGGTCAACATCACGGCGAGCAACGCGGTCACGGTTGCTCAGGCCAACGACGTGATGGCGCTCGGCAACAGCGGCACCAAGACCCTCACTGCGCTCACCGATACCGCGATCAACCTCGCGGGTGCCTCGGCTGCCGTGGTCAACGCCGCCACGGCGGTCAATCTCGCAGCGGGTGCCGCGGTCACGGCCGCCCAGGCCGCGGTCCTCGCGAGCGCCCCGATCAATGCCAAGCTGCTCGCGGGCACCTACAACGTCGCCGACACCGCCGCAGGGCTGTCGGCGGTTGCCGGCTCGGTGCTGACCGACGCCAACGTGGGCACGGTCACCGTCACCGACAACGGCTTCGTCACCACCACGGTGGCGGCTGCCGACAAGATCTACGGCGCCACCGGGGTCTCCACCGGCAACTATCACCTGCAGGACACCGCGGCCAACCTCGCGGCCTCGGCCACGACCGCCGCCGCCGCGGTTCCGGGCAACAGCCTCTACGGCTTTGCGACCAACATCATGGTCACCGGTGTTGCCAGCGTCGCCGAGATCAACACGATCAAGGCGATGCAGACCATGGGTTCGGTGACGAGCTACTCGCTCACCGACACCGCAGCCGCCCTGTCCGGCACCACCACGGCCAACCGCAACGGCGCCGCCAACCTGGTGGCCACGGGCGACGCCACGGTGGCCCAGGCCACCACGATCGAAGGCGCCAACAACGGTGGCAGCACCGTGATCGAGGCGCTGGTCGACAGCGCCGCAGCGCTCGCCGGCAGCAGCAATGCCGTGCTCGACACCGTCGTGGGCATCACCGGCAGCGCCAACCCGAACAACGGGCTGGTGCGTGCCACCACCGATGCCAACGGTGCGCAGGCCTCGACGATCGCCGGCTTCACGAAGGCGGTGATCTACAACGTCACCGACACCGCCGCCAACGTCGCGGCCTCCACCGGCCTGAACGAGGCGGTCAACGTCACGGCCACCGGTGTGGCCGACGTGGCGCAGGCTACCGCGATCGAGCAGGCCACCAACAGCGGCACCACCGTGATCGCTGCGATCACCGACTCGGCGGCGAATCTTGCCGGGTCGAGCAACGCGGTGCTCAACCTCGTGACGGTTGGTGCCGTCACGGCCAACACCAACGCGACGGTCGCACAGGCCACCACGCTGCAGGGCTTCACGAAGGCGGTGGTCTACAGCATCTCCGACTCGGCCAGTGCGCTCGCGAGCGCCCCGGCGGCGGTGCGCAACGAGGCGGTGAACCTGATCGCCACCGGTGACGCGACCATCGCGCAGGCGACCACGATTGCCGGCTCGACCAACAGCGGCACGAAGACCTACTCGATCGCCGACACCTACGCGAACATCATCGCCGACGCCAACGTGAACGGCACGGCCGACGCCGACGCTGCGCCCTCGGTGCTCGACGGTGCCACGCGGGTCACGGTCACGCATGCGCTGACGCTGGCGCAGGCGGCGGCGCTCGATGCGCTGGTCACCCCGACCATCGTCTACAGCATCGTTGACACCGACGACAACATCGCGGCGGCGGTCAACGCCGGCAGCATCTACCTGACGGGTGCCACCTCGGTGACCACCTCGGCCGGTGTGGCGCTGGACTTCATCACGGTGAACGCCGCGCTCGCGCTGGAACTCAGCCGTGCCGAGAAGATCGCGCTGCCGGTGGGTCTGGATGCGGCGAACTACATCATCACCGCCTCGGTGGCCGATGTCACCGGGGCCGATGCGGCCAGCTACGCGGCGCTGCCCTCGGGCAACCTGCGTGTGGTCGACACCTATGCCAACCTGAGCAGCGGCGTGCCGGTGGTGGAGGCTGCGGCTGCGATCGTCGTGAACGACGCCGTCACGGCCTCGCAGGCCGTGGTCGTCAACGCCTTCGCGGCGTCGGCGGCCGACACCCGCTACAGCCTGAACGACACCGCGGCCAACCTGGCTGCGGCGCAGGCTGCGGTGCGTGACCAGGCCTTCAACATCACGGCCACGGGTACCGCCACGGCGGCGCAGGCGCTCACGCTGGTGGGTGCGGCGAACGCCGGCGTCACCACGGTTGCGGCGGCCACCGCCTCGGGTGCGGATGCGCTGGCGATTGCCAACGCGCTGCTGGTCGTGGGTAACAACGACAAGGTCACCGCACTGACGGTGACCGGCACGGCCACGGCCACGCAGGCCAACGCCATCGCGACCGCGGTGACCGCGACCGACATCGGCTCGGCCACCTACAGCATCAGCGATGCGGCGCTCGACGTGGCCACGGTGGCCACGTCGGCCGCCCTCCAAGGCGCGGTGAACATCACCGCCACCGGCGCGGCGATCACGGGGGCGCAGGCCGCCACGATCCTCGGGGCCACCAACAGCGGCACGACCGCGATCGCCGCGGTCAGCGACACGGCGGTTGCCGTCTCGGCGCTGGCCGTGGGTGCTACCGAGAACATCGCCACGATCACCGCCACCGGCACCGCCACGGTGGTGCAGGCGGCGGCGATCAATGCGCTCGACGACGCCGACACGACGGTCAACTACAACTACGCGATCGTCGACAACGCGGCCAACGTGCTGGGCGCCAGCCTCACGGTGCTCGACAACTCGACCGGTGCCACGGTGGTGACCGACCGGGTGAACGTGGCCACGGCCGCGCAACTGCTCGCGCTCGATACCGCCACCACCACGATCACGGTGCAGGTGGACATCACCGACACGGCGGCCAACCTGATCGCCGCCTCGGCAGCGATCAAGACCGACGGGCAGATCCGCTCGGTGGTGGTCGACGGCACGGTGTCGGTGGCCAACATCAACACCATCAGCACGACGTTCACGCAGAACCTGGTCAACGTCAACGAGGCCAACCTCAGCTACAACCTGTCCGACACCTTCGCGCAGCTGGCGGGCACCACGGCCAACGTGCGTGACGGCGCCGGCACGGTCGCGGTGACCGGCACGCTGACCGTGGCACAGGCCAATGCGGCCTCGCTGTGGAACGGCGGTTCGGTCTCGTACACGATCACCGACAGCGCGGCCAATGTTGCGGGTGCGCTCACCACGGCGCTCGCCGGTAACGCCAGCACCATGACCCCCTCCGTGGCCCTCACCAAGGCCACGAGCATCACGCTGAACAGCGCCGCCACGGTGCTCGAGGCGTCGGAGCTCTCGGAGGTGCTCGCACCGCTGACCTTCAATTACACGATCGCCGACTCGGCGGCGGCCATCGTCGCGGCCTACAACGCCGTGAACAGCACCGGCCGCAACGATCGCGGCACGATCATCGAAGCCACCTCGGTGGCGCTGGTGGGTTCGGCCACGGTCGATCAGGTGGTGGGCAGCGCCACGCTGCGCGGTCTCAACCAGGTGCCGGATCTCGCCGGCTACTCGGTGTCGGACACCGCAGCCAACCTGGTCACGGCGATCACCGCCAACCCGGCAGCGCTTGCAGGTGCCACCTCGGTCACGCTGCTCACCAACGAGTTCCTGAGCGTGTCGCAGGCCGAGGCGCTGGTGGCGCTGGCCAACTTCGATGGCTTCGGGGGTGCGTACAACATCCGCGACAGCGTCTCGAATGTGCTGCTCGGCAACCCGGCCACCATCACCGGTGCGGGCTCGATCACGCTGCTCGACACCGTGGCCAACCTGATCGGCAGCGGCGGCATCGCCAACGTGATGGCGTCCTTTGGTCTGGCGGGCGTCAACGTCGATGTGCAGCTCTTCGCGGGCAGCACCGCGACGGCTGCGGATCTCGCCGCCATCGATGCCGCCAACGGCAACGGCACGGTGGTGATCAGTGTGACCGACACGGCAGCGGCGCTCGCCGCGCTGGGTGCGGCCACGCTGAGCACGATCACCAACATCACCGCTACCACTCCGGCGAACGTTGCTGATGCAACGATCATCGAGGCGGCCACCAACCCGGGTACGACCACCTACAGCATCTCGGATACTGCTGCCCTGGTTGCCGGTGCCTCGACGGCGGTTCGTGACGGGGCGATCAACATCACCGCGACCGGTCCGGCCACCGCCTCGCACGCAACCGCGATCCTCGCCTCGAACAACTCAGGCACGACCACGATCGCGTCGGTCTCTGCCACTGCTGCTGAGGCTGAGGCGTTCACCTTTGGTGTCGGAGAGACGATCACCTCGCTGACCGTCACGGGCAATGCGACCGTTGCACAGGCCACGGCTATCCGTGCCGACGTCACCGCCGGCTCCGTCGGGTCGGCCACATACAGTCTGGAGGACACGGCTGCCGCCGTGGCTCTCGCCTCGCCTGCGGTCCGAAGCGGGGCCACGAACATCACCGCCACGGGTGCGGCCACGGCAGCCGAAGCCACGACGATCCTTGGGTCGGCCAACACCGGCGCCACCACGATCGCCTCGGTGACGGCCACGGCGGCGGAGGCGGAAGCCT
>Ga0315902_10005639_pt1 | contig 17571 bp, 18 predicted proteins | sample LakEriMetagenome_9_FD_203523 | JGI IMG/M metagenome (GOLD analysis project Ga0315902, IMG submission 203523) | Freshwater fungal communities from buoy surface, Lake Erie, Ohio, United States - Buoy 12 MA117 | ecosystem: Environmental > Aquatic > Freshwater > Lake > Lake biofilm | place: USA...
CGCATCGTTGACGATCTTGTTCTTCGCGTCCGCCGAAGCCTTGGCGGAGGTGGAGTCATTGCCCTCTTTCGGAGCGATGTCCAGCAGCAGCACTTCAGCGCCGATGTTGGCGAAGTGGCACGCGATACGGCTGCCCATGACGCCGGAGCCGAGCACGGCGATCTTGCGGATGTTTCGTTTGGTCATTGTTCGATCGGATTCTCACCGCCAAGACGCGAAGAGCGCGAAGTGGACTTCCTTGGCGTGCTTGGCGTCTTTGCGGTGAATGGCATTTCAGAAGAGTTGTTCCTGTTCGAGGATACGATCCAGTTCCGTCATCACTTGACGGAAGTTGTTGAGTTGCGCGGGGGTAAAGCGGCTCTGCACCGCCTCGTTGAATTTGATCACGGTGTTGCGGCTCACGTCGCGCATCTGTTTGCCCTTCGCGGTGAGGTGGATGCGCACCACGCGCTTGTCCTCCTTGCACGCGATCCGCTTGATGAGCCCGGCCTCCTCCATGGTCTGCAAGGTGCGCACCAGGCTGCGGCTCTCCATGCCCATACGCGGACCGAGCTTGGTGCTGGGCGTGCCCTCCGGCTCGATGTTGAGCAGGATCTGCCCCACGGCCATGCTGCCGCCGTACTTGGCCGCCTCAGTGTTGTAGATGCGCGATATGCGGCTCCACACCTTGCGTATCGGAAAGTCGATCGTCTCTTCGGGCTTCATCACAGGTCCGGCTTCGGAGCCTAAGGTAATCGGAAAAGTTATGCGCGCATACTATCGTCAGCTGCGGGTAGAATAGGAGCCAGGCACGGTCCTTGGTACTTTTGTGGCCCACCGATTCCCCATGAAACACCTGATCTGGGCCACGATGGCCGCTTTCGCGTTGACCCTCGGAGGTTGCACCAAGGACGAGGCCGAGGACCCTGCAACGACCCCTGCCGGTCCGCGCCTTATCCTGAAGTTCAGGTTCGATAGCACCCAGGTGCGGTTGGGCAACCTGGGGCAGCCCAGTGCGGTGCCGGCCGGACGCGGCGCCTACAGCCCGCGTTTCAACAAGATGAGCGCCCACTATGTGGAGTTCTCACCCACCGCTTTGACCCAGGTGGGCCAGGGGGATGTGGTGTACCACGCTCCGGAGACCACCATGGCCGGTGCCACGGCCATCGACCATGACCTGGGCATCAACGTGGGCGACGGCCAGGCCTTTGTCAACATCCCCCTGAGCGACCTTAACCCCGGTACATACCAGTTCCTCCGCGTGTCCCTGGCCTACCAGAACTACGATGTCCGCTTCTACTACAACAACGTGGGGTACATGGGCACCATCGCATCGTTCATTGGGTATAACACCTACATCGGGTCGCACCTGGTGCACGATTCCACGGTGACGGTGAACGCCAACAAGTTGCAGGGCTACTGGGCCTTCGAGGTGCAGGACCCACCCATCCCAACACCTGTTACCGAAGGCCAGGCCCCAGGTACCACCGTGGTGAACCCCATCCAGGCCACTTCGCCCATTCCGGCCGGTTCATGCCTGGTCACGGGTGCCTTCGCAGCACCGCTCACCATCACGGGCAATGAGACGCAGGACATCGTGATCACCGTGTCGCTCAGCACGAACAAGAGTTTTGAGTGGACGGAACTGGATGGCGACAACAAGTTCGAGCCTGTGAACGGCGAAGCGGTCGTCGACATGGGCATCCGGGGCATGATCCCCATCGTGCAGTAACGCTCAGGGTCGGACCGCGACCTCCAGTAGCGGGGCAAGTACCCCTGAATGGCAAGGGTCGGAGGTGATCTCCGAGCGTAGCCATTGCGTGCCTTTCGCGCCACGCTTGACCTTCAAGGTCACCGAGTTCCCGTTCCGTTCGATGATCTCCAATCCTCCGCTGGCGCGCCATACGATCACGTCCTCAGGTCCCCCCAGGATGTATATCCGCGTATCACCAGTGCGGGGTGGCGTTGCCGAGGCGTCCGCGGGCAATAGTCGCCGCCGCTCGCCACAATGGTCGCGCAAGTGTTGCTCAGGTCTTCGTTGATAGACGCGGACATAGTCCACCTCAAAGCGCGTTTCCCCGGGCCAGATGATGGGGGCCTTGGGTGCTTTGCAGTACCCGCCCGGTTCCGACACGGCCAGGTCGAGAACGAGGTTGATACCGTCCGTTGACCTCGGGAAGTAAGGCGCTGTGGCCAGTTCGCCGGGGGCGCGGTCGCAGGCTGGTAATGGCCGTCCTCGGCCGTCCACGTAACGACCGCGTTGGTGCACCAGTTCGCCGTCCAGATACCAGCGGGTCTCGTCGGCATCCCATTCCACCGCGTACACATGGAAGTCTTGCGAAAGGTCGTTGGCCTTGTGCTTGCCGGTGTGTGAGAACTTGCGTTGCCCCCATCGGTGCAACGAGCCTTTCATCCAGTTGGGCTTTTCGCCGCAGAACTCGAACACGTCGATCTCCGTCTCTCCCCCGAAACCCCAGAACGCGGGCCAAAGACCGGCGCCTTTCGGGATGCGGCAACGCACTTCGAATCGTCCGTGGTTGAAGTGTGCTTCGCCGATGGAATGCACCATGCTGCCCGCGTGGTCCTTGCGTTGGCCATACCATTCCTCGGCACTGGTGCGCACGCCCAACAGGAGCATCCCGTCACGTACCTGCACCAGGTCATCACGAAAAATGGTGTTGCTGGTGCCCATCACCCGGCAGCCCGGGCATTGGTCGCTGCCATCGGCGCTGTAGGTGAAGTAGGTCACCCACTTGCTGCGGTCCAGGGTATTGCCGGTGAACTCATCATGGAAGACCAGCTTCCATGCACTTGTGTCACAGGGGCCGCCGGGGCTGTAGGCCGCCGGTCCCACACGCTTCTCCCGCCTGCCTTGGGCCGTGGCGACCAGCCCGCACAGGAGGAGGACGGTGAAGGCGACTGGTCGAAGATGGTCGAGCATGGTGTCCGGGAAGGGCGGTGAGGGGAACCGTGAACAAGGTACAGGGATCACCGGCGCTGAAAGGGGGGGCAGGAGTTGGTCCACCAGGTATTCGTTGCACGGCCCCTGGTCGGTGATGTTCCCCATCCAGCGGCGAAGTTGCGCGGACACCAATGATCGGATCACCCGAGGCAGGAAGATCGTGGGCCACCCATGCGGTACGGTCCCCGGATCGGTTCTCTGCGCCCCAGCCATCACGCGGCGCTGACCATCACGAAGAGGGGAACACCATGGCGGCTGTGCCCATCCAATACCAAGCTGGAATGGAGACCCGCATGGAACGCTTGTGGCATGTTGCTCCCGGCCGCGTAGGTCGCTGCTTCACGCAGCAGCACGACCGGCAGTTCGTCTGCTGACCCGAGGCCGTGGTTGGCGTGATCACGTTCCATGCTCCGGACCGTGGCCTGACCGGTCCTGGAAGTACATCAGTGCGGCACACCGGCATGGCGGGCTCACCACATGTGTTCCGCCCGCTGTTCCCTGAATGCGCAATGAGGGAGGCTCTCCGGTCGCATCCCGCATTGCGCAGGGTGCAGCTGCCGCTCACTTCACAACGGTGCGTCGGGTTTCCACGCCATCAGAAAGAATGCGAAGCGTGTACGTTCCTGCCGGCAGGTCTGCGGGAAGCTGAATGTCGATCGGTCCGCCATGTTGCGGCAATCCGTGGATCGCCACCCGACGTCCTTGCATATCCAACAGTTCCACATGTATGGCGGTTCCGAAACCGTCCGATGCGTTGACCCACAAGGTGGACCCTGTGATCGGCACCGGGTAGACCGTGATGTCGTTCCTCTCCGGACTGCCGCTCAGCCCTACGGAAAGGTCATTCGTCAGTCGGATGAATACCATGTCGTTGTTGGTAAAGGAGGCGAAGCCCGCCAGGATGATCTTGCCGTCGGCCTGCAGGGCAATGCAGTTGGCTTCCTCGAAGCTGGCGGACACCGGGATGATGGCGTAGCCGCCCGTGGCGAATGTGGGGTCGATGACACCGGTGGGGAGATACCTGGTGATGAACATGTCCCGATTCCCGAAGGCGCCCTGGCCCGTAGTTCCGACACAGATGATCTTGCCATCAGCCTGAACGGTAACTCCCAGCGCTGCGTCGATGGGGTTGTAATTCGCCATGACCGTTCCGCCGGAGCCAAAGCTCGTGTTCACCGTGCCGGTCGTGTCGAAGCAGCTCAGTCCCATGTCGAATCCGCCGGTGCTGCTGATGCGTCCTGCGAGGTACACGGCATTTCCGTCGACAGCCATGTCGAAGACCTCGCTGATGGTCGCCCCGGAATAGATGCCATTGATGGCGAAATCCGTGTTCAGGGTACCATCGGCTTCGAAGCCGGCCATCAATGCGTTCTCCGTATTGTTGATGGTCGAGTATCCGGCAGCGATGAACCTGCCTGATGCCAGTACGCTTATGCATCTGAAGGAATCTTCGGAGTTTCCTCCCAATTGAAGGGTGGTGTAACCGCCCGTGCCGAAGGAGTTGTCCAGGGTGCCATCTGGCAGCAAGCGCATCACCACGGCACGCTTGTAGGTGAATCCCGGAACGCTGGATGCCCCGGCCAACAGGATCTTGCCACTGGGCAGCAACTCCAGGTCGTAAGCATAGTCCTCGCTGAGACCGACCTGAACGATGGAAATGCCATCGCCACCCCCGAAGGTGGCATCGGGTGTTCCGTCGGCAGTGAGCCGGACCACTATGAAGTCGGTATTGTCAGCCGTGACCGAGTAGCCTCCGCACACAACGATTTTTCCATCCGGTTGGATCTTCACGTCGTACCCGAAGATGGATCCTCCTGCCGAGGCAAGGTTATAAAGGCCATTGTTGGCGAACGTACTGTCGGGACTGCCGTCCGTCTTCAGCCGGCCGATGACCAGGTCCGACGTGAATCCGGTCGTTGAGGTGATGCGTGCCACTCCCGCGAACACGGTTTTCTGGTCGGGTTGGATGGCGATGGCGTACGCCACATCGTGCAGTGTTCCGGGGCCCAGTCTGACGATCCCGTCCGAATCGAAGGTGACATCAAGGGCGCCGACCTGTGCGCGGGCGGTTGTGTGCAGCAGCAGGAAAGCGGTCAGCGTCAAGTAGAGGTTGTTCATGATGATGAATGTGGTAGTGGCTAAGGTAGCAAGCGCGTGAACACCGATCCGGGTAGGTTGGTGCTATCCGCGCTGATCCGCTTACATCATATCGGGCTTCTTCACAAGGCGCTTGCGGCCATCCACCCACAGCGCCAACCCCTCGCTCGCCTGGAATGTGTAACGAAGCCTCGAAGCATGCAGCACCTGGTCCAGGTGACCGGACTGGTCGTCGTACAGGTATACGCTGTCACAGGCAAAGCGCCACACGGACGTATCACCTTGCACACTGTAGCGCATTTGAGGTGCCACGTTCCGGCGCTTCAAGCGAAGGGTATCGTCCTCGATCACGCGTTCAGGCAAGGCCACATGCATGAAGCCCCTATCCGAGAAGTCCCGTTCCAGCCAGATCAGCTTCTGCCCCCAGCTTTCCTTCTCGCCGAAGTTGGCCAGTACCCAAAGGGCTTGTGTGTCCGTACTGTCCGCTCCGAAGAAGGTGGGCAGCATCGTCCAGCTATCATAGGCGGGTGACGAGACCGCCATCATCTCCACGGCGCTATCCGCTGCGAACCGATAGCGGTAAAGTCGAAGGCCTTCGAAGGTCTCCTCCACATTGGAGGCCACCATGAGGTAGGTCATATCGCCCAGATCGAAGGTGGTCTGGATGAGCAGGGTATCATGCGCCAGGTTGTCGTCGATGGCCGGGAATGCGAACGGTCCGCTCCCCCTGATCCCGCTCGCAGGAGTGGGTGCCGGCTTCTCCGCAGCCGTGCAGCCCAGCATGAAAAGCAGTGCGCCCAGCCAGGCGAAAAGGCCGGTCCTCATTTGGTCTTGATGGGGCTCACATTCCCGGACCCGGTCACGGTGACGTTCACGCTGGAAGGAGTTCCCAGATAGCGGACATCCCCGCTGCCCATCACCTGTCCATCGATCACGCCGTTCGTGCGCACTTCAATATCCCCACTGCCCATCACCTCTGCGGTCACCTTGGTCGCCGTGAGTTCCGAGGCCTTTACATCGCCGGAGCCCTGTACGCTGGCTTGCAGGGCATCACAGGTGCCCGACAATTTCACCGCACCGGAGCCTTGCACGGTCGCTTTCACAGCACCGCCTTGCACGTTCATCTTGATATCGCCACTGCCTTGCACGTCCAGGTCGAAGGCGTTCGCGACAAAGGTGCCGGTGCTTTTCACATCGCCGGACCCCTGCACCGACAGGCGATCCATCGAACGCACGCGCAGTCGTACCAGGAATGGTTTGTCCGTGTTGTAGCATTCCGAAGTGCGAATGGTCCAGTGGCCGTCCTTCACCACGGTCTCCACCAGGCCCACCAGGTTCGCCTGGCCTTCCACCTCCACGGATTGGTCCGTGCCTTGGGTCAGTTCAACATCCAGGGAACCCTGAAGAGTGATGGCGTGAACGGCAGGAAGGTCAAGTGTTCGTTTAACAACGTCCCCCTTGCCCGTTACACAGGTTGCCGAAAGGCAGGACAGAATGAACAGTGATGCTGCTACGGTTGCAGCTACCATGAATAGATGGCGCATGGGTTCAACGTATCAGGGTGAGGTGTCCTGTCCATTCGAGCCCACCTACCTTGAAGACATAAAAGTACGCTCCGGACACCACGGGTTCACCCGCGAAGGTCCGGCCATCCCACGTGATGTCGTTGCCTTGCGAGGCGAACACGCGTTGGCCATACCGGTTCCAAATGGCCAGGTCCGCACACGGGCCCAGGTCCGTAAGGTCGCTCGGTCCGAACGTATCGTTGATGCCATCCCCGTTCGGCGTGAACACCGTTGGCATTTCCAGCCGGGTGAGGTCGGGTTGTTCCACTGCCGGGTAGACACTGCTGAAGGTCTGCTGCTCGCCGTTCCCGTCGGTAGCCACAACAGTGGCTCCAATTGGTTCGCCAAAGGCGAAGCGATGCACCGGGTCCGGGTCGGTGGTGGTGGCTCCGTCGCTGAAGGTCCAGATCGTGCTGACGGCGCCTTGCGGCCCGGTGAAGAAGCCCCTGACGCCCTCGCAATCCGGTTCAAGACGCACAATGATCTCCTGTTGCTGAGCGCTCGAGTTGGTGGCGCACCAGAGGACCAGCGCCATCAGGATGACCTTCGGCAGATGTAAGGTCTTGGTAGTCAAAGTCATGAGTGCTTTTTGTTCGTCCCTCATCCTGCCGGGTAGGACGCCTTCCTCAAAGGTCGAGCGAGGTTCAGTCGCAGCTTGGCCCACCTAGGGCATTCTTCCACCACCGCCATGTTGACTGAGCGCGCAAGATGTCGTCGATGTTCCGAGGTAACCCGTCGGCCGATCCGTTCGTATCATCATACCCGGATGGCCGTTCTGTCTTATCAGAACAAGCCCTCCATCGAAGTAGAACGCATTGATCTGGATGCATCGTGGACCCGACATATCGGAGCACTGGTCAGGCCAGGCCATAGGTCATTTGCTGGCCGGGTCCGGGCATCGGCCCGTGTTCGCCCATTTCGGGCGCGTGGACCACACGGTAGTGGAGCGGTTGCTCGCCGAAACGGAATCCGCCAGCTTGGCAGTGGGCGATGCCGTCTCGGTGCGTAAGCGGTTGTTCAATGTGCTGGTCGAGGGGCTGGAGAACGTGCGGTTGCATGCCGGCGAACAGTTCGAGGATACCGCCTTTGCCTTGCTGGTCGACGCGGGAGATGGATACCGACTGGCGTTCGGGAACGCCCTGCCACTGGCAACGGCGGCCATGCTCAGCCATCGCATGGAAGTGCTGAATTCCATGGAGGAAGCCGACCTGAAGCAGCACTTCATGCTGATGCTCGGGAACGATGCACGCACCGAGCGCGGAGGTGCCGGCCTCGGCCTGTTGACCATGGCACGCAAGAGCCATCGCCCCATGTTGGTCCGGACATTGCCCCTGAATGAGGGCACGGCCTATTTCGTGATGGAGCTCGCCGTGCTCCGGAGCTGAAGCCCTATTGACCGGCAGCGTAGTCGGCGAGGTAAAGGAAGTGGTCGGTCAAGTGGCCCCCCTGTGCAATGGTGGCACGATCGATCATGCCTTCCACGTCCATGCCGACCAAATGGGGCAGCACACGTTCGACCAGGTCGTTGCCGAAGGCATCCGAAGCATCGCGCGGGAGTTCACAGGGGAGGTTGTCCACCGACATCACGGTGACGCTGCCTGGTGAGCCAGGTGGTACTTCCCGGCCCGTACTGCGATCATATCCGAAGAACGGATCGGCGATCGTGCTGGCTTTCAACGTGCAGTCGATCGGGCCGCCCACATCGCATGAAATGTCGGCCACCACCTGGAGCATCAGCTCCTGATCGCGCAGGTCTTCCGCAGAAAGGATCTTCGGGCCACGCGCATCCCAGAAATGGCACGCCATGTAGATCTGCGCTTTCCGGGCGTAGTGCAACAGTTTCGACCGGTGGCCTGACGGATCGTGGTGAAAGGCTTCCTTGTCAAAAGGTCTTCCGTCCTCCCGTTCGTACAGGTCGGCCGAGCCGAGCGCGGTATATTCTGGACCGTTGAACGTGTCGGCGAGGAAGGCCTCAGGCGTCACGCGCTCCACACCGGCCCGCTCCAGGACACCCATGGCGCCCTTGCCCACACGTCCACCACCGGTCATGATGATCCGTAGGTCCTGGGGCAGGGGATAGGCGTGAAGGTGCTGTTCGAGCTCCTCCAGGTCGTGGCATTCGTGGGCGGGTAGCAAGGCAGGGCCGCCGTGCAGCAACTGCCAGGCACGGAAGCCGTTGTACGCACCCACCACACCGGCCCAGTACCCGAAGGCCAGCACGCGTTCGCCATGCGGGTTGGTGAGCAGTTCGTGGTCGATCAGCGTGATGCCCTTGTCCAACACAGCGCGTAGCAACTTCTGGTTATGGGCCTGTTTCTTGATCGTATGGCTGAAGAACAGGTAGCTCTTGTTGGCGAGCAACATGTCCAAGGGCACTTCTTTCACGCCCAGGATCAGATCGCGGTCCGCGAGGTCGTCCACCAATGTGATGCCTGCGGCCTGGTATTCCGCATCCGTGAAGGCACGTACCGGGCTGCGCTGCACCACGAGGTCCAGATGGGGGAACCGCTCCAGTACGCGACGGCACTGTGCGGGGGTCAAGGGAACTCGGCGATCGGCGGGCTGTTTGCCTTCGCGAATGATGCCGATCTTGCTGTAGGGAACTGCCATTTTGAACGGCCGCAAACTTAGGACATTGAATGTGTGGCCTTGGCACGGTGTTCGTGCGGGTGTTGGTGCCCGTACCTTTACGGACCTGTTCTTTGGAAAACCACTTGGGGCCGATCTGGATTTGACAGCGGCTTCGTGAGGTGTGTAAGCATGTCGGGCGTGTGGTGCGGCCCGTATCCCAGTGCCACAAAGCCGTAACTGGCGAAGTAGACTACGCTCTCGCAGCTTAATAGCCTCAGGCTGTTCGGCTTAATCCGCGCGAATAACAGTAGCGCGGACGAGTACCCCTCGGGGAGGCCCGTCAACCTCCTTCCCGGATCAGGGGTGTCATCATGGAAGACTGGCCTGCGCGGTGGTCCGGAGCGCAGGTAAGAAACAGGACCTAAGTCCATCGTGGGGTGCCCTTCCCCAGCGGCGGATCGAAAACCAATGAAGCGGCTAAGCATGTAGAAAGCCCATTTTGCGGTCGTTTGGACGAGGGTTCGATCCCCTCCGGCTCCACCTTCGCCTCGCCGAAGCAAGGCACATGGCGCTAGCCAATGTGCCTTGCGAAGGCGGGCTTTGTTGTATTGGACGGCCTAGTCGAGTGCCTTGCCACGGAGAGGCTACGGCGGACACGGTCCACTGCTCACACCAATGGTCTTGGACTTTCAGGTTTACATACTGCTATGTGCCGACGGTCACTATTATGTGGGCTGCACAAGCGATCTGAATGAACGAATGCGACGGCACACGAACGGACAGGTCCGTTACACCAAGGACAAACTACCTGTGCAATGTGTGGCCTCTTTCGGATTCCCGGACAAATACAAGGCATACGCCTTTGAAAAGTATCTGAAGAGCGGCTCTGGACGGGCTTTCATGAAACGCCATCTCATCTGATCATCAGCATCCCTTGATGAAGGGAATGAAGACCATGATGGGGGGGCCTTTCTTTGACTTGCAGGTCAGAAGCCTACACCAGCACCCACCGAGAAGAAGGGTTGGGCTCCATACGGGCTACGGATGTCCTGGATCACATCCCAGGCGATCTGGAACATCATAACGCTGTTGCCCCCGAGCTGTTGGGCGTATCCCCCTCCCACCATCAGGAAGGGCACCCATTCGCGTTGGAAACTGTCCCCGAACGGGTTGTAGATCTCGTAGTTCTGCGAATTGTACGAGGCGTGCAAAAAGGCCTGGGGGATCACGCGGTAGCGTTGGAACAAGGACCAGCCATAGTTCGAGCTCTCGTAAGGTATCACGTACCGACTGTCCTTGAAGTAGAAGTAGTTCGCGCCCAGACCGGCGGACCACTTGCCCTTCTGGTCGATCTTGTAGCCGACCATCGGAGCGATACCCATGTTGGTGACGGTGCCGAACATCAGGCTTACACCGCCGCCATACCACAACCTGTCCTTCATCGGACGAGGGTCCTTCTTGTCGGAAGATGGCTTGGGGGCAGGTGCTGAAATGGCGTAATCCTGGGCCACGAGCGGACCCGCGCCGACTACGATGCCGATCAGCAGGAGGAGCAGCGCACGCATGGATACGAAGGTAGCATGTCGGTCTCAGTGGGCGGTCCTCGCCCCGAAATGTCGTTCGAAGGCCATGGCGAGCAATCCGCCACGCACCGCCATCCAAAGGAGGAATGCGGACCAGATGGCATGCAACTGCCAGCCCAGGTGGTCGCCCAGTACGATCAACGGCACGAACGCGCCGAAGGTGGATGCCAACAGCACGTTGCGCAGGATCTTGCCATTGCCCAATCCCTTGTAGATCCCATCGAACGCAAAGGCCACGGCATTGATGGGCTGCGTGATCACCACCATCCAGAAAACCCCTTGCAACAGGTCGAGCACCGCCTGGTCCTGTGTGAAGATGGATCCGAGGACATTGTAGCCGGCGAGGTAGATCACGGCAAGCACAGCACCGATGGTCACGCTCATGCGCACCACCTGCCAGCTCACCCGGTAGAGGTCGCGCCAATTGCGTTCGCCGTTCAGACGACCCACAAGAACACTTCCCGCTGCTGCATAGCCATCAATGAAGAAGGCGCTGAACAACCAGATCTGCATGGCGATGCTGTGCGCGCCGATGAACGCCTCGCCATACCCCGTGGCGTAGCGGTTGCCGAGGTAGTAGCACGTGTTGAGGGCGATGGTGCGTGCGAAGAGGTTGCCACTGAGCAACCAGAGCCCCCACAGCTCCGGATGTCGCCAGCTCTGCGGCACCAGGCTGAACGGTGTGCGGCGTTGCAGGAGAACCACGGCCATCCCGAACATCACCACTTGGGCGATGAAACTGGCCCATGCACTGCCTTCGATGCCCATGGCCGTGATCGGGCCCCAGCCGAAGATCAACAGAGGGTTGAGCAGCCCGTTCACCGCCGCGCCCGCCAAACTGATCCACATGCTCCAGCTGAGGTTCTGTATGCCCCTGAATGCTCCGGTGATGGCGAAGGTGGCCAGCACGATGGGATGCCCGTAGCTGCGGATGTGGTAGTAGGCCACGGCTTTTTCCAGCACCTCGCCTTCGGCGTTATAGAGCCTGAAGATGGGTTCGGCCAGCTGGTTCGTAAGCGCGAAGAAGCCGAACCCGAGGAGGAAGTTCATCCAGATGGCGATCGGCACGAGGCCTTTGATCTCGTCGAGCCGCTGTTCACCGTAGTAGCGGGCCACCACGGCCAGCACGGCGCTGCGCGTTTGTGCCAGCACCCACACCACCAATAGGAAGAAGCTGCTGGCAATGCCCACCGCCGCCAGGTCGGCGGTGCCCAATCGACCCACGAAGGCGGTGTCGACCAATGAGATCACCGGCTCTGCGATCCCGCTGATGATCGCTGGCACGGCCAGACGGTCCAGGTCTTTCCGGGTGATGGGGCTGTTCGACGTCCGTGTCATGGGTGGCCGTGCAACGCACGACAATCGAAATGGCGGGCAAAGATCGACACCTTCAGGTGCGGCAGGTCAATTGGCCCGGATCCTGTACAACACCCACGGTGGCCAGCCCTCGTTCCACGTGTACCAACGCAGCAGCAGCGCTTCCCAGTGCGGTGCTGTCCGGGCCACGGGTTCGAACCTCTGCCCGGTCCGCTCACACAAGGTGTGCAGGTCCTTCTCTTGGGCCATAACGAACGTTGTGCGCAGCGGGGCCTGCACCGTGCCGGGGGCGATCACGGTATCTCCTTCGAGCTTGGTGCGGTAGAACGGGGCCACTTCGATCCGCCATGCGATGGAAGGGTCGATCACATAGGTCACGTTGCCCCCTTCGCGCAGCACGGGTAGCAAAGCGGTCCGTCCGTTCCCTGCCGGTCGCGTTAGGACCACGAATAGTCCCATGATGTTGGCCACCACGGCAAGGGCGATGGTCGGGTTCAACAGGACCGTCGTTGCCCGGGATGACCATTTCCAACTTCGCCATTCAACGAACCCCAGCACCAGCAACCAAGGCAACAGGTCGGCAACGGGATAGAGAAATCGCAGTTCCTTGTGGGGAATGATGCTCAGGACGAGCAACAAGGGTGTGATGCACCAAACGACCAAGTGGCGAGGTCGTCGGACCAGCACAAGGGCGTACGCGACCAGTAGCAGCACACCCACCGGTGGCAGGGCATATTTCACGATCCAGGGCGGGTAGTAGTACCAAGGCAGCGTATCGAAGGCCGCGCGCGGTGGACCGGTGATGGCCATCATCCAATAGTTCCACGTGCTGAAGGTGGGTGTCGCGTAGAACAGGGAGTCGAGCAAGGCCCCGATGCCGGCCATGGTCACGGAGGAAGTGGCGATGCCCACCCACTGCCCCTTGTTGGCCCGTTTTGCGAAGAGCAGCCATGCCAATGCACCCACGATCACCACAACGCTCGATGGCCGCACCAGTATGGCCAGTGTGCCCCAAAGGCCCATGAGGTATGGCGATCTCGTGCTATTGTCCAGGCGTAGCAGTTCGGTCAAGCCCAGCAGCAGGAAGGTGGCCGACCAGCCCTCGGAGCTGAAGCGAACGTGCAGGAAGGGCAGGAACCAGAGGAAATAGGAGAGGAGGATGAAAGCAGGCTGAAGCCCATGCTCGATCTGGTCCATTGCCGTGCGTACGAACCGATGCACCGCCCAGAGAGCGAGCGCGGCACTGAGCAGGCGCAGCAGGAGCATCAACTGCTCCGGGTCGGTCAGCCCAAGCGTTCGGGTTCCCTTGAACACCGCCACAGCGATCAATGGTTGGATCGATGATCGGATGTGTGTGGGGTACTCCCAGGCGAGGTGTCCGCGTGGTAGTTCGTCCAAGTGATATTGCGCGAACTCGATGATCTGGTGGTGCTCGTCCGCACTGTGATACCCGGTGCTGTTCCAGGCCGTGATGAGGTGCGCCAACACGGCCGCCACGAACACCATGGCATGGAAACGACTGGGGTCGATCTTCCGTCCGATCATCTGCACGAAGGTGCATAAAAGCGAACGGGTCCCGCAGGACCCGTTCACAGGAAAGTGTGTTGGTCGATCACATGGTGCGCTCCAGTTCCACACGCAACGCGGCCATGAAGGCCTCGGTGCTGAGGTAGTGGTCGGCGCCGACCTTTTCGCCATGGATGCAAACGGCCAGGTCCTTGGTCATCTTGCCGGCCTCCACCGTGCGGATGCATACTTGCTCCAGCGCGGTGCAGAAGTCGACCAGTTGCTGGTTGCCATCGAGCTTGCCGCGGAAAGCGAGGCCGCGCGTCCATGCGAAGATGCTCGCAATGGGGTTGGTGCTCGTGGGCTTGCCCTGCTGGTGCATGCGGTAGTGGCGGGTCACGGTGCCGTGCGCGGCTTCCGCTTCCATGGTCTTGCCGTCCGGCGTGATCAGAACGCTGGTCATCAGGCCCAGTGAACCGAAGCCCTGTGCCACCGTGTCGCTCTGCACATCGCCGTCGTAGTTCTTGCAGGCCCACACGTAGCCGCCGCTCCACTTCATGGCGCTGGCCACCATGTCATCGATCAAGCGGTGCTCATACACGATGCCGGCCTCCTGAAAGGCGGCCTTGAAGTCCTTCTGGTAGATCTCCTCGAAGATGTCCTTGAAGCGCCCATCGTATTTCTTCAGGATGGTGTTCTTGGTGCTCAGGTAGAGCGGCCATTTCTTCGCCAGGGCCAGGTTGAAGCAGGAGCGCGCGAAGCCCTCGATGCTCTCATCGGTGTTGTACATGCTCAGGGCCACGCCATTGCCCTCGAAATCGTACACGTTCCAGGTCTGTACCTCGCCGCCATCCTCCGGGGTGAAGGTCATGGTGAGCTTGCCCTTGCCCTTGATCACCGCATCGGTGGCGCGGTACTGGTCGCCGAAGGCATGGCGGCCGATGATGATCGGTTGCGTCCAGCCCGGCACCAGGCGCGGGATGTTGCTGATCACGATCGGCTCGCGGAACACGGTGCCGTTAAGGATGTTGCGGATGGTGCCGTTGGGGCTCTTCCACATTTGCTTCAATCCGAACTCCTCCACCCGTGCCTCATCGGGGGTGATCGTCGCACACTTGATGCCCACGTTGTACTTCAGGATGGCCTTCGCACTTTCCACGGTCACCTTGTCGTCGGTCGCGTCGCGGTACTCGATGCCGAGGTCGTAGTATTCGATCGGTACGTCCACATAGGGGAGGATCAGCTGTTCCTTGATCCACCGCCAGATGATGCGGGTCATTTCATCGCCATCGAGCTCCACTACGGGCTTCGCAACCTTGATCTTCGACATCGTTCGCTACTTGGATTGGTGCCGCGAAAGTACCGATACCGATCAACGACGGCATAACGGTCCTCAGGAGTGCTCAGCCGCTCCTGTAGGACGTATATGCTGGATGGCTATCCCAGGTCCAGGTCCACCTCGTTCTTCAAGGTGATCAGCGCTGGGTTCTTTTCGGCCAACAGGCGGAAACGGTCCATGGCCGTATAGCGGGGCTTCACCGTCACCTGTTCCTTCACCACCTCCAGTTCCATCCCGGGGTCGCCGATCTGTCGGCGCAGAAAGCCCAACAGCTCAGGCTTTTCGTCGCGCAGGTAGTTCTCCTGCACTTCGTTCACAATGGCGAAGGTGATCTTGCCCGGTCCAGCGATCTGGGGTTCGCGTGCCGATAACGTGGCATGCAGGCTGCTGCGCCCTTGGTCCTTGCACTTCTGTGCGTACTCGCGCCAGGCCTTGGCCAGCAACGAGGGGTTGATCTCCTTGGTGGAAGCAGGAGTTACACCTTCCACATCAGCGTTGGGTACGGCCACCACCGGGGCCGAAGTGGTCGTTGCCGAGGTCGCCGTGTTGGCCTTGATGCTCACCTGGTTGGCCAGCCGACGCTTGGGGACGTAGTTGTCGGCCGGGGGCGCCGACGCTATGGGTATGGCCACCGGAGCTGCGGGAGCAACAGGTATCGGCGGAGCCGCTGGAGCGGGCGGGGATGCACTGCCCATCGGCTCGGGAACCGGCGCTACAGGCCGCTGGACAGCCGCTGCGGGACGCGTTATGCTCGCGTCAGGGCTTTTTTTTTCAGGGTCAGCTTCCACCGGTGCGGCGTTCAGCCGGCACAGTTGGATCAACATCAGCTCCACCAACAGGCGGGGCTCCTTGGTCAGTTTGTATTGGGCATCGCCTTGGGCCAAGCGGTCCAAGCCTTTCAGCAGGATCTCGCGGGGCGTGTTACGGGCCTGTTCCGCATAGCGCTGCCCCAGGTCCTCGCTCACCTCCAACAGCGGAATGGTCCGCGGGTCCTGGCTCACGAGCAGGTCGCGGAAGTGGCGTGCCAATCCGGTCACGAACAGGTGCCCATCAAATCCCTGTTGCAGAATGGCGTTGAACTCCACGAGCGCGGCGGGTGTATCGCCCGCGATGATGCTTTCGGTGATGCGGAAATAGTGCTCGTGGTCCAGCACGTTCAGGTTCTGCACCACCGCCTGGTAGGTGAGCTGGTCGCCGGCGAAGCTCACCAGCTGGTCGAAGATGCTCAGCGCATCGCGCAGGCCGCCGTCCGCCTTCTGGGCGATCACATGCAGGGCTTGCGGTTCGGCGGTGATGCCTTCCTTCTGGGCGATGGAGGCCAGGTGCCGGGTGATATCGCTCAGCTGGATGCGACGGAAGTCGAACACCTGGCAACGGCTCAGGATCGTGGGCAGGATCTTGTGCTTCTCGGTGGTGGCCAGGATGAAGATGGCGTAGGAAGGAGGCTCTTCCAAGGTCTTCAGAAAGGCGTTGAACGCTGCCTGGCTCAGCATGTGCACCTCGTCGATGATGTACACTTTCTTGGTGCCGACCTGAGGGGCAATGGTCACCTGCTGGATCAGGCTGCGGATGTCCTCTACACTGTTATTACTGGCGGCGTCCAGCTCGAAGATGTTCAGGCTGTGGCCTTCCTCGAAGGTCTTGCATGGCGCGCACTGCCCGCAGGCCACCAGGTCCTCGCCGAGGTTCTCGCAGTTGATCGTGCGTGCCAGGATCCGCGCACAGGTGGTCTTGCCCACCCCCCGGGGACCCGTGAACAGGAAGGCCGAGGCGAGGTGATTGCTGCGGATGGCGTTCTTCAGGGTGCCGGTCACGGCCTCCTGGCCCACCACCGTATCAAAGGTGGCCGGGCGGTACTTTCGGGCGCTGACAACGAACTGGTCCATGGGCTGGGCCTGCGGCCCGGCACGAAGATAGACCGCTCAGATGCCTCCGTCCGTGCGGGAGTTGTCCACGATCGTGGATGGCGGGGGAGGGTGGCCATACGGAAGGGGCTTGGCCCGAATTGCTGGATATCAACAAGATCTTGTTACCTTCGCGGCCCATTTTCAACCGAAAGGCTATGACCAACCGGTACGAGACCGTCTTCATTCTTACTCCCGTTTTGTCTGAGGACCAGACAAAGGAGACGGTAAAGAAGTTCAAAGACCTGATCAAAGCAGGCCATGGTAAGGTCCACCATGAAGAGAGCTGGGGGATGCGCAAGCTTGCCTATCCCATCCAGAAGAAGTCCACGGGCTTCTACCACCTGATCGAGTTCGAAGCGGACGCTGCGTTCGTTGCCAAGCTCGAGACCGAGTATCGCCGCGATGAGCGTGTGATCCGCTTCCTCACCACCAAGATGGACAAGCACCACCTTGGTTTCGCTGAGAAGCGCCGCAACAAACAGAAGAACGTCGAATCCACCAACGCGTAAGCCATGGCAGCCGACAACAACGAGATCCGGTACCTCACTCCGATCGCCATCGAGACGAAGAAGGAGAAGTACTGCCGTTTCAAGAAGATGGGCATCACGTACATCGACTACAAGGATGCCGACTTCCTGCTGCGCTTCGTGAACGAACAGGGCAAGATCCTGCCCCGTCGCCTCACGGGCACCAGCCTGAAGTACCAGCGCAAGGTGGGTCAGGCCATCAAGCGCAGCCGCCACCT
>Ga0315902_10005640_pt1 | contig 17564 bp, 7 predicted proteins | sample LakEriMetagenome_9_FD_203523 | JGI IMG/M metagenome (GOLD analysis project Ga0315902, IMG submission 203523) | Freshwater fungal communities from buoy surface, Lake Erie, Ohio, United States - Buoy 12 MA117 | ecosystem: Environmental > Aquatic > Freshwater > Lake > Lake biofilm | place: USA...
AGAACTGCAGGTATTAAGTGGTCAACCAGGTTATGTAAACTCCGCCGTCTTTAGCCCGGATGGGAAACTGGTTCTCACGGCAAGTTATGACAACACCGCGCGAATTTACGAAGTAATCAGTGGAAAAGAACTGCAGGTATTAAGTGGTCATACAGATGAGGTATCCTCCGCCGTCTTTAGCCCGGATGGTAAACTGGCGCTCACGGCAAGTTGGGACAATACCGCGCGCATGTACGACGTAAGCACTGGCAAGGAGCTGCAGGTCTTAAGTGGGCATACAAGTTCTGTAAACTCCGCCGTCTTTAGCCCCGATGGGAAACTGGTACTCACTGCAAGTTGGGACAATACCGCGCGCATTTACGAAGTAAGTAGTGGAAAAGAACTGCAGGTCTTAAGTGGGCATACAAGTTATGTAAACTCCGCCGTCTTTAGCCCGGATGTTAAACTGGTTCTCACGGCAAGTTGGGACAACACCGCGCGAATTTACGAAGTAATCAGTGGAAAAGAACTGCAGGTATTAAGTGGTCATACAAGTTATGTATACTCCGCCGTCTTTAGCCCGGATGGGAAACTGGTTCTCACGGTAAGTTATGACAACACCGCGCGAATTTACGAAGTAATCAGTGGAAAAGAACTGCAGGTATTAAGTGGTCATACAGATGAGGTATCCTCCGCCGTCTTTAGCCCCGATGGGAAACTGGCGCTCACAGCAAGTTTGGACACCACCGCGCGCATCTACGAAGTAAATACAGGAAAAGAACTGCAGGTATTAAGTGGTCATACAGAATGTTTAAACTCCGCCGTGTTTAGCCCCGATGGGAAACTGGTACTCACTGCAAGTTGGGACAACACCGCGCGCATCTACGAAGTAAATACAGGAAAAGAACTGCAGGTATTAAGTGGTCATACAGAATCTTTAAACTCCGCCGTGTTTAGCCCCGATGGGAAACTGGTACTCACTGCAAGTTGGGACAACACCGCGCGCATCTACGAAGTAAGCAGTGGAAAAGAACTGCAGGTATTAAGTGGTCATACACGTTATTTAAACTCCACCGTCTTTAGCCCCGATGGGAAAAAGGTGTTAACAACTAGCGGAGACCACAAAACCATACTTTGGGATGTTGACACTGGCAAATCCCTCTACACACGCCTGCAACTCGAAGGAGATGACTGGTTAGTGTATGATGAAAATTACCGTTTCGACGGCACTCCCGGAGCAATTGATTACCTCTACCTCACATGCGGTTTGGAAGTAATCGATCTAGCCCAAGTCAAAGATTCCTTATGGGTGCCGGGTCTTGTTGAGAAGATTATGAATGGAGAGGATATCCTCATCAACGATCGCCCGGCGCCGAAGTTGAGTGATTTGAACATCTGCGAGCTCACACCGGTGATCGAACCATTAGAAGAAGGGGATAAAGGCTTGTTCCGCTACCGTATCATTCCCCGCAATGGTGGTTTGGGTGAGACAGAAGTATACATCAACGGTAACCTTACATATAAGTTCAAACCCGAACAGCTCGAAAAAAAGCGGGAGCAGAACAAAGACATCTATTACTTGAGTATCTCCTCTGATTCCTTGCAAGTATTTCTTACTGGCGAGAAAGGAGATGGCAACCCGATTTTGGTGAAAGCAAAGGTAAAAGGCTCCGGAATTTATGGTCGTGGAAGTGTGCTAAACATTGTGAAGCAAACCGAAAAGGAAACGCCTAAGTTCTTCGGGGTGTTTATTGGCGTGAACGATTATGGTAATCCAAGTAAAACAGCAAGTGACCTCAGATACAGAGATCTGGACTATGCAGCAAAGGACGCAAAGGATCTCTCTAACGCCGTTGAAATTACAGCTCGAAATCTTTTCAAGGAGGACTGCCATATCTACAACCTAACCGGAACAGGGAGTGCTGAAAATGCACCTACAAAAGCCAATATTCAGAAAGCGCTAAAGGAGATCGATGAACAAGCGAGGGCATCTGATATTCTATATATCTTTTTTGCCGGTCACGGTGATATTCCTAACGGAACAGGAGACAAAGAAATACGGTTCATCCTGCAAAATGCAGATAAACGTAATATCAAATCAAGCAGCTTTGGTGTGGATGAACTATCTGAATGGTGCCATCCCGGCCGGATCAAGGCTCAGAAACGTGTATTTGTCTTTGATGCGTGTCACAGCGGACAGATCATTAACCAAACGATGGCATTCAATGGCCGGGGAGATGACGATGCAACGCGTATTCGTCAGTTGGATAAACTAAAAGACAAAAACGGGATGATGATTTTGGCCGCTTCGGCGGACAATGAAAGTGCGTATGAAGATGAAACACTCAATCAGGGTGTTTTGACTTATCATTTACTCCAGGTGATGAAAGAGCAGCAAAAGGATACTAGCCTGGTCATCCGTGAGTGGTTCGATGAAACGATCGATTTGGTGAAAGACTATTCACGAGCTAATGGCAACAAACAAGAGCCCAACAGTTTTGGAGATGGCCGCTTCGAGATCGGGAATATCACCGATGAGGTGCGTCAAAAAATCGATATTAGTTGTCCAAAAACCCGGATTGGGATGTGTGTTTTCACAGATCCTATCGGCGATGCAGAGACACGTTATCCAAATCTAAGAGAGAAAGTCAATTCCTATTTTGTACAGACAAGCAGTAGAGGCAATTTGGTGTATTCAAAAAATCTGGAAAAAGCTTATCGTGTAGAGGGCAGTTACACGATCGTTAAAAACAAACTACAGATCCGTTACAAGGTTTATTTTGGAGAGAAGCAGCAAGGAGATGCAATTGTGCTTCCAGCGATTAAGGGAAAATCGGAAGAAGAAATCGTATCACTGCTTGTTCAATCCATTCAGCAAGAGATAGAAGGTTTGGATAAGCGAGAGGAAAAGTGTAAGAAAAACTTAAAATAACCCCTTATCCCATGCCACAAAAAATCTTCCTCTTTTTCCTCCTGCTCACCAGCACCTTCGTAGGTGCCCAAAAACAAGAACCGAGATTGGTATTACCGGTTGGGCATCTTGGTGGTGTGACCAAATTAGATGGTTCTCCAAACGAAAAATTGTTACTCACTGAAGACCTAAACTCAGATATTATTGTCGTTGACAGTGATAAACTAATCGAACTACAGCGTCATAACTATGAAAATTGGAAAATTACCTCGAGTACTTTTCTTAATGATTCTTCCATAATTTCTATATGTAATGACACGCTAGTCGCTGTGTGGAATTTTTATTCTGACAAAGTTGAATTATACCCAATATCAGTTCCGTTAAACAAAGTCTATGTGGAACAGCATGGATTGTATTGCATAGATAAAAAAGGATCTGTTTATAAATTTCAACTTTCATCAAAACAAATACAGTTAGAAAAATTCATTTCACAAAGAGCTAAAGAAATTTACTTTAAGTCTAAAAATGAGATTTTTCTGTTTAAAGGTAAAAACTTATTATTGGTCAGTTTGGATAAGGGGAAACAGTTGAAACGAAAGTTTGATAATGAAATTACTACACTAACTTGTAACTCTAAAAATGGTAATGTAATTCTCGGTTTTGAAGATGGTAATCTTATTGAAATAAATACTTCTTTTAATACTCTCCATAACTTAACTCCAGCATCAGATAAGATATCTTTTGTCGAATACTTAAACGACTCTTCAATGATTTCAGGTTCTTATAATTATGCAATTACGAAAGAATCTGAGAATGATTCATTGGAGAGAATATATCTTGATGATTGGATAGTAGGCGGGATTAAATCTCAAGGTTTTTTAATAGCGTGCAGTTGGAATGGTCAACTAGTTAAACTAAATTCAGAAAATATATTTTTTAATTATAAAAATTTTGAGAGTCTACTAAAAAAATCTACAGCATTTTTACAAAAAGATGCAAATCTATATATCTGCTATAATGATGGAACCATTAACAGGTTCGATGTAAATGATTTTAAATTGTTAAATGAGTTCAATATTTGTTCAAGCCCACTGGTGACTTTTGATATTAATAGCAAACAAAATAAATTAATAGCGGCATCAAAATCACAATTATTCAATTATGATTTAGTCAGTCAGAATTTTACATCTTTAGATAGTGTCGAAAATATTTGGACGGCAAGATTCTTTGGTGAATCTGATAATTTTATTTATTCTAATAACCTTTGGCTAAATAAATACAAAGATAATATTGAAGACTCAATAGCATTAGATGCCTGGTTTACTGTTAATCTAAACAAAGACACTTTTTTTGCAACTGGTAGTAATAAGATAGTATTTGTTAATCAAAATAGAATAGAATCAGTTGACTTTCCAGGGTTAGGTTTTATTGATATTGGAAAAAAATTGAAGAATAATTATTTTCTTCTTGCTACCCTTGAGCAAAGAAAACTTTATACCATTGATTCACAATATAATATTTTAAATCAACTTAAACTTTTAAAGCCAATAATTGAAATTGAACCGTATGGTGAAGCATCTGCTTTCTTGCTTTCCGAAGATGGTAGTTTAGCAGTTTTTGATTCTGAAAGAAAGGTTTATAAGGTATTAAAAAAAGTGCAGGAATATGGCTCATGGGATTTTCTATTGAATGCGAAAGAAAATATAATAATCTTTCCCAATAGTAATATGGGAGTTACTAATATGAATATTGACGTTCTAAATTTAGATGGAGTCATAATTAAAAAACTTCAGCATGTTGGCGGCGAAGTTGTCTGCATTGCAAATAGTTATCATTCTATTGATTTCAATCATTTAGACTCAAACAAAGTAGTATTTATCGTTTCTGATGGCTCAGTAAAACTTTGGGATATCAATTCAGATGGTAAAGACCCTATTACCAAACTGGGTTTTGACTATTACAACCTCTTGAAGGATGAATTAAAAGATTTTAATATAAATGGTGCATTTTTAAAATCAGGATTATTAAAGCTACCAATTCCCGGTATAGACACCCTTACTTTTATGAATTTAAAAAATGGGGATTGGTTAGTACACGATAGTAAATTTCGATTTGATGGAACTCCAGGCGCCATCGAAAAACTCTATTTTACTTGTGGATTGGAGATTATTGAGTTAAATCAAATTAGGGATTCATTGTATATTCCTAATATAGTTCAGCGGTATTTAAACGGTGAAAATCTAGATCTTTTGCCAAAATTGAGTGACTTGAATATTTGTGGCGTTACGCCTGTGGTTGATCCGTTGGAGAATGACAAATCAGGTAAACAAGGGTATCGTATCATTCCGCGTTCGGGTGGTGTAGGCGATGTGGATGTATACATCAATGGAGTGTTGCGACTTTCTACCAATGCCAAAAAACTGAAACGCATAGATGGCAACTACATGCTCTATGTTGAAAAAGAACTCTTGGATCTGTATCAAATTCAGGGAGAAGAATTGAAGCTAAAAGTAATTGCCAAAACAGCTAACAATAGTATTAGTTCTCGTGGAGTTGTAATCGACATCGAATCGGATGAAAAAACCAGTTTCAAGAAACCTTCTCTTCATGCGGTAATGATCGGAGTGGACGATTATAAAGACAATGCACTGGATTTAAATTATGCTTCAAAAGATGCAAATGACTTTCAAGAGGCTTTACAGCTAGCATCACGTAAATATTTTAATCTAGAGGATGATACGAATAGGGTCTATTTCTACAATCTAACGGTCAATAGAAACGGTCAAACAGGAAACGAAAGAATAAAGGGGCTTACTCCCGATCGAGGGAATATTTTAGCTCAACTTAGAGAGATAGCAAAAACGAGTGATCCGGAAGATATCTTGCTAATCTTTTTTGCAGGCCACGGGGAAATAGTAGACAAAGATGAATTGTTATTACTTACTACAGAGTCTGGTAATGGTGAATTTCATGGAATTAAAATGCGTGAATTATTGGGGGAACTTAATAAGATCCCAGCAGGAAAAAGAGTAATGATTCTGGATGCTTGTCATTCTGGTGCGGCGATTAACAACCTGGATATCGATCAATATGCTGGTAAACGTGACATCAAGGATGCTGAATTAAAATCGCAGCGATTAAAAGAATTAGACAAGTTGGCAAGTAAGTCTGGATTTGCGGTCATTACTGCTTCATCTTCTGATCAAAAGGCCTTAGAGCTTCCTCAATATGAGCATGGCTTGATGACCTATGCTTTGTTGAACTCCATGCTTAACAATCCTGCTGCTTTGGATGATCAAAATCAATTGCAATTGGCCAAGTGGTTGCTTGCCACAGAAGAGGAGGTTAAAAAATTGAATAAAGACCAAACTGCCGAAACTATGGTGCCAATGAATTTCGCATTGGGTAAGATTGACGAGGAGGTACGTTCATCGATTGTATTGAAGGAAATTCCGACCATAAATGTTAGTAACGTTCTTAATGCGGAGCTTGCCTACGATGATCTGGAGTTGAAAGCCAAGCTATCTTCTCTGTTCAAAGAAGGAGTGCGAGGTTCAGGTGGAAAAGTTTTATATGCAGATACCCCCGGTGCAGTTCAGGTGAACATTTCCTATCTCATTAATGGATCAACAGTTACGTTGGAGGTGGTCCTGTTGAAAGACAAAAAACTAATGTCTAAATTCTCACATCAATGTCAAAAAAATGACCTTGACACGCTTTGCCAAAGCTTAATAGCCAATGTATTGGAGCGGGTGCGATAAGTAATCTTTTGAACCTTTTATCTTTTGCCGATTTTTTTTATTTTCACAAAAATCTTTTGTCAACAATGAAAAAGACACTACTATTTCTCTTTGTTTTTATAATTTATCAGTCTGCAATTTCTCAGACGAAGTATGCCTTAATAGTTGCAATTGGAGATTATCCTGTTCTCGAAGGACGAACTAAAAATTGGTCAGATTTGAGTTCCATGAACGACGTGGAAATGGTCACTGCATTTTTAAAGGAGCAGGGATTTCCGGTTCAAAATACCACCTCACTATTGAATGAAAAAGCGACAGCTACTAATTTGATGATAGAATTTGATCGACTTATCACATCGATAAAAGAAGGAGATATGGTCTACTTTCATTTTTCCGGTCATGGTCAGCAGGTAGCAGACTTGAGTCAATCAGACGCAGGAAATTCCAAGTTTTTAAAACAAGATGAAAATGATGGTTTGGATGAGTCGCTTGTTCTTTACGATGCACCAATGGAATGGGAGGTAGGTTACAAACTTGAAAAACATTTTGTAGATGATCAGATTGGTTATTATATGCAAAAAATTCGTTCAAAGATTGGTAAAAAGGGGCAGTTATTGGTCTTACTAGATGCTTGCCATTCAGGTACAGCGACTAGAGGAGCAGAATCTCTTACAGTTAGAGGTACCACTCAATTATGTGTTCCGTCCGACTATTCACCGAAAAAGACCGAAGACAACACCCTGGGTTTTGATGCAGATCTTGACTTGACACAAAGTAATAATTTGGCTAATCTGGTTGCTTTCTTTGGTTGCAAGGCAGAACAGGTGAATCGTGAAATTAAGGATGAAAATGGGAAAGGATACGGCTCTTTGACCTATTTCTTTATTAAAGCAGTGAACGAATTAAAAGATAACGCAAGTTATCAGAATTTATATTCAAGGGTCAATGAAAAAATGATTATTCAGTTCAGAAATGAGCAGCACCCTGTAGTGGAGGCTGATGAGATGAATACACTTGTTTTTAATGGAGGTCTTGTTGTTCAGAAACCATTTTTTAATGTTTCAAAAATTGCCGGTGACATGTGTGTTTTAGACGGAGGGTATCTTAGAGGTCTACAGAAAGGTGACACCGTCGGGCTATATCCAAACACAACGATTGATCCAAAGGAAGTGAAATATATTTTAAAAGGTGCTGTTACTGAGGTTAATGCCTATTCCACAGTCGTAAGCTTGGACAAATATTATGATGGACCATCAACTGATGCTATAAAATACCGCACTTTCGTGATGAATGCCGTGAATACATCTGCTTCTGTCAAGTTAAAGTTGAATGTGAGATCTAAATCAGCCAAAAAGCAGTTGTCGGATTATTTTAAACAGAATTCGGCAGTGGTTCTTACTGAGGAGGGTTTTGACTACCAGATCGTCGATACCATTATAAAAGATGTTCCGCATGCCAAGATCTACATTGGTAACAATACGACCAATGCGCTGAGAGGGATGGATTGGAAACCTTTGAATATAAATAGCGTTCTTGATTCTTTTTCTTTATACCTAACTCAATCCAGAAGAACAGATGTCTTTAGAAAGCTTGATTTTGAGTCGAAAATAGCCAAATTGGAAATGACAATTTTTAGCTGTTTATCGAATTGTGACAGCGAAAAACCTGAATGGCATACGATACCTGTTTCGGGCAATTTTCAGGTGAAGGAAGGAAACTCATTCAAGGTTGAACTTAAAAACACGGGTAGTAAAGTCGCCTATGTCAATATTGTTGATATTTATCCCACAAATGAGGTGCACTGGCTTGAAAATGCTCAAGATCCTTCGAACAGCTTCAGAAATTTAAAGATCGATCCCGGAAAGCAAAATCCTGATCCAATTATTGTAATGGTTGGTCCACCTTACGGAATGGAACAGTTTAAAATTCTGGTAACGGATCGTCCTTTAGAACTTTCACAATTAGAAGAAAATGGTTCCTCACTCGCAACCAGAGGAGGAAGTGATCATCCTTTAATGGATTTTGTTGATAAGGAGCTCAAAGGCACAAGAGGAGGAAGCGTTACTTCCGAAATAGGCGCCAGTGCTTACAATGTTTTTTTTGAAATAATTGAAAAATAATAATAAATGGATAACCTATGAAAAACAAACTTCTCTATTTGGTCCTGTTTCATTCGGCGTTGAATGTATTAGGTCAAAATCAGTACCTGATTGAATATGACCGAATCAACAACACTGAAAAGTACTTTGCTCTCGCATACAACAAGGGTACATTTTCCGAAACGCCGATTAAAAAACCAGCGCTCAAAAAGGGAGATATGGTTCGTTTTCGTGCAGTAAATGTGAATCCGCTGGTTTTTAATGTCAATGTCTCGAACCCAACTCAGAAATCCGGAGATAGTCCAGGAGGTAAAGCGCTGGCTGGTATGTCGACTATTCTGCAAGAATTCGATAACAGTTCAACCACTTATGATATAGGGAGTCAATTAAGTTACTTAGAATGGGGAGCTCCTGATGTTCCACAATTTAATACGCGCGGAGCCTCTCTTTCCCAGCGAGAAATCCTACGAATGGAGAGTTTGGCTAAGCTGACAAGTTTTCATGCATCTCTCAAGACAGCCTACACTGCAGCCAAAGCCTATGAGTATGCAGCAGAAGTGGCCTACGCCACCGGCCTTACCAAAGAAGAAATTCTTGGAAAATTAAAATTCTCCTTATCGGGACAAAATGCAGAAGTGTATTCGGCTGAGTTGAGAAAATTAAAAGATACCTATGAAGCGATAAAAAAAGATACTCTGTTGGAGGAATCAGATTTCGAAATCTTGGAGGATTCCTATGAAACACTTGTAGAGGAAGTAGATTCATCTCTAATGAGCCCAACCAATGAAGATGAGCTCATTTCACTGATTGAAACAGCAGATTTCACAAAGGAGGTGACAGTTGTTTTAGGGTATAATCCTCAGAATTGGTCCAATCCTTTTAGTTTGAAAGGAGAATCAGGATATGTAGACTATTCCATTGAGTTTTTGGATGTCGATGCTGAAAAGCTAGAAGATGATGGCTTTGCAGATGGCTTACTCCAGAACCATGATATCCATTTGGCCATGCAATCTCCAGGTGGATTTGCATGGGCCACGGGTGCTATCTATGTTTCGGCTGCAGGAGGTTTTTCCAATTTCGCGCTTCAGGAGTTTGAATATGGAGATTCCTTGCGCATTCAATCCAGTGCGAATTCAAATGCTGGAAGAATGACTTTGGGTACTAGCTTGTTATATAACTTCTCCACTGCTCGTAGCATTATCCCGCATGCGCTATTTGGTATGTCGATCGGATTTGGACAGGAAGAAGCTAATCCATTGAACTTTCTTGTGGGTGGAGGTGTAAAATTTCGTCAGTTTCCTTTTATCGGATTGTCCGCAGGTATGTCATTTTGCGAAAATTACAAACTTAAAAATGGATTTGATTTGAATAAATCGTATGCTGTAGCGGAATACTCTAACGATGCACAATATTTTATTAAACGAGTATTTTCTCCTGGTTATTTCGTTGGAATTAACATTAACTTATAATCGATAACTATGAAAACGAACATATTAATACTCTTTGTTTTTGTTGCCGGGTTTATAAAGGCACAAACCAACTATCTGATTGAATACGATAAACTGACAGATCGGGTAACCTATTACCGGCAAACATGGGTGCATGGTGAGCAATTGGAAGAAGAGGTAAAATCTATTCGCCTTGAACAAAATGATATTGTGAGTGTATATGCAACCAATGTCAATACATTTGTGTTTGACGCTACTATGCTTATGACAGGAATAGAATCACCGGATAATTCTGGTTCCCCTGTAGCAATGATACTTTCGGGCTTCTCCGGTTTTGGCGGCCCGGCTTTGCAACTGTTAACAGGATTAGCTTCTCACCCACCTAGCCCGGTAATGGAAACGCGCGGAGATGCAGCTGAGGAGGTCGCTATCAGAAAAAAGTATGCGGCTATAGTCTCTGATATGCATTCCAATCTCCTATCCATTACAAAAGCATATAGTGAATACGAAAAGAATGTCAAAGTAAAGTATGACAAGACATTGACCCAGGATGAAATTGGAACAAAACTTCAAGCTCTTCTTGATCAATCGGAAAGTGTTGATGTAGAAGCAGTATATGAAAACCTTGTTTCCCAAAGGGAATTATTGGAGGAATTGAAAAACAGTGAAGAGTTGTCTTTCGACGACCCTATTTGGGAAGATATTTCCAATATTGAACAGAAATTGGATGAGTTTGAATGGAGTTATGTAAATGAAGAAGGAGAATTGCGCAATGCTGATCTCACAAAGGATCTCATTGATGTTGAAAATGCGGATTTTGCCGTCTACCACACCTTTAGAGCAAAAAGTCTTCAAGAGTATGATGGCGCCTATGCTTCTAATGAATTTATGCTTGTTTTCAAGGAAATGAAAGGAGAAGATCCTGAGAGATATCCGATTGATTATGTGAAACGAATCAGCGTTCCAGTCAAACAACCCAATGTGCCTTATTGGTCCCTGGGGGTCAATGCGATTATGCCTATTGGGGGTGTTTTAGATTACAGTGTGACAGAAATAGTGGGCGATTACATGATGGATATTCCTGATTCCTTGTCAATCACCGAAAATTCCACGGGTTCTGTACTTATGTCTTTAGGTACTTCTTTATCGTTTGACATTCCGACAGAAAAAGCAATAACTCCGAGTGTGCATTTGGGAGCCGCGATTTCCGGAATTAATAAATCTCAGGAGAACTGGAATCTGAATCTCCTTTTAGGTGGAGGGATGAGTTTTAGACAATTTCCTTATGTTTCGTTGAATGCAGGGTTTAGTTTTACCCAAATGAGAGTGTTGAAAGACGAGTATGTGGCCGATCGTCCTTTTGTGAAACCTGAATCCATTTCTTACGACGATTATTCTTCTCTTTTCAAAAAAACGTTCAAGCCTGGAATTTATTTCGGGATTGGAATTCGTTTGTAAGAGATTCAACTTGTTCATAGTGGTGTGTGCTGTCACATGTCACTTAATTTTTAACATCATATAGAATGCATAAAGTTTTAATTGTTTGGATAACTACCCTTTTTACTGCTTCAACTATTCTTTCGCAAGAGTATGCACGAGGATTGAATAAAACAGATTTCGACACATCAAAACTCATTTACAGAGAAATCCCTGTGACACGAAGTGGTTTGCCTTCAAGCTACTCGTTACAAAATTATGCCCCCCCTATCGGTGATCAGGGGAAGTTAGGAAGCTGCACATCTTGGTCATCGGCCTATTGTGCTTTAACGATTGTCGAAAGAATTGAAACTAACTCCAACGTGGGGCCATTTGATCCTATTAATTTGCACAATCGGTTAAAAGCGCTTAATTCTGAAGGACCTTGTACAAATGGGAATTATGCAGAACAAGCAGCTTCGTTGTTAAAGACCAATGGTTGTCCAGAGCTTTCCTACCAATCATGTGGTTATGTACCAGCTAGTTACAAATATCAATCTAAACTGTCTGCGTATGAAAACCTTTCTATTGCAGTCTATGACTTTAAATACGTCTTGTCTCAGGAGAAAAGTCCAATTGTGATATCTGCACATTACTATACGAACGGTTGGGGTAATGTCGCAAATCTTTCAAATGGGGTATGGAATGGAGTATGCGGAGGCGTTTTAGATGGTGGTCATGCGATGGTTATTATCGGCTATGATGATTATAAATCGGGTGGAGCCTTTTTAGTGCAAAATAGTTGGGGAACCTCATGGGGAGAGAATGGTTATTTCTGGATACGTTACAGGGACATTAGTAAAATCATATGGTCAGCTGTGCAATTCAAACCAGAGCTTAGCGAAGAAATTGATTTTGAAGATGATTCCGAAGTTCAGATGTATCGATTTTATAATGATTGTTCTTTAACTACCTATGTTACCTTGAGTCAAAACATTGGTCAAAACTGGATTACGGAGGGTTGGTATGCTATTTCTAGTGGTGGTTCTGTAGATCTTCCTATAGGAGATCGCAACGCCAACCAGGTATATTGGATGGCGACAGCTGTTCAAAATGGCAACTATATCGATTGGGTAGACAATACCAGCGGAACCGATATGTGTTTTGATCGCGTCAATGCGCACAAGATTTATGACAATTCCTCCTATAACTGTCCTAATGTGGCGAATTTCCACGAAACAGTTCCGGATTCTAGAGTTAACATGGAGGTGACCACCTTGACCTGTCCGAACATTTCTACGCGAGGTGGCGAAACGATCATATCAACTGATTGGAATAGTGCGGAGATCGCTTCACTTGATTCCTTAGTTGAAGTATGGGATGGTACATCCGGACTAGCTGATCCATACAGTTTACGTCCGATACATCCAGATCAATTTGGCAATTATGATGTGTATTTTATAGATAAGGATAAAGTCTCGCATTTTACCGGTACAGCTGATGCACTGGTCAAGATCAAAGGATTGAAGTTTTCAAATGAACACAATGCCCAAGGCTATCTGGAGGCATTAAAGGCTAAGAAGTAGGAGGTGTTGTAAGGGATATAACTATGCAAATAAAATTAAAGGAGCAAGATGAATATATTTTCAGCTAAAGATATTTTTAAAATAGTGGAAGTCTCAAAACCTTTCCCATTGAACCTAAAATTTGTTTTAAAAGAAGTTCAAAAAACGTTTGATTTTTCAGAATCTTGTGTGTACTCAATCTTATTCGATGGAAATCCGATTTATGTTGGTTACAGTTTCAATGACAAACAAAAAGATATTCGAATCTCTCGTTGGACAAAACAATTAGAAACAATATTGTTTCGAGGTTATCGTGTTGGCTTAAATACAAAGTCATTCAAAGAATTTGAACTATCGTTGAAACATAGAATAAAGCAACAGCATCATTCAGAAATCAAAGTCAAGAAAACGGATGTGATGACATCTGTAAATCGAATCGTTTTTGCTGCCAAGAATTGGGATGATATAGAAACTTTAAGCGTGAATAATGATGTTTTGTTAAATCGAATTATCTTTCAAATTGAAGATAGTGATAAACTCACAACTAGAAAAGATTTTCAAGACAGAGTAAAGGAGTTGATTACCCAACTAAACCCTTGTTGTAATGGTTGAATTAGGTAATTATCTCCAAGGTTTTTTACAAAAAAATGAATTTGTTCATTGTGGTAATTGGGAAAGATCATTAATAGAAAAAATTACTTACAAACCTTTAATTGCAGAAAGGAATATTCATTGTGTTTATATCTGGCTTGCACGAAAACAAGATAAAATTATTCCTTTATATTTCGGCAAAGCAAGAAATGGGGTTTTCGATCGAATGAAACAACATGTTGGAGGATTTAGGGAAGACAAAAACGGAAGTGTTTCTGGCAGAAGGAAAAGAAATATTCTTGACAAGTTACTTAGCTCAAATTGGACAATTGAAGTTCATGCAAAAGAAAGTAGTTCGACAGGCAGTCTAGATTTATTCTCAAGTGGACTATTTGAATTTAGATCTCGGGAAGATGAGAACATTCAATTTCCCAGTGTTTCATTGTATTCAATTGAAGAAGAAGTATTGATTCGTTTTTTTGAGGTTAACTTTCCATATTTAATATTAATGAATGGGTTGAAAGATAAGGATGCTAATCCTCATGAATTTCTTAATTGGATTAATTCATTATGACTTCCAGATACATAATATGTCTGAGTCTTTTATTGGGTAGTTTTCTATCTAATGCTCAAACAGACTTTCCGGCTCTCAAACAACAATTCCTTGATTACCGAAAAGCAGATCAACAAGACAGCGCTTTATACATTGCTCGTAAAATGAATCAGCTGGCACTCAAAGAGCAAAGTGATACTAGCTACTGGTACGCCTTAAGTATGCGTTATCAGGGTAATCCACACGACACATGGGGAAATACAGATTCAACTTTATTTTTTTGGAAAAAATCTGCTGAATTATTTGAAAAATACCATCCAGAAAGTCCGGACTATGCAGCAAGTATAAATAATCTTGTGTTTTTGTATTATAGATTGGGCGATTATAAGGCCTCAGAACCAATTTATAAACAAGCTATAGAAATCCAAAAGAAAATCTTAGGAGAGAATAATCCTGATTATGCTTTGAGACTATATAACATTGGGAATTTATTTTATTTAATTGGTGATTATCAATTAGCAGAGTCCAGTTTAAAGCAATCGTTAGAAATAAGAAAAAAAGTATTAGGTGAGGAGCATCCTGACGTGGCGATTTGTTTAAATTCTCTTGGAAATTTATATTCTACCTTAGATAACTACATAGCAGCAATTTCTGTTTATGAACATTATTTGGAAATTAAAAAGAAAACTGTTGGAGAAGACCACCCTGACTTTGCCTCTGCATTAGATAAACTCAGCGATATACATATTGATATAGGAAATTATAAAGCAGCAGAGACCGATTTAAAGAAATCTTTAGAAATTAGAAAAAGAACCTTAGGCGAGGAGCATTCCGATGTTGCTATTTCTTTACAACACCTTGGGAAATTATATTCTATTGAATTGAATGATTATAAATCTGCAGAACCACTTTTAAAGCAATCTTTGGAAATTAGAAAAAGAGCCTTAGGCGAAGAGCATTCGGATTTTGCAGAGAGTTTAAATGACCTAGGTCTATTATATTACTCCATGGGCGACTACAAATCAGCTGAACCACTTTTCAAGGAAGCCCTGGAGATTATTAAGAAATCTCAGGGAGATGAGGAAATAAATTTTACGAGTCCTTTGAGTTGTCTTGGTGCATTATATACTGCTATGTGTGATTACAAGTCAGCAGAAAGAATATACAAGCAAGCTTTAGATATTCTTAATAAAGGCTTGAACGAGGATCATCCTCTCCTCTCATTTTTCCTTGAGTATCTTGGGAAAGTATATGCTAACAAGGGAGATTATGAAGCAGCAGAGACATATTTTAAGCAATCTCTAGAAATTAGAAAAAAAGCCTTCGGCGATGAGCACGGAGATGTTGCTAGTAGTTTAATGAGCCTGGGAACTCTTAACGAGAAAATGGGCGATAACAAAAAAGCAGAAGAACTATATAAACAAGCTTTAGAAATCCAAAAGAATGTTCTAGGGAAGGAGCATTCGGATATTGCTATGTGTTTAAATAAGTTAGCATACTTATATTATCAAATAGGAGATTACAAGACAGCAGAACCACTATACGAACAAACCTTGGAGGTTTTAAAGAATGCATTAGGGGAGAATCACCCTAGCTATATATACAATGAAAATTGGCTTGCTTATCTTTACACAAGAACAAATAGAGAACAACAAGCCTATCAAATTTTAAATAAAAACGTCGCTAAAAAATCTGAGGAAGTTGCCAAAAACTTTGAGTGGTTATCAGACAATCAAAAGGAAGTCTACTGGAATCAAGAAATAGTTTTTTATGATAACCTAAGCTGGTATGCCAGTTTGTCCTGTTCCAAAGTTCCTGAATCTGTATCTCTTAATTATAATGCTGCCTTACTCACCAAAAGTAAGATGTTAGAAACGAAAATCTCCAGTGAGAATTATTACAGAGAAGTCGATGAACTCAGAGAAGAGCTTGCATACAGAAGACGCTTATTGGCCAAAATGGAGTCTGACGGTTCCACAGAAAAGGATCGTATAGATAAACTGCGTAAAGAAGCAGATTCATTGGATAAACGCCTTACTTTAAGTTGGCCGGAGTATGCTCAACAAAAGAAAAACTTGAGCATCACCTGGAATCAGGTTCAGCAAAATCTGTATCAAGGAGAGGCCGCCATTGAGTTTGTTCGTTTTAAAAATGAAGATGATTCGCTTTACTATTACAATGCGCTGGTGCTCAAAAAAGGAGACAGCAACCCAACACTCATCAAACTATGTAAAGAAGAAGATCTAACTGCTATCACACCCAAAATGGGCTTTAGTGCTTATTATCCACTTATTTGGCAACCTTTGGAAAGCGCGCTAAATGGAATTAAAACGATCTATTACGCTCCAACAGGTGAGTTGTACAATGTTCCTTTTCATGCCCTGTATGCTCCCAAAGGTAAAGGAGATGAAGTGTTGGCCGCCAAAACAGACAAGCGCGGGGCGGTCATCCAAAATGAAAAGGCAACAACCGAACAAAATGCCGAATACCTCATGGACCGCTATACGCTGCATCAGCTTACCTCAACGCGTTACCTGGCCATGGGCTTGAAGCAAATAGAAAAGGAAAAGATTGGAAATAATATAGCGATGGTGGGTGGAGTGAATTACGACTATTTACCCGGATCGCAAAGCTCTACCACAAAAACCAAGAAAAACAAAAACGCGAGTCGAAGCAGTCAGTCGGCTTCCGGTAAACTGGCTTATTTGGAAGGTACTAAAACAGAAGTGGAGCAAATAGCCTCAAGCGTAACACCGAATAACTGGCAGGCCACACTTTTGGAGAACAACGATGCAACTGAAGAAAAGATAATTAAACTTGAAAACAAAGAAGCAAAATCCATTCTTCATATTGCAACACATGGTTTCGCCTTCCCGGAATACGATTTTAACGATACGACAATTAGCACAAACTCATTGCGATACAGTTACCGTTACAGCACCAACCCTATGGTGCGCAGTGGACTCATTCTTGCCGGTGGAAACTGGGCATGGACTGGCAGCGACACCCTCACAAAACTAGGTGCAGAACAAAATGGAATTTTAACAGCACTTGAAGTATCCCAACTCAACCTAAAGAAAACCAAACTTGTTGTACTCTCGGCTTGTGAAACTGGCCTTGGAAAAATTGAAGGTTCAGAAGGTACCTTTGGTCTCAAACGTGGATTTAAACTTGCAGGTGTAGAACAAATGATCGTTTCTCTGTGGTCCGTCCCAGACAAAGAAACCATGGAACTAATGACACTTTTCTACAGCGATTTAAC